>Ga0224508_10000944_pt1 | contig 26822 bp, 37 predicted proteins | sample SF_Jan12_sed_USG_4_FD_170157 | JGI IMG/M metagenome (GOLD analysis project Ga0224508, IMG submission 170157) | Sediment microbial communities from San Francisco Bay, California, United States - SF_Jan12_sed_USGS_21 | ecosystem: Environmental > Aquatic > Marine > Sediment | place: USA... | reverse complement strand
CCAATTCCTTTTCAACTGGAAATGGAGATTTTGGTACACTTACTATAGGTGCAACTTATACCACGACAATACTACAAAGTCCAGTACCCGCAGCACATGGTGGAACTTATGATCCATTCACAAACACAATAATTCTATTCGGTGATGAACACATTACACAATTTGATCTTGCTGGAAATCAGCTAAGTGATTTAACAATAACTGGTCAACAATTTGACCAAGGCACAGTAGATGGAAAAGGACATGCCTATGTGGCCTCAAATACTGGAGACTTGACATTCGTGGATTATTCAGCAAGTGGACTAGTTAATGATGTTTCAAACTTTGTTTCAACCCAATTTTTAGCAACCTCGCTTGATGACGTTGCCCCATTAGTAGGTGAAGGTTCCACCGATCGCGAGGACCCAAAGGTTGCAGGTGAACTCTTGTCACTTAATTCCACAGCATTAATCATTGGCGGATTAACATCAATGTCAGTATGGATGATTCCAAGTATCGCGGGAATTGCAGGTGCAGGAATTTACCTAGTCAAATACAGAACCAACAGAGATTAATTTTCTTTTCTTTTTGTTTTTATAATTTCAGCCTAAAATTGATTGTAAGGACTAAAGTTTTGTCAACATTAAGTCAAAAAGCAGCATTTTTCACCAACAACTTTGTTTTTTTATTTTAACTTGGATCAATCCATTCCTTTAAAATAAAAATTTTAATGATTTGTTTTACTCCTAAACTCTGATTCTCATAAACGTGGTTTTTATTTTAGTATATCGTAAAATAATTAGAAATGGGATTATTGTATACTAAATTATATTTAGATTTTGAGCCAGATGACTGGACCCAAATTTCTTCAAATCCGACCACTTTTGAGTGTATAAAAGACAATATCGCCCTAGAAATTATGGCTACATCTCAAAATTCATATCGTTTACAATTCAAAAAGGGTGGAAAAATTAATCTCTCAAGGGTTGTGGGAAAATTTCGTCTTACTTGGAATGACGATGATATAATTAGCTAAAATTTGAAATAATAAATTTGGTGTATTTTCAAATAATTATAATGCAATTAGAAAATAAAACAAGAAAAATTCTAGATAATTTTGAAGAAAGTACATCTAATGACATCTTAGAGGTTTTAGGTCAAATCCAAGGAAAATTCAAAAGTAAAATCACGCAAGATTATCTTAGTGGAAAATTAAATGCGATTTCTGATATTTCTGAGGAATATGAAAAGAAAAAGCTTTGCCAAAATCTAAAACCCTATTTTGATTGGTACTTGCAAGGGCTATGAAATAAAGATGTCACTCAAATTGGGTTATTTTGGATTGGGCGATTTTTATCAATTCCAAATCATTTTTTACAGATGGTAAATCCCCTATTAGATTTAGATAATATTCATGACCAGTATCTTGTGCTTTTGTTATGTCAGTCTCATAGGACATAAGAGCTTTTTGTATAAATGGAATATTTTGATTTAATGTTTTTAGCAGTTGGGTTTCTGAAAGACCATCTTGGATTTTTTGAATGATTTCATTAATTATTGGAACAGTTTTAATTGCAGCCTGCCTTAAAATTCCACCAAACATTGCAGCCGAATCTTTTATTTCTGGACTCTTATCAACAGTAATCAGTCTTTTTTTGTAGTGAGTTAAAGCTCGTAAAATAATTTCATAGCCCCCTTCGTCTTTTAGATAAATGGCACCTAACCAAACTTTATTGGACAATTTTAAGAGTTTTATTTCTACATTATTATAATTTCTGAATTTATTTTTTAATTGTTAGGCACTAGTAGAACTTCTTCTTTGTGCTAATATATCATCATGCAGAATTAATTTTGTTGGATGTAACCAATGAATATAGGATGAAACAATTATTTGCATCTTGTCCAAGATGTCAAAAGCCTACCCTATATTGTGGAAAAATAATGTCTGAGGTAAATACCCCTAAAAGTAAAGAAGTCTTATTTTGCAAATCCTGCAAATTTTTAGTACCTGTGGTTGAATACAAAAAGACGCTATTTACTGAATAATCTTTTTTTATTTTTTTTATCTGTATATCATAATTCTTTTTCTATAGATGATTCATCTCTTCCCATTAAATAAAGCAAAATTCCCGCCATGCTCACTCCTATTCCCATTAATCCTAAAAATGTCCCTCCATGTTTTACCTGACGTAGTAATTGATCTAAATCTGGATTGTTCTGAATAGAATAAAAAAAGACTAGCCCAACCATCACCATAATAATACCTGATATTATTAGAGCTAACCAACTTTTCACTGAATAGAAATTCAAAGAGCAATTAATAAACTCCTACATTGAAATTTTTTAAAAATATTATGTTATATCCTAATCTTTCATTATCTATGGCAAGTCTATGAAAAGATTGAGATTAAGTTACTCTGTGTAGGCAATATTCTTTCACACCTTTTAGATATTCCAGAGTATCTTCGTCAGTTGATTCAAATTTTTCATGAGAATCAATAATTGAATTACAGGCATCTTGGTTATTGGATTTTTGTGCTACTTTCAATAAACATTCAATATCTGAGGGAACGGAGTGGCATATTGTTACATCTTTGAGTTTTATTGCCTTGTCAGATGCACCTTCTTGAAATTTAAAAATTTCATTCTCAATTCTATCCAGGCATATTACTTTTTGAGCTGCCGAAAAATTACTACACATTGATTCTAATTCTTTAATGGATTCTACTTGTTCTTCACTTAGAAAATCATATCTTGAATCTTGATTGGTCTGTTCAGTTAAAATCAATATTGACCAGACAATTGCAACCACCATTACTACTGTTATTATTCCCCCAAAAAGTTTGTGATCAAAATCCAATAATTGACAAAGAGAAGCACCTTCAATATAAGAGAATTTTCATAATCTTGATTAAGATTAAGTTTAGTTTAGAATTATTTTTTGGGAAGGATGGAATTGAAATTATCTAACCACATATACAACAGAAGGAAAACTAATAAATCAATTTTAGAACGTAAAGAGATAAGATCTTTGAAAAAAATTCTTTCCATAACATTAATTTTAATGGCAGCATCCCTAATTCCTTCATCTTTTCCCTGGGATGGCTTGATGGCAATGGATGCAGATAAGAGAAATGTGGAACGTGGTCAAATTATCACTTATGAAGGATATCTTTATGGAGAAAGGCCAATAGATGGTGAAATTATTTCTATATCTGTCTCTGAGAAAGAAACAAACAAAATAATCCTAACTTCAAACACAAATCATGAGTATATCTCAGTTGAGTATTTTGAAAATATCGCATGGTATTTTACATTTCAAGTGGAGACTTCTTACAAAGAATTTGCTGATGGTAAGACCTATGTTGTTGAGGCAAAGTATGATGACAAGTCTACAAAATTAGATTTTTTTATCCAACATCGCCCAGAACCAACTTGTTTAGAAATTCTGAGCGGTGAAGGAGTTATGGTATTTACAGACAGGGAAAAGTATGATCGGGGAGACATCATTATAGTATCAGGTTGTCTTTCAGAGAAAGCATTTACCAAAGGAATCAATATCACAGTCTATGATCCTAAAGGAAATAAAATTGGTGTTAGTACCATGGTGCCAAATTCTGACAGGACATTTTCAGGGGAATTTATCATTGATGAGAAATTTGGACTTGATGGGACTTATTCAGTCGAGGTAGATGCGGGTGGATTATACTCATCTACAAAATCATTTGCCGTTCCTGAATTTGGGGCAATTGCAATAGTTGTAATGCTTGTTGCAGTGACAGCTGTCGTGTTAATGTCTTCAAAATACACCAAAATAATCCCCAAACTATAAACTGTTTTTTTAAAAATAGAGAAAACAATTTTAGTTAAACTAATTTAAAATTAATATGAAAAAATTTTATTTTTTATTTATTTTGGGCGCCCTAATTACAATTCCATTGCTAGAATTTGCTTATGCTACTACTTATGATATTAACATGCCAACTGGTTCAGCAAGTCCAGATGCTCCCTACTTTTGGCAAAATGAAAAAACAGGTGAGGCTACAGGAGATATAGTGGTTTCAGTAGGTGACACAATAGTTTGGAAAAATGGGGATCAGGCAAAACACACCATAACTTCTGGGACCGTTGAGGAAGGCCATGATGGCATCTTTGGTGGAATCGATTTTTTAGTTCCCGGAGAATTTTATAAATTCACATTTACTGAAAAGGGGCGTTATCCATATTTTTGTTTAATTCATCCTTGGATGATTGGAGTTGTGACAGTTATTGATGGATACAAAATTGTTCCAGATGTTGGAAAAGATGCAGGTGATGGACATACATCATTTAATGTTAATTACCAATTTAGTGGAATTATCTCCAAGGGAATAATAAACGAAGAACAAAAATCAATAACTTTTGAGGTCACAAGTGATTCTAAATCAAATGATCATAATCTAATGATGGTTTTGCCTGCAGAATTAATTGAAGGCCCCTATGTTATTTTTGTTAATGGGGAAAGAAATCTCAAGTTTGATTATGTTTCTGATAATATAGTAAATACTATTGAAATAAAATTGTCTGAAGACTCAAAAGAGATAACTATTGTTGGTACCAAAATAGTCCCTGAATTTGGAATTTTATACATAATTGTTTTAGGTATTGCCCTTACAAGTATGATTTTTATTCAAAAATCTCAAATTAATCTGATTCAATAAATTTTTTAAATTAATATTTTATTTTAATAGAATCACTTCAATAGAATATATTTAGCATATTTGAAATTTATTCAATGGCTGCAAAGAAAGTTGATTTGCTAAAAATTGTTGAGGAAATAATAGATTTAGATCCCAAAATGAGATTTACTGCAATTATTGACTCTAAAGGAAACATTCGTGAGGCCATCATGAAGCGGGGAAAAACATCTCTAAAAAACCAGAGAGAAGAGGAACATTTCTGCAAACAGGTTGCACAAAGAAAATCCATGAGAAAAGAATTTGATAAATCTCTTGGTAAGGTACGATATGTACATGTGGAAAGAGAAAAGGTAACACAAATGGTAGTGTATTCCAAACGAAATATTGTATATTTTACTATGGAACCTGAGATGCCTATTGATAAAAAAATTCGATTGATAACTACTATTAAAAAAATAATTGCAGATCTTTAGTTCTACATATAATTTAGATTATCTAATTCAATTTGATCTTTTAGATTTGATAAAATTTCTCTAAGATTCAAAAATGTGTGAATATGATAAATTTTTTACACATTGCCAAAAGACTAATCGCCCATTCATTAAAGCCAGAAAAAATCTGGATGAGCAAAATTATTTTGTATTGTTGGATTTGATTACCTGTCAATATTATCTCTCCAAAAAAGATCAAAAAATATTAAATTCTTATTCAAAAAAGAACCAAAAAATCAAAAATCAATTAATCAAAAAGTTGCCTTTTAAGGATTTAACATAGGCAAGGAACTTGCATGGTATGATTGGATTTTACCTAAAATATTAGATGAGTTTTGTGAAAACCTGTTAGATATATCTATAAAATTCTGTAAGTGAATCTTTCACAGAAGGGAATTTGAAATCTTTACACTAATATTGATTTTTTACTTACACTAATTGATGTCAATATCAAAAATTTTAATTGATGAAATGGATGATGGTTGGGATGAAAAACTTTGTCAAATGGGATTTGATGCATACAGTGTAAAAAAACTACGTGCAAAAGGAAAAAAACTCAGAACTGACTATTCTGTTATTAACTATGCTCGAGAAAATGATATGATTCTAGTGACAAGAGATACTGAAAGCGGTCAAGCATGTGAAGAAAATAACTTACCATATATCCTCTTAGATAATGAAGAGATATTCAAAATTGTATTAGAAAAAATAAATAAACTATAGAATTTATCAAATTATTAAATTTGTCTAATTTTTGATTTTAGAGTATTTTTCTAAAACAGAATTTTCACCTGATGCTTTTACTTCAAAAGTTATTTGGTCTAGTATTTTTATTCCTTCATAAATTGACTCTTTTTTGATTTCTTTGTTTTGGAGTTTATGTTTTAAAACCAATTTCTCGTTATTTACAAAACTCATAAGAGACACTGATTGGCCCATATCAAGATTTATGAAAAACTGCACATAATCGGAAATTGTTTTTATTCCCACAAGGATTTGTGGTTTTTCTAGTATTTGATTGAGATGATTTTATAAAACTCAGAATATTTTCATTCAGGTTTATTTACAAATCAACACTAGTCTAAACTATGGAAAGTTGCGATCGTAGAACTAGGGCCTATAAGAACGGGAAGACCTTTGATCAATGCCGAGAAATTGCTGAATCTTTTAATCCTGATTTTAAAAGACAAATTGATCAAAAAGGAAAAGTTTTGTGGATTGAAATTTTGGATCAAGTAGATCATGATGAACTTATTTACAAATTGACTTTGAAATATCTTAGAAGAGATGGGTATGATATTGGAAATTACAAAATTCCAGAAGTAAAAAAATTTACAGCGTAGGATCTATTTTACAGCTACCATCTGAATTTCGTAATTTTTTTGCCATCACAAAGGGTGTAACTAGTAAAATTGGAATTGAAATAGCAATAAATACGGTTTGTAATTGTGTTAGTGCAATAGTTAGCGCAATTCCGCTAGCAGTGCCAATAAAAATAGACAAGAACGTTCCTGCACATGTTGGGCATGCTATGAACAATCCAGTGGTAGCCCCCAATGTGCTCATCCCTCTTCCTTTCTTAGATATTGTAAAAGCGCTTATCGCAATGGCAGCATTTAAACCCACTAAATAAGATACGATTACCTGTAATACTAAATTTATTGGAATTATTTGAAGACCAACGTGTTCTGTAAGATATATGATTATTTTTGGCATGTATCCTGGACCATCGCAGCATGGTGCAACAAATCCTGAAGGAATTGTCGCACCGTAATGAATTGAGAAATTTACTTCAGGTTGATAGATCAATGTTCCAGAAACTAGAGAAAAGAAAATACCATATCCAACAAACGTTAAAAGAAATATTTTTCTTGATTTTGAATTCCAAGTAGTTAGTGCAATTATTGCAAACAAATCTTTTTCTCGTAATTCTACCTTTTCACGATGAAAAATGTAAAGCCCATATGTAATTGCACCAAGACAGGCAATTAGCACAATGTAAAATCCATAGGCAATCCTTTGAATTGAATCAAACGCATCAGGGGTAATTAACTCTGGATCTTGATAGCGGGAATAAATTAAAAATAAAATAGCTATAGAGATAAAGCCTAAAATAATTAATTTTCTTCCACCTTTACTTTGCCTGATTGATTCGTTTTCCACTAGGATGGTTCTATTATTATTGCATTAAATTCTATCTTTGCTTTTTTAAAAAATTCTAGCTTAATTTAGGAACGAAAATATAGATTATTGCAATTATTTCCAATCGTCCAAAAATCATAAGGAATCCCAAGATAATTTTTGTTGCCGGATCCGTATCGAAATCAATTACTCCTGCAGAGAGTCCCCCTGTAGTTATGACTCCTACTGATTCAAAAAAGGCATTTTCATAACTGACATTCTCAATCATAGACAAATGCCCTGCAGTTATCAGTGCAATTATTGGAAATGCAGCAACTATTATCAACGTAGAGTAAATTTCTTTCTTTGTTTCAATAGATAACTTCATCCGCTTTTCTTCGTTAAGCACGTTGAAAAAATTCTTCAAATAAAATAATCTAAATATTTTCAAACCCCCTGCAGTAGAAAATCCACACCCTCCAACGAACATTAAAAGAATTAAGATGCCATGTGCTGCTGCATTTAACTCATCAAGATTTTCCTGTTGTAAACCTGCAGTAGAGCTAGCAGATACAGAATAAAATGCACTGTCTAAAGGATCAAAGCCACTAACTGCCATAAACAAAATTGTTGCAGAAATTAATATTGCAAAATAGGTAAGAACTTCTTTTCCTAATTTCGGTGAAAGGAATTTTTTTCTAACAAATCCATAGTGAAACGTAAACGGTAAAGCACCAAGAATCATTGCACCCATTAAAACAATCTCTTCTTGCCAAAGGAGGTCTTGCAAAATTGTAGAGTTTGGCAAAAAACCTCCGGTAGCCAATGTGCTCATGGCTAAAGAAAAATTATCCATAAGGTTCCTCTCCCCAAAAACCCATAACAATAATGCAACAATTACGATGTATAGCGCAAAAATAATAGTAATTGTTCCAAATAATTCTCTCATATGTAATGTTCTGCCAGAGATAAAACCTCTCATTGATTGAAGTTTTGATTCTGGATAAAAAGCGGTAATCACCAAATAGATAAAACTCATTCCTCCTACCAATTGTGTAAAGCTCCTATAGAATGTGAAACTCTGTTTCAAGTCCTCTGGATTCTCAAATAATGAAATACCACCAGTTGTAAATCCTGCTGCACTAGAAAAGAAGGCATTTGAAAAAGCCTCTCCCGGTGAAAGTTCAGGAGAAGAAATGTAAAGATATGGTGTGACTCCAAACAATGTCAATAAGAACAAACTTGCAAATACTAAAACTGATGCCTGCTGAAGGTTGATACTAGCCTTTTCTCCATAAGAATTTAGAAAAAAGCCTGTTACAAGTAACAAGACGGTATTAAGATAAATTCCAGTGGCAATATCTGTCTCTGCTAATACTGTGGCAACAATTGCCGGAACCAGCAATAAGACACCAGCAAATTGTAATACAAATCCCAGATTTCCCAATATTGCTTTGACAGGTGGACTTAGAAGACGGGGAGGTGTAGCAGTTGCTTCTCTTATTGCATTTGCAATAGATGCCTGAAAAATAATTCCCATAACTTGATTTTTTTTATTGATTACTGGTAATTTTCTAATACTATTATCTCTCATTTTGTGGAGAGCATCTTGTAAGGTATCTTTTTCATTAATTGTAATTAATGGAGTACTCATTACATCCTTTAGGCTTGTAGCTTCTGCATATACTGTAGAATCGCTAACTTTGCGTAAAATGTCCTCATCAGTAACAATTCCAATCGGCTCTCTATGTTCATCTGTTACCACGATATCATCTGCCTCATAGTGTTGAAGCATTCTTGTTGCATCTCTAGTTAGCGTATTTTGGTTTAACAAAAGTACATCTTTATCCATGTATTGTGATACTGGTTTTGTAAGGATGTATGATACGGCCTTTTCAGGATTACTTGACATTAAGCTATCATTTATTGTTCATGTTAAATAATTTGGGGTAACTGTCTGGATCGTTTGAAAACCCTATGTGAAATCATTGTTTAATTCATATCTTTATAAGCATTGAATTAGTAATTTTATTTATAAAATGGATATTGATGAAAAACAAGATCCGGATTATGAATCTGTAACTATTGATTATGTTGGATTTGTAGATCCATATGCCGTTGAAGGTATGGTTGTTCTTAAAGCATCAAATGGAAAAGAATTCCATATGAGAGCATTTTCAGGTGAGGTAGCAAAACATATTTCCAGTTTTTCAGAAACTTCTGAGGAACCTGTCCCTTCCATCTATAAAATGATTGAAGAAATATGTGAAGAAAATGAACTAGTCTTAGTCAAAGTCAAAATTTATGAAAGTGGTGAAGTGCTTCGTGCAAATCTTTACTTTACAGGTAAAAAAGACTTGGTTTTAAGAAATTATCGTGCCTCAGATGCTGTGGCATTGGGGGCATTCTACAAAATTCCAATTTTAGTAAGAAAGAATCTTCTAAAAGCAAGTATGGAAGCCTAAATCAAAATTTTTCTGAAAAAAATTTCTGGATAAAAATATTCCCTTTTATCACTTGAATATTTCCTGAAATAAAATTAGATAAAATCTGTTTTAGTGCAATATTTTAAATTATTATGGGTCTTTGTCTGAATTTACTGCCAACAGAATTTATTCCATCAATTAGTTCCTTCATCTTTGGATAATTAGAACTATGTTCTGACAAATCTCTCTTTATGATTCTTAAATAATGAAACAATTTTTTAACTTGCTTATTTTTTTGAGTTTTTGATAACGGTGAATTCACTATATCCTTCAAATTTGCTGAAATATCACAAAATTTGATTATCTTGGATTGAAACGTAGAGTTTTTTAGTTGCTGAATGTATTGCAATTCTTTTTGTCCTCTAGACAACTGGGAATCTTTTGTCAAGGATAATACAATTACAGAAATTGAATTTCCAAATATCGTGTTAATTTCATCAAATGTAGTGTCTGAATGTTCTATTGTGTCATGAAGCCATGCAGCACTTAAAATGTCCTGATTGGTAACTCCTAAATTTTTTAACCTATTTACGACACCTTCTAAATGATCAGAAAAGGGAGTAATCCCATCTTTTCGTTTTTGATTCTTATGTTTTTCACAGGCAAACTTTTTTGCTCTAGTAACAATAATCTCTGGATTTTCCATATGTGTAATTAATTTGATACCGTATGTAGAGTTTTATGAACTGATTTATTTTGAAAATTAATAATCAATGCTTCATAATTCGGCAAACTCATCATATTTCAGACATAGCTTCTTTAATCATCAGCATCGAAGTAATACAGTCCTATGATATATTGATATCACAGTTAAATAAAAAATCAGGCTCAATTCGTAAATTTATTCATTTTTTATATAAAAAATTATTACAAAATACAACATAATTTTTCTTTATCTTCAAAATATTTTTAACAAATTATTATTTTTAAAGAAATTTTAGTATGTCACTTTTCTTATTAAATGAGGTTCTTTTAATAAAATCATAATATCTTTAGTTGCCGATAAATCCACTTCCTTTAAATTGTAATTTGTAATAACAATTAGTGCTTCACATCGGGAGCACAGGATGGTTTTTCCGCCTGATCTATTTTCAGATATTATTCCTTTTTCTAGCCTATCTTCTTTATTACATGTTGGACATAATTTTGGTTCTTTGAGAATTGTGATAATTTCTCGAATATACACACTTCTCATTTTTTAGACTAGTTGAATTAACAATAAAGAGTTTTAATTTAATGTTAATTGGCACCCAGCAGTTTTGCTTCAAACATCAAACCGTTTAATTATTTGAATCAAAACGTTAGGTATTCAACATATTTCCTAATCTGGCCAATTAACAATAATGCTTTGTTTTAGACGAAAATATATTTTGTCCAGGGGTTTCTCATCTTTTTGTTTTTTTAATGGTTTTAATGATTAGAGTCATTTTGGTTTTTTAAATTCCTTTTTGGTTTAATTTTGTTTTGTGGCTTGCAAAAATTTACAAATAAAGCACAATGTTTTAATAAAAATTAATACAAAATGTTAAATAGTTAAATTTGCTACAATAATTAATGTCGTTAGTTGTAAAATCTGACGATTAAACCGCGTAGCCTCGCAGAACGAAAAAGGCAATCAGGCAATCAAAGACCTGACAACGAGAGGAAATCTCTCAAAGTTCTGTAAAAAAGGGGTTGCGCCTTTTCAATTTTCATTAATTTGCCAATCTTAATTTTTTATTCAGAAATCCTTCTAGGTCACTATTTCGTCTAAACGTCCTTCGTCTTGAGCTCGTCTGATTTCCATGGCGATTCTCCGTCCTACTCCAAATGTTTGCCCATATTGGTATTTTGTATATGGACTTGTTGTTGCCACGATGGGATTGCCTGGGACTCTAAGGGAAACATCATAGACTATTAATTCTAAATCCTTTGTAATTACACTTTGTAGAGAAAATGGACCGATAATGCCCGGAGCGTATTCTCTTTTTACAGCTGCTACAAACTTGTCCCCCATCTTGATAACTTTCTCCAAAAGAGATTCTCTAATGCTTGCAGGTGTGTGACCCACTTCGATATTTTGTAGTTCAATGTTAATTTCCATCTGCTGTCTTGCGGGAAGGGCATTAAAGTCATGAACATTGGTTTGCAGTCTTCTCTCTATTCCAATAAAATCAACCTGATCAGAAATTGGGGTATGAAAGTAGTTAAAATTCATGTAAGTTCCTATTGCTAATTCTTCTATGCTTGATTTTTCTAAATCTTTTCTTGAGATAATCCCTTGTTTTATTTTGGTTTCTGATTTCTCTAGGTAGTCTTTGTAAGACGAAACTGTAAAAAAGGCACGTTCAAGTGGTCTATTCTTTTCTTGAACTTTAACAATACATGGTTTGTTGATGTCTTGTGGATTTTTAAATAATTTGGGAAATTTTATTCTTGCCTTCTCTAAAAGATAATATTGATTGCGTTTTGCGGTTCTTTCTTCGGCTTGAAATAATCTTCTATTGCCAAAAATTGGAACCTTGAAAGAATTTTCAAGAATTTTGTATCCAAGATAAACAGTCAATGATCTATGAGGGATTATTATGGTGTTTGTATCTCTGAGCATTTTTTGGTTTTTTGCAGAGGCCATCTCCTTGAATTTATTTAAAACAACAATTTCATCAGCGATTCTTCTAAATCTTTGATATGGTCCTTCTCTTCCTTTTTGACAATAAACTATGGTTTGAAAATTTTCATCTTTTGCACCATCCATTATTTCAAGTGCCGAATGGCTTCCAAGTACTCCTATTTTTACATCCGAGTAATCATTTACAATTTTCTTCATTTCAGAGGATTTTATCACATTTTGAGTAAAAAACAGGAGGTAATATAACTAATTTCCAGTAATTTTGATCGATTATAGGATCACAAGATTTTTTTCAAAAGCTTTTCTACTGAATACATGTTTTATTCCGTAGAGTTACAGATGGCGGGGGTGATTTTGTTAACTGCCATGGCCGCAGGTGGCATTTCTCTGTGGATTAAAAGAAGAAAAAATCAAAAGGAATTAGATGAATCTCAAAATAAAGAGGCACAAGATTACTAGTTGGCTGGTGGTAAATGCTTGAGTACAACTATTAGATAAAATAGCTTGATTCATTAGAATGTATATGAAACTAATCATCGGAATTACTGGAAGCACTGGAGTAATCTATGGAATTAGAATGCTTGAAATTTTAAAAAAATTAAATGTTAAAACTCATTTAGTAATATCTAAATGGGCTGAAAAATGTATAGCCATGGAAACTTCGGTTTCAATTGATTACGTCAAATCTTTGGCATCATGCAGTTCTGATGAAAAAAACATGGCATCAAGTGTATCAAGTGGAACTCATAAAGTTGATGGCATGGTTGTTGCGCCTTGCAGTATGAAAACACTATCTGCTATTGCAAACGGATATGATGATACCTTAGTTGCAAGAGCTGCTGGAGTCACAATTAAGGAATCTAGAAAATTAGTTTTAATGGTCAGGGAAACCCCTCTTTCTGCAATTCATCTTGAAAACATGCTAAAGTTATCTAGACTTGGGGTTGTGATTTTGCCACCTGTTACTGAATTTTATACAAAACCAAAAACAATCGATGATATAGTAAATCATGGTGTGGGTAAATGCTTGGACCAATTTCATTTAGAGCACGATTTATACCCTCGATGGGGATCTCTCTAGATCATCATTGGCAAATGTACAGTTTCAAAAATTTACCCGCTCAACAAGAGAAAAAATTTTTGAAGTTGCCACAAACTATGAATCTTTTCAAACATTAATGCCACAGTTTTTTTCATCCATAAGAATAATCTCTGTTAGACCAAATACTACTTTAGTAGAAGAGCACCTTAAGCTTGGAGGAAAGGAGTTGATAGTTATGGCAAAACATGTAACTGATGCTCCCAAAATTCATGAAACTTTTTTTGTTGGTGGTGATGCAAAAGGAACTCACATTATTGAAAAATATGAGCAAACTCCAAAAGGCACCAAAATTTTCTTCAAAATGGATTTTAAGGAATCTATACTCCTAAGAGGAATTTCTAGAAAAAACAAGTTTGAAGATGAATTCTCAAATATTTTAGATAAATTAATTGATATTGCAGAAAACTAGTCTGATTTGACTTCTTTATCTTTAAAGTCTTTTAGTTCTTTCTCACCTTCAATTTTTCCTTTCTCAAATTCTCCCTTGGCTTTACCAAAGGTCTTTGCGAGTTCTGGAATTTTCTTTGCCCCAAAAATCAATACTACCACTATGATTATTAGAATTATCCATTCATTTCCCATTGGTAATTGAAGAAAAATGTTTTCAAATCCCATTGTTACTAATTCCAAATCTTCAGATTTAAGTGTTCAATTTGTGACGTTCCTTACGTTCTATTACTACCATGCCTGCAACATAAAGTGCTATCATTGGACCTGCAATAAACCACATGGTTACACCACTACCATCAGGTGTGATCACCGCACCAAAGATTACAATAGCTACAATTGCATATCTAATGTTCTTCCTCCAAAAATCTGAATCAATCATCCCAGACATGGATATCGCATACATTGCCAGAGGAAGCTGAAATGAAATTCCAAATGCTAACAAAAATTGTAAAACAAACGAAACAAAATCAATCACATTAAGAAATGTGACTAGACCTGCAGATTCACCATACCGATATAAAAAATCAAGAATGTAGGGAATTACAAAAATATATGAAAACACACATCCTGCTGCAAACAATCCTAAAGCGGGAACTGATATACTTCTACTAACATTAATTTCATTTTCTTTTAGGGCAGGTTTAATGAAACCCACCAACTCTTTGATAATTACTGGCATGCCTACAACAATTCCTACTAACGCGGCAATGTAGACTTGTGCAAAAAATGCCTGACCGGGAGCTGTTTGAATTAATTGTACATCTTGGGGAACAAGATTATCTCTCATGTGATTAGTGATTTGTGCTGCAATGTTGTCAAGAGGTTCCAGGGTTGGGTAGTATAACGTGGTTCCTGCAAATTCAATGGGTTCTACATGAAAGGTTAGAATGAAAACTGTAATTATTCCAATGATAATGACGATTCGCAAAACACGCTTTCGTAGTTCTTCTAGGTGATGACGGATTTCATTTAACTCGGACATCTAGGTTCTATTTGTCTTAAACTAACTTATCTATTTGCCCGGTATGGGAAGCAATTTTGCCTCAGGCAACCCTCCTTCTTTCATTTCTCCTTGAGTAAGGTCTTTAAATTCCAAAGTAATTATTGCTTTTGTCTTAAATTCTTTCTCCATTGCTCGTGCTAATTGAGCAATCTCTTTTCCCGAATAGATTTCTTTAGAGTCTTTTAGGAATATTCTTTCTCCTTTCTCCAACTCTTTTCCACCATATTTGCCTTGAAGAAATTTTGTAATTGATGGTAATTCTGAGCGTGGAATGTTATTGTAATAATAAGTCATACCTTTTACTGATTCATAATCAAATGGAGTTCCATTTCTGTAAAGAAACAATCCAATGAATCTTGCTTCTTCTTCAGGGTCTTTTGTACATTTAATTTCCCAATTTAGCAATTTATCTATATTATAGACAAATTTTTCAATTTCATCTGGGGTAATTTTCCAATACCTTTGTTTTGACAATTACTTTTTTTGGAACATTCTATTATAAATTCCATTATGAACCTAAATTATCAAAATTCAAACTTTTATATGAATCAGTGATAACCCAGACATGAAATCTAGAGTTACTATTGTGTTAGATTTGACAAATGCTGAAAGATTAAGAAATCTTCAAGCTAAAATGATAAAAACATCATCAAATTCTGTGAGTTTTTCACATGTCATAAATCTTGTTTTAGAAGAAGGCTTAAAAAAATTCAAACCATAAATTCAAACAAAAAGCAATTCTTTAAGAATTATTCTAATACAGATGATGAAAAAAATGAAAATGATCCTACTACCCAATAAAAATTAACAATTATCCCAAATTATTTGATTTTGTTTTAACCAAAAAAGGGTTGGGTTATTTTCAAGAATTAAAACGAAAACACTTCCTTCAAAAAATTTTTCACTTAATGAACACAACAAATTATCCTTACTTTACGTATATTTTGCCACATCTAATAAGAATATTAAAGTCTCAATGTGGAAAAAATTGTGCATAAGTTTTACTGAGAAAGAAATATTTAAAAAAATATGTACTCCTCAAAATAAGATTTGATAAACCAATCCTTTATCATTAAAATTCCCAATATGTTGAAGGTTATACAAAACCCATATTGATTTTATTAGAAAATCATCCAAATAGATTCTAGAGATACAAGTAATGGGTGGTGTCAATCCAGCAACTCATCCTCAAAACCATGTATCTGACATGTTTTACAATTTGAGTATAAAAGCTCAAAAATATTCGGAAGATAGATTAACCTCAATTTAATTTTCCTAGACATTCATGGCTACTTACTCCGTTAATGTGACTATAGAAAACAAGCCTGGAATTAGTGATCCAGAGGGAGACACAATTTTAAATGATCTTGTACTAAAAGGAACGCACAAAACTGTGTCTAAAATCAAAACTGCCAAGATGTTAAAATTTACAATTAAGGAAAAAAACAAAAAAACGGCTGAATCAAAAATTCAAGAAATTTGCGACGAACTAAGGATTTACAATCCTATGGTAAGCAAAGTCACAATAGATGTGTTTGGCTAGTTTAATTCTACTTTATCAACTGGTTAGTTTATCACAAGTCTACTTTTAAAAAGTGTGTAAACTCTAATGTAATGACATTTTTTCAGTTTAGGTTATTTTTCCTTTAGCGATCACAAAAGATTGATCCCATAAAGTTTTTTTTGACTAGATTCAAATTAAATATCTCTTTAAGATAAAATTATTGTGAAGGTTGGGGTTGTAGTTTTTCCAGGAAGTAATTGTGATCGTGATATGTTTCATGTTCTTACTGATGTTTTTAATCTAGATGCTCAATTTTTCTGGCATGAGAAAGGACTCCCAAAAAACATTGATGCTGTAATCCTTCCAGGAGGTTTTTCTTATGGTGATAGATTAAGAGCAGGAGTAATTGCTGCTCATAGTCCTGTGATTAAGGATGTTCAAAAAATGGCTCAGAAAGGAATTCCAATTTTGGGTGTATGTAATGGGTTTCAAATCCTAGTTGAATCTGGACTTTTGCCAGGTGTTCTTCTCAAAAATAATTCTTTGAATTTTATGTGTGAATGGACTAGTTTGGTAGTTGAAAACAATAAAACTCCTTTTACAAACCAGTTCCAACTAAATCAAAAAATCCCAATACCAATTGCAAATGGCGAGGGTAGATATTTTGCAGATGAGGATACTTTAAAAACATTAAAGAAAAAAAATCAAATCGTCTTCAGATATGAAAAAGTTGTAAATGGCTCATCTGATAAAATTGCAGGAGTATGTAATGAAGATGGAAATGTAGTTGGGATGATGCCACATCCAGAACGTGCAGTAGAGTCTGAAATTAATCCAATAGATAACAAACCTTCATCATTAATTTTTGAATCACTTTTAACTACAATGGGTGTCGCACATTGAGTTTAGACCCTCAGGAACTTGATGATTTAAAATCTAAAATTGGACGAAACCCAACGTCAACTGAGTTACAAATCGTAGCTGCAGAATGGTCAGAACACTGTTCTTACAAATCATCTAAAAAACATCTCAAGATGTTGCCAATGACTGGTCCTCTTGTTATCTCTGAGAAAGGATATGATTCTGGTGTATTAGATGTTGGAGATGGTTATGTGATCACTGCTCATATTGAGAGTCATAATCATCCATCAGCTGTTGAACCTTATGGTGGTGCAGCAACTGGTGTTGGTGGAGTAATCCGTGATATTTTATCTGCTGGCACAAGACCTATCGCAATTTTGGATGGGTTGAGGTTTGGAGATATAGAAAAAGACCATCAAGCAAGATGGCTATTCAAAAATGCTGTAACTGGAATCGCAGATTATGGAAATTGTCTGGGAATTCCAACTATCGGTGGCGAAGTCGAATTTGATGAATGCTATTCCAAATATGCCTTAGTTGATGTTGCGGCAATTGGATTTGGCAAAAAAGAGAATTTGATAAAAAATCACGCCAATAAAGGGGATTTGGTCGTATTAATGGGGGGCTCTACAGGCCGAGATGGAATTGGAGGCTCACAATTTGCCTCAGATTCTCTTGAATCCGAAGACAGGTCTGCCGTACAGATTCCTGACCCATTCATTGAGAAATTAATAATTGAGGCAATTCTTGAGGCAAAAAATCATCACTTGATCAATGCACTAAAGGACCTTGGCGGAGGGGGATTATCTTGTGCAGTTTCTGAAACCGCAGACACGCTTGGTATAGGAATAGAGATGGATGTTGATAAAGTGCACACCAGAGAACCTGGAATGCACCCTGATGAGATTATGGTCTCTGAATCACAAGAAAGAATGTTGATAATTACTACCAAACAAAAACTGAAAAAACTCCAAGAAATTTGCAAGAAATTCAGTATTGATTGTTCTGTGATTGGTCATGTTACTTCAGGAAATTTAATGCATGTCAAAAAAGGAAATAAAACTTTTGCAAAAATTTCCACCGATATCGTTGCAAATGCACATCTTCTTGATAGACCATCAAAAAAACCGGCATATCTTGAAACTATACAACAAGGGAAAAAGCTCAAATCAATCACAAATTTTTCAAAAATTTTATTGAAACTAATATCTTCTCCAAACATTGCAAGCAAAATTTGGGTTTATGGTCAGTATGATCATGAAGTTGGAATTCGTACAGTAGTAAAACCAGGACAAGATGCATCTGTTCTGAGATTGGATAATGGGAAATTCTTATCGGTTAAAATAGATGGTAATCCAAAACATTGCTATATTAATCCACGTGAAGGGGCTGTGGGTTGCTTTGAAGAAGCTTGCAGAAATGTTGTTTGCACTGGAGCAAAACCAATCGGAATGCTTGATCATCTACAATTTGGAAATCCGCAAGATCCTGAAATCTTTTGGACATTTTTAGAATCTCTAAAAGGGTTGACTGATTTTGCAAAATACTTCAAAATTCCTTGTATTGGAGGAAAGGTGAGTTTGTATAATGAAACCCCTGAGGGTCCAATCAAACCCACTCCTGTTATTGGAGTTTTGGGATTAATTGAAAAAAAACCACTTTTCCCACAAAAGATTCAAGATGGTGATTGTTTAGTAATTATTGGAAAAACCAAAGATGAACTAGGCGGTTCTGAATATTACGAATACATTCACAAATTTGTCGGAGGTAAATGTCCCATAGTAGAATTTTCAGAGTCAAAAAAGAACATGAAGGTAGTACTTGATGTAATTAAGAAAGGACTCATTAAGAATGCTCATGACTGCTCAAAGGGTGGACTTTCCATTGCAGCATCTGAGATATGCATGACAAATAAAATAGGATGTACTGTATCTCTAGAAAAGGTCCCGGGGGCAAAATTAGACTCTGATGGAGTAATGTTTTCAGAGAGCCATTCAAGGTATTTGCTGGTATTAGAAAAGAAAAAAATAAAAGAACTAGAAACAATCTTTCAAAAAAACCACACCTCGTATAATATTATTGGCGAGTTTGGTGGAGATACAATTCAATTTATCAGAGGAAAAAAAACTCTAGTAAATCTAAGCGTTGATAAGGCGCAAAAGGTCTGGCTAAATTCATTGAGGGAGCTGGTAATGTATGGTTAAAGAAAACTGTGGTGTTGTGGGAATTTTTAGTCTAAGTGGAACAAATGTTGTCCCTATGGCAATTGACGCACTACGTGCACTTCAACATCGAGGTCAAGAAGCATGGGGTCTTGCAATCCCAAATAAAATACCATTAAAAAAATTGGGACTGGTATCTTCTGCATCATCAGAATTTAAAAAAATTGCAGAAGAGTACTGTTCTCCTGCAGTAATTGGACATGTGAGATACTCTACAATGGGAAGAAGTTCTTTAGAAAACGCACAGCCACTCAAAGTAAAAGACCTGTGTATTGCTCATAACGGAACTATTGCAAATGTCCAAGAACTATCAAATTTGGTGGGTGGATGTTCCTTTACTCCTCAAAATGCAAGCGATACTTTGGTTGCCGCACAAAGATTGGTATCTTTAATTTCTGAAAATGGAGAAATGGGAAAAGCACTTTCCATTTTGAAAAATGAAATGATTGGCTCTTATTGTTTTACTTTTATCTCTGACGACAACTCGGTATATGCTGCAAGGGATCCAAAAGGATTTCGACCAATGGTTTTAGGTCACAAGGAATCTGATAATACTTACATTGTTGCGTCTGAATCTTCTGCAATTTCTGCAGTAGGGGCAACACTAAAACGAGATGTCACCCCAGGCGAGCTAATCAAATTAAGTAAAAATGGTTTGGAGACTGAAAAGTTTTCAACTGATAATTCTCGGGCTCACTGTTCTTTTGAGTTTACATACTTTGCCCATCCCTCAAGCAAGATGGAAGGACGAAATATTTACGTCTCTAGAAAACGAATAGGACAATTTCTTGCAAGAAAGTTTCCGATACAAGATGCTGACTTGGTAATTCCGGTACCTGACTCTGCAAGACCTGCGGCCCTTGGATATGCACAAGAACTTGGAATATCTTTTGATGAGGGGTTACTTAAAGATCGATATAGTAAGAAAGGACCTCTGAGAAGCTTCATTGAGCCACACCAGACAGATAGGGTAGAAATTAATCGATGGATAATTCCAATTAGAGAAATTATCGAAGGTCGTCATGTGGTAGTAATTGATGATAGTTTAGTCAGAGGTACTAGCTCAAAGGCAATTATCAAAGCTCTAAGACGGGCAGGAGCTAAAAAAATTAGCATGGTAATTACGTATCCTCAAATTAATTTTCCATGTTATGCTGGAATTGATTTTCCTTCTCAGGAGGAGCTTGCCACATTTACAAATGGTAAAAGTATGACTGCAGATGAGATTACGGAGATGGTACGGAGAGATATAGGTGCGGACTTTTTGGGATATAACGATGCTGAAAATTTAGCTGCTGCAGTTGGAATGACAAAGGACTCTATGTGTTTTACTTGCTCATCAGGAAACTATGATTCACTTGGAATGACTCCTGATTTTAAAACACGGGAGGAGATCAAAGGTGAATAAAAAACTATCAACTATGAGTTTTTTATTTAACGATATTTTATAATTTTTAATTTTTTTTGTAAAAAACAAAACTTTGAATAGATTTGAATTTATAGATCGATAAGAGAATTACTACTGATCGATGCAGGTTAATTCATATATACTTGAGATTTTTTTATTGATGATATGTTAAAGACGGTAGTTTTAGCTTTGCTTGCAATTTTATTTGTTCCAATTTCATCCGCATTTGCAGAAGGTACTATACAGTTAAATTCTGATCAAGATACTATTCAACCCACTGACACAATTTTAGTATATGGAAAGGTAGCCGGAGTAACTAGCTATATTCCTGTACATCTTTCAGTTATTGCTCCTGATGGCGAAGTTGTTTTTTCACCTGATATTCAGTTTGATGATAATGGAGAGTTTAAGAGATTAATTCACCCACCACTCCCAAGCTATAGAATTGGAACCTATACTGTTGTGGCTAGTCATGAAGATGTTAGTGATTCTGCAAGAATACAGTTTTCAGTAAAAGGTGACTCTTTGGTAAAAGAACCAGTAATTTTACCTCCTGGAACTGGAGATAAGGTGATTATCCCTGGTCTTGCAATTGAAGCTGAAGCACTAGAAGGTTCTGATACGATTACTATTACGGGCTCTGCAGTTACACGAGATACGGATGTTACCTTTTCAATATATTCACCAAATGGAAATTTGGTCTCAGTTGAACAAATAACTCCAAATTCTAATGGTCAGTTTACAGTCCAAATCAAAACTGGTGGACCACTATGGACTGAAGATGGTGTTTACACCGTTATTGCCAATCATGGAATAGCATCAGAATTTGAAGATTCTTTTGAGGTTGAAATTGTGCAGGGTAAGGTTATACCAGAATTTGGAACAATCGCTGCGATGATTTTGACTGTAGCTATAATTTCAATAATTGCGATTTCTGCAAAATCGAGACTTGGTGTAATGCCACGATTTTAGATATTTGTTCAAACAAGAATTTACAAAACATGGATTTAGAAATTTTTTTAAATAGATATAACATCATAAAAAAACATGAAAGCAATATGGAATGATACAGTAATTGCAGAAAGTGAGGGTACTGTAACAATCGAAGGAAATCATTACTTTCCAATTGAAACCATAAAAAAAGAATATTTTCAAAAAACTGACTTTACATCGTTTTGCGGTTGGAAGGGAATGGCAAATTATTATTCTGTAACGGTTAATGGAAAGACCAACAAGGATTGTGCTTGGTACTATTCTGAACCAAATGATGCTGCAAAAAAGATTAAAGGAATGGTGGCATTTTGGAACGGTGTGAAAGTCCAATAAAAAACCTCAGTTCAAATATATCTAAAGAATGTTGTTTCAATTACTAATATTCTGAAAAGTAATTATCATTAGAAATTACAGATTGACATTGGTTTTTAGATACCATGAATTCCTTCTTTTTTAACAGATCATTTACCTTATCCTCAGTAAAGAAATTTCCTTTATTGGTTAGCCTTTAGTGGTTTTATCAGATGGGTCTTGGTTGGGTTCTTCTGTTGCTTTGTCCCTGACACTTTTCATTACACACAACTTTCGTAAAGTATTCATTAATCCCATAAGATCAATACATTTGACATTAACTTAAGCTTGTTGGAGAGATAATCATCAACTGTAGTCTAAATTTAAAAAATCAAACAGCCTAGAATAATTATTTATGACAATCACAGAATTGACTATTTGATATGCCTCTTTGTATCGTGTAATTCTTCCATCTTTTACTTTTGTCCCTTTTTACACTTAACCAATCTTTGTTCAAGTGAATCCTAAAGAGAAGAGATTAAATTTTAACAAACTTAAGACTTGGACAAATAATCTAGCATACTCATCAGGCTTAATTATTAGAATTACCTAATACCTCTTGTGAAAAACTACACAGTATTGATTATTGCTATGGTTTCAGGTATTGGAATTATGGCCACAGTTTTTGGTTCAAATATCGTCCAAATGTCTATTCCAACACAGGATTATGACATTTTTGTGGATCCAATAATTGACAGACAAAATTTGTTTGATATTGGACGTGTAACAATACAAAATACTGGCTCAAAACCTCTCACAAACATCCAGGTAAACTTTGGAGATGGCGATACTCTTGATCTTAAAATCTTAGAACCTGGCGATAAAATTTTACTCTCCCCACCATCTGAGAATTCCATGGAGTTTGTAATGATTAGTGCAGATAATGATGTATTTGTAAGCAAAACATACCGGACTCCTCCTAAGATGGTTGGTATGATGGGTTCCTAGAATTACTTTTTTCCTATATTACATGATATTTTTTCGTGAAAGAGTGATGATTTTCTAGTCCTTTACATTCACTTTTTTCTAGGAGTGTGGTCTGATGCCCAACCTCTTTGAATTAGTTTTTGAACACTTGATTCCTTTACACATGCAGGATTGGAATTGGAGGTTTTAAAGACTAAGGAAAGCCCCTCTTTGCATACTACTTTGAGTGGTTCTATTCCTGATGACATCTGCTCTAGTGGCGAAAGGAAATTTTTCGATATTATTGAAAGCTCACCTCCGTAATACATTGAATAAAGTTTTCCTGACTCGGAGTTTATTGCTAGCTCAAATGGTTCTTTGACTGGTATTGTTTCAATTACGTTGTAATTATCACCATCAATTACCGAGATATTTTTTGAACCTTGATTTGAAACATAGATGATATTAGACCGTGAATCAGCAACAATTCTCCTTGGAATTTCCCCTACATCTATTGTGCTTACAACCTTGTTTGTTTCTCCATCAATTACTGAAATGGTGTTAGTTTCCTGGTTTGTTACATAAATCATATTTGAAACTGGATTTACCGTTACACCCCGTGGACTTTCTTGTACTTTGATTGTTGTTATCTGTTGATTTGCATTACCATCCCAAACATGTACAAGATTTTCTGATTCGCTAGTAACATAGACTCTTCCTGTAATTGGATTTACTGCAATACCACATGGAACTAAAACCTCAAAAGACGTTTTAATTTCATTGACTTCTCCATCTATCACATAAACTGAATTTGATCTATCACTAGTAACATACACCGTATTAGTGTTTGAGTCAACTGCGATATCGTAAGGGTCTTTAAGGGAAATATCTTTTATGACTTGGTTTGTTGTAGAATCTAAGATTGAAAGTGTGTTTGAAAATTCTCCTCCAACATAAATTCTATTTGTTTCGGAATTAATTCCAACCCCAAAAGGTGTTTTCACTACTTTAATTAATTCTATAATTTCATTGGTTTTTCCATCAAGCACAACGAGTTTTCCCCCAAAAAAATCAGTAATGTAGACTCTATCTGTTTTTTCATTAACTATGGCAGAAGTTGGTTTTCCCACAAAATCTGGATTGAATACAAAATAAGAGGAACTTTCCGAATAAGTATAATCAAATAGGATTGAATCTCCTGCTGCTAGTAATATTACTACAAATACTGGCATTGATAATACTGATAAACATAATTTCATTATTATGAATTCTTCATTTTTTCATAATTATAGATTGTTTTTTTGAATTTAATTTTAAAATTCTATCCCTTTTGTCATGGGAGCAATTAAATGATATTATTCTTCATTGATTCTGTGAAATTTTTAACTTATGGAAAAGTTAAGGACATTTACGATCCGGGAGATGACACTCTCGTTTTCAAATTCTCCAATCGGGTTTCTGCTTATGATGTTAAATTCAAAGAAAGTATTCCTAAAAAAGGAGAAGTTTTATGCAAATTTGCCGAATTTTGGTTTAAAGAACTACCCATTCCAAATCATTTTGTAAAAAGACAGTCGGATACTGAAATTGTGGTAAAAAAGATGAAAATGTTACCTATCGAATGTGTGGTTCGAGGATATTTTTATGGCAGTCTTGTTAGCAGGTGGAAAAAAGGAGAGATACAAGTACCTGAAGGAACTGATACAACACTAGCTGCAAAACTTCCAAAGCCAATCTTTGATCCTACAACAAAGTCAGAACATGACATTCCAATTGATAAATCAAAAGCACTTGAGATGAAACTAGTTTCTGAAGAACAATACAATTCGCTTGAAAAAAACAGTATTGATATTTACAAAAAGATGGCAGAAATTGTTGATACTGCAGGTTTTATTCTAGCTGACTTGAAATTAGAGTTTGGTATTTTGAAAGGTGAGATTACCTTAGGAGATTCAATCGGCCCTGATGAGTATAGACTTTGGCCAAAGGATTCCTATGACGTTGGAAAAATCCAAGAAGCATATGATAAACAACTGTTACGTGATTGGTTAACTGCTAATGGATACCAAAAACAATTTGATGATGCACGTGATGCGGGAAAAGAACCTATTGCTCCTGCAATACCTGAGAAAATCATAAAAAAGATGACAGACCGTTACGTTACAGCATATCAAAGAACAACTGGCAACTCTATTTAGTTTATCAAAATTATTTTCTTGAATAATTGTTGACTAGAAGCTAACTTTCAACTCGAATTTGATTCTAGAATGTATTGCAAAATTCATCTTGATGGCAGGATTTGACTCATTTGACGCAATATGTTTTCCTGACAAGCTAATTTTGATACAAGTTTATTTTTTTTAGTATCAATACAATAATTGTATGAATAGTATCATATTCATTGTAGTACTAACATATCTATGGTTTTACTACGAAAAATATGATGGTAAAATCTATTTTGATAATACCATTCTGAAAAATATTATAGTGTACAAAATTTAATGCGATTAGACAAAAAAATATGATATAAGGATCTTTTAGATCATAATTTAAGGCATAATTGTATGTCAACATTACTAGAAAAACCAATCAAAGTAAACAGAATAGTTACAACAAGTATTGAACATGCACGTGCAATAGAAGACCCTGCCCGTGCTAAAATAATGGAATTTTTATACCACAACTCATTGTCGGCAGAACAAATTTCAAATGAATTAAAAAAGACAGGATATAAAAAAGCCCTTACCACAGTTAGACACCATTTAGAAATTCTAAAAAATTCTGGACTAGTTGAAATTGTAAGAATTGAAGAATCTCGTGGCGCAATAACAAAATTCTATAGCACTGCAACGAAGCTATTGGGATATAAAACTCCTGAAGATTTTGATTCAAAATACTCCAAATTAATAGATAAAACATCGGTAAAAATTGAGAAAATTCTCAAAGGGTTGGTTCCAAAAACTAAGAAATCAAAAAAAGAGAAATCAAAAGAACCTGAAGACTATTCGCAATATTTGGTAATGGAGATTATGAATAGAGCTATGACTAGTGTGTTAGAAAACTCTGAAAAGAGATAATTGTTTGTTTCATTTTTTTACCATATTTTATAATATGAAAAAATAATTATCTGGCACGTTTTCTAATAGCATACATGGATGAAAAAGCAGAAAAATTATTTCGCGACCAAAATCTGGTTTTTATCGCCACTCTGATGGAAGACGGGTCTCCTCAATTATCTCCTGTTTGGGCAAATTATGAGGATGGACATATTTTGGTAAATACTGCAGAAGGAAGAATAAAACATAAAAATGTTGTAAATGATCCTCGTGTTGCAGTATCTGTGGTTTCAAAAAATAACCCACTGGACATGACAACAATTCGTGGCAAAGTAGTTGAGATGATTCCAGACTATGATTACAAACATGCCGACAAACTAACTTTTCAATACATGGGACGTGATCATTATCCTTTCAAAAGAGATAATGAGAAAAGAATTATTTTTAAAATAAAACCTGAACGTGTATTTGTCTTGCCTGACTTGAAGATGAGCAACGACTAGGAAATTATAATATTTCTAAACTCGAATTTAGAAATATTTTATTTTATCACCTGTGAGTTTTGATAGAAAAAAGGTTGAAAAAGTAGATTATCGTTTTCT
>Ga0224508_10000943_pt1 | contig 26854 bp, 21 predicted proteins | sample SF_Jan12_sed_USG_4_FD_170157 | JGI IMG/M metagenome (GOLD analysis project Ga0224508, IMG submission 170157) | Sediment microbial communities from San Francisco Bay, California, United States - SF_Jan12_sed_USGS_21 | ecosystem: Environmental > Aquatic > Marine > Sediment | place: USA... | reverse complement strand
CGCCGCTGTCGGAAGTCGTCCTCTTCCTGCTCCTCGGTGCACTGATCCTGCTCGTCGCTGTCGGGCTCCGACGGACGGAGCTCACCGAGAGGTCCGTGTTGGGCCTGTTTACGTTCCTCGCCCTCCTGGGCCCCGCCACCTCGTATCCCCGCGTCCACTGGGTCGCGGGCGTCGTGCTCGCCGCGGGGGCGGCGAGATTGCTCGCACCCCTGGCCGGCCGACTGACCGTAGGGCGGTGGGCGCGGCCGGTGACGGGTGTTGCTGTGGCGTCGGTCTTGTTGCTCGCCGGGGGCCTCGCGGCGACCCGGTTGGTGGCGGGGCTGCGTGCGGGGGATGACGCGGTCCGCCCCGACGGAGACACACCGAACGTGGTGCTGATCGTCCTGGATACCGTTCGTTCCGACGATCTCGGCCTTTACGGCTATCCGCTCCCGACCACGCCCGTGCTCGACGCATTGGGGAGGGAGGGCGTCGTCTTCGAGCGCGCATATTCCACCGCGCCGTGGACGCTGCCTGCGCACGCTGCACTGTTTACGGGTCAATACCCGTCCGACTCGCCGGCCGACTGGGAGACGGGACTCGGGGACGCCGACCCAACTCTTGCGGAATGGTTTGGAGGCCGCGGGTATTCCACCGGCGGGTTCATCGGAAACCTGATCTACCTGACGCGAGAGATGGGGGTCCAGCGCGGGTTTCAGCGGTACGAGGACTATCCCGTCTCGTGGCGCATGGTCGTGAACAGCTCCATTCTCGGCCGACGGATCGCCCTGAGCGCGATGCGCCTCACAGGGTCGGATCAGCGGCTGGTGTACAAGAGCGCCACCAGTCTTCGGGAGCGCGTGCTCGGTTGGGTCGACACTCGCGATGAGCCCTTCTTCGCGTTCCTGAACTTCATGGACGCCCACGCTCCCTACCTGCCCCCGCCCGAGTTCGCGAGCGGTTTTGGGCCCGAGAGGGTCGGGCCCGCCATGGCGGACCTGTCCGAGAAGAGCGACTGGACCGAAGCCGAGCTGCGGGCGGAACGTGCCGCATACGACGGCTCGATCGCCTACGTTGACGCCGAGATCGGCCGGATCCTCGATGGGTTGCGAGAGCGGGGGATTCTGGACGAGACCCTCGTGATCGTAACTTCGGATCATGGCGAGCAGTTCGGGGAGAAGGGCCTCGTCGATCATGGAAACAGCCTGTATCGGACCGTCCTCGAGGTCCCGCTCATCCTGCGGTATCCCGAGGATGTCCCGGCCGGGCTGCGCGTGCGACGGCCCGTGACGATTCGCGACGTCCCGGCGACGATCGCGGATCTACTCTCGGCGGATGCTCCGTTTCCCGGTGTGTCGTTGGCTGCCTTCTGGAACGTTGAAGAGGAGGAGTTGGCGGGGTCGACGTCCCCGGTACTCGCACAGGTGACGTCGGGGGTCCGGATGCCCGACTGGACTCCGGTTGCCCGAGGCGACATGGCTTCGGTCATCGCGGAGGGGGCGCAGTACATACGAAACGGGGACGGGATAGAAGAGCTCTACGCCCTGGATGACAGGGCGCAAGTCACGGATCTTTCCGACAGCGACCCGCAGCGGCTCAGTCGACTGAGGGCTCTGGCGGATTCTCTCGTCACGCGTGGAGGAACGGAAAATCGACAATAGAAGGGCGATCCGCCTGATCACGGGCGCGCTGATCGGTACCGCCTGTGGAGGCGGCGGCTCGCCAACCGCACCGCCGCCGCCACCGCCACCGCCACCGCCGGGGGCTGCGTTCACCGTCTCCTACGCCACATACCTGGGCGGCAGCGGTGTCGAGGAGATTCGAGAGCCGATCCTGCTTCCGGATGGCCGCTTACTGATCGGGTCCCGCACGTTCGGAGGGATGCCGACGACGCCAGGCGTGTTTCAACCGAACTACGGCGGCGGCACGGGCGACGGGTGGTTGGGGATCCTGACCCCGAACGGACAGCTGGACGCCGGCACCTACCTCGGGGGTTCCGGTATGGAACGTCCACCATACGGTATCGATCTGCTACCGGGGGGTGACATCGCCGTGGTCGTGGGGAGCTCCTCGCCGAACATCCCGACCTCGGCGGGTGCGTACCGCCGAAACATCCACAATCCGATTCCGTCACCCGGCGAAGGATTCGCGTGCCGGTTGTCTCCGGATCTCCGCAGCCGCAGGTGGTGCTCCTACCTCGGAGGCGGGTGGCCGCGAGGCGGTTTGACCGTGACGGACGACGGGCAGATCGTGATCGCCGGCCGTATCACCGGGGCCAACTTCGCCACGACCCCTGGGGTGGTTCAGAGCACGCCGAAGGGAACCGACGACGGTTTTCTGATGAAGCTCCGGACCGACGGCACCGGGGTCGTCTTCTCGACTCGGCTGGGCGGAGGCGGCTCGCAGGCGGGCGAAGTCATCCTCTCGATCCGTGAAGACGGCGTGGGCGCCCTGGCGGTGAACGGGATATCTACCTCCGTCGACTTTCCCGTGACGCCCGGCGCGGCTCAGACGGCGAGCACCGGACTCAAGGATGCGTTTTTTGCTCGGTTCGCCCCGGATGCATCCACGTTAGTGTATTCGACTCTTTACGGAGGAAGCAGCGGGGAACTGGCGGAACACCGCATGTGGCTGCTACAAAACGGATCAACTGTCGGGGTCGGCACGACGCGCTCCTCGGATCTGCCGGCGGCCACGGGCGGCATCGCGGGCGGCCTCGACTCCTTCGTCGTCCAGGTGAATGCGGCGGGGACCGGATTCGATTTCGCCCGGTATTTGGGGGGTTCTGGAGACGACTCGCTCGTCGGCCCGACGATCGACTCCCAGGGCCGGATCTACGTGTACGGGAGAACGACCTCCCGGGACATTCCAGTGACGTCGGACGCGCTTCAGCGGACCTACGGAGGCGGCGTGGCGGACGCCGTGCTCTACATCCTCTCCCCGACTGGCGCCATTCAGTACGCCACCTACCTCGGAGGCGCGGGCGAAGAGATCATCCGCGGAGTCGTAATCGGCGGCGATGGCGCGGTCTACCTCGTCGGTCGCACCGACTCCGACGATTTTCCGACCACGCCAGGGGCGTTCCAGTCGTCACGCGCCGGGGATTTCGATGGATTCGTCGTCAAGCTCGTCCCCGGAGGGGGCTAGCGCCGGCAACGCCTCGCGATCACGGGGCTCATCGTTTCACCCGGGTTCCGACCGCGAACCCGACGAGGAGGGCGAGTCCCAGGACTCCCGCGGTGAACAGCTTCGCCTTCCCCGTCTCGAGAAAGGCGGAAAGCCTCTCGAAGCCGCCTCCCGGGCGCGGCAGATCCCGCCGACGCGTGGTTCCCCACACGTCGCGCCAGAGGTCCGGTGTGAAGTGCCCGGTCGAGACCTCGCCCACCGTGTGGACTTGTAGATCCACCGTCTCGCCGGAGACCGTGACCTCGAGGAAGTTGTCGAACTGTTGGGCCAGGATTCGATTCCACTCGTGGCCCTTGAGGATCCCGAGACTCGGGTTCGGCGCGATCCCCGACTGGTAGTAGTCGATGCCGTCCTCGAGCGCGTGAGAGAACTTCTGCGGGCCGTAATCCCCCGAAAACACCCCTCGCACCCCGCGATCGACCAGCATCGGGTGAACCTCGGTCCACCAGAGATCCTCCGGTTCCTGCCAGAAATGGAGGTGGTGGAGAAACAGGAACGCCTGCTCGTACTGTGTCGGATCGCCGAGCGCGGCCCGGATCAAACCCAGCTGCGGCTCGACGATCTGAAAACCGCCGGTCGAGGCGGCAGGTCCGAGCTCCGGGCCCCAGGATGTGTTCACGAGGATGAGCCGGAGCCCATCGATATCGATCACTCGGGGGACCTCGCCATATCGTGCGACGAAGAGGTCGTAGGTCGCACGGTCGGCAACGTCGTGGTTTCCCGGCACACGGTAGATCGGCATCGACAAACGGGAGAGTGCGCTGTCGAATCGGGCCCACTCCTGCTCGACGACCGTCTTGTCGGCGAGCTCGGCGCGCGGGTCACCCCAGATGATGTCTCCCGTGAGCACCGCGAAGGCAGGGTCGATTCTCTCGACTTCCTCCAGCACCTCGTCCAGCAGGTGACTGAGGCTGCGGTCGGCGTCGCCTCGGAGGTGTCCCAGCACCACGAACGTGACCGGGTCGCCGGCCCCGGCTTGCACGACCGCCTCGCCGGCCCGGGCCTGCATGGCCGCCTCGCCGGGCCCGGCCTGCATGGCCGCCTCGCCAATGCGCGTGCTCCCGGCACCGGCCGCGACGGTCGCCCCAAACGCGACGGCGAGTCGGAGAACACGACCGATCATGACCCGTCCTCCACATCGAATAGTTGTACGCGAAGAACGACAAGGCGTCCCCCACGGCGCTCACCCAGGCCGGTCAGCGGGTCCACTCGCACGGCGCTCTCGTCGGCTCGAGCCTCGAACCGCAGCTCCCGGTAACGTCCTGCCGGCACGGGGATGGTGATCAACCGAACTTCGTCCTGCGTCGCTGGAAGGGTAAGCACCCCCTCCACCTCACCGTCGTCGGATGCCAGAAGCACTCGAGCGTCTTCCAGGTCGCGGCCCATGATCTCGACCGTCAGTTCGGCCGCTCCAGAGACCGACCAGTCGATCGGCAGCGACCAAATGGCGACCCCGCGTTCGACAGCCGCGCGAAGCGCGCCATCCTGGTGGCGCAGTCGCATGGATCCGCCGGCCCTCCACCCCACCGCCGTTTCGTAGAATGGCACTTCGCGATCGAAGCGCAGCTCGTAACGGGGACCCGTTATCGTTCCGGCTACCCATCCCGCACCGATCGCTCCGGGGCGTGGGAGGGCGCTCCCGAGTCCGTATGCGGACCGAATCCAGGACGGAACCTCCGACGACGCCGAGTCGAGGGGCCGCGAGCCGATCTGTGAATGCAGGACCGACACCCGCGAGTCCGCCTCCACCTCGAGGTCGATCAGATTGTCCTGGAGGCGAGTCTGGATGACGCGGCCACGCCCGCCATCGGCATAGCGCCAGTTCTTGACCTGCAACAGGATGCCCGCGCTCGTCCCCTCGATCGTGTTGTGAATGATCAGCGGGTCGGATCGGTCCTTGATCTCGAGGCCGCGGTCCGCGTCCACGATGTGGTTGTCGATGAGGATCGGATCCGAGGCCTCGCCGATCGAGACGCCCTTGTCCCCACTTCGCCTGATCCGATTCGATCGGATGAGAGGCGTCGAAGTCATCAGGTCGATCGCATCGTTCCGCGAATCCTCGAAAACGCAGTGGCTGATCGTGCCCGATGAGTAGTCGAAGTCGACCGCGTCGCCGTTGGCGTTCGAGAAGCGGCATCGGTCCAGGTGCACTTCGGCGTACACCGCGTTGAACGCGTCATCGCTGCGGCGGTTGTCGGCGAACGTGACATCGGTGAGTCGGACATCGCGTGCCGAGTAGACACTGACCATGCCCTTGTACTCGACGCCGTCGACGCGGGCTCCCCCTCCTCCCCGAAACTCGACGTGGTCGAAGACGCTCCCCGAGGCGCCGTCCCCCTGGAGGGCGAGCGCGCCCCAGGGTCGCGTCGCATCGGACGCCACGAAGCGGATCGGCTCGACCGCGGTCCCGCGGGCTTCGACCCGGCCCCGAGCGATAATCGACACGTCGGGACCCAGGCGGACGGTCGTCCCGGGGGAGACGATCAGCCGGTCCTCCTGACCGATCTTCAAGTCCACATCCAGGTCCACCACCCCTTCGAGACGAATCTCCTCCGCAGCCCGGTCCGGGAAGCTCCAGGCGTGAAAGCCCGTCGCGCCACCGAGCGGCGTCCCGGCCTCGAGCTCGGTCACATCGACGGCACCGGCCGTCACGGAGTTCGCGACCTCGAGGCGGACGTTGGCCACGCCGGAGCCGGTGACGAACAGTCGGTAGTGGACCCTCTCGGGCACGACGCGCCAGCCTTCGGTGCCCCACGCCGACGGGAGGGCGAGCGGCCGGTCGAGTACCAGGCGACTGGAGCCGTCGACGTCCTCGATCCGTGAGTCGAGCCGGCGATCGCCGGGACCGAGGCGACCGTCGAGATCCCGATCCATCCACACCGCCAGGTCGCCACCCTCACCCGACACGACCACGCTCGTGAGATCGACCCCCGCGCGCCCGCGCAGCTCGATATCCAGAACGAGCGGCCCATCGGTTTCCGTGGGGAGGTTGGCGGCAAAGGCGAGCCGTGCGTCGGCGACCCATTCGGTAAGCGACGCGAGGTTGTCGCGGATCGTCGCGATCGCGTTCTCCGGGTCCCCAGGCGGGGAAACGAGGCCCCTGCGGAGCTCCTCGAACTCGAGGTGTGGACCGAATCGGCGCAGGACCGTATCGACCCGAGCCTCGACTCGCACGAGGAGCCCTCCCTCGACGGCTTCGTGGATCATCGCAAGCGTGCGCCCGGCAACGGAAGGATCGCGCAGGGCCGCCACGAAGAGAGGATTCAGTGGGTTCGGCGCGGGCCCATCGAGCGAGCGTAGCCGCAGATCCCACGGGATCGGGGAGAGCTTCCCGGTGGCTGGATCCTCGAACCAGTACTGATTGTGGACTCCGCTCAGGTGGTACGGATCGCCCACGGTGAGTGTCGACGCCAACAGACGCGCGATCTCGTCGCGATCGACGAGCTCCATGAGCCCGACATGGTCTTCGAGCGATGTCGAGTTGACGAGTTCGGTGAATCGGCGAAGCGTCGCGAGCGAGTCGGCGCCCGGGTCGTTGAGCTCGGCCACGCGATCCCAGATGTACGGATTCCGGAACACGTTCCGCGGGAGGTTCTTGTAGTATTCCCCCCGCTCCGCCAGGTCCGCCCGGAAGATGTTGCCCGGCATCCGTCCGGTGCGACGCAGAAACGACTCGTCGATCGGCTCGAGCGCTCGGAACAGGCCGTAGAACTGCTCGTTCAGATACACGGGGGTCAGTGCGCTGAAGGGCACCGACATCCCGAAGTCCGCCGGGATCGTGTGGGCGATGTATGACTCGAGTACGGTCTTTCCCGTGAGTGCCAGCTCGCGGAATCCACGAATCTGCTCGCCCCGAGAGGCCCGGATCGTCGTCGAGATCTTCGGGGTGGCCCAGTGGACGCTCGTGTCGCCCCGCCGCCGCATTTCGACACGGCGACTGCCCCCCTCGCGCACGAGCGTGGCATCGACCCAGCCCCGCCGTTCCAGATCGGCGACCTGTTCGTCCCACAGGGTCCGGTCCACCATCAATCTGATCGCAACCGGGTCGTCGAACGACGGGTCGAGCTTATCCCGAACGGCCGTGAGGCGGGGCAGGGCGACTGCGGTCGCCAGCCGTGACTCGAGCTGCCGGTCCGCCCGGATCTGGCGTGACCAGCCGTCGTCGAACTGTGTGGCGCGCTGGTAGTCGAGGGTCGCGGCGATGAGTGCGTACATCACCGCGAGCAGGATCGGCGAAGTCGGGATCAGGACATCGCGCAGACGCAGCGGCCTGGATCTTCGGCTTCGATGGGTGATAGAGCTCACTGCGCCCCCTCGCCGATCTCGAGCCGCGGGGCCCAGCGCTCGAGCTCCTCGCTCGCGAGCAGGTTTCGGTAGGCGGTTTCGACCCTTCGCCAGGTGTCGGCGTCGAGGGGGATGGCCGCGGAAGCCGTGATGAACAGCTCGGCGGGGGCGGGCTCGGGCAGCTCGAAGCGGTTGGCGCTCGCGGGCTCTGCGACCCCGGAATCGCGACCGTCGACGCCCGCGCGGACGCGGCCGACCCAGCGGACCTCAGCGAGGTCTACCCCTTCTGACCGGACAACCTCGAGGACGGACGGGCCCTGGCCGACCGGCGGCAGTCCGAATCGCAGCACGTGCGGCTCTCCGTCGACCGGAACCATCGCTTCCGCAGTGTGCTCGCCGATCGTGATCTCGATAGCCTCCACTCGAAACGACTGGACATATCGCTCGAAGGCACGACGGACGGCGGGGAAATCGCCGCGCTCAGTATCCAGGGCGATCCGTTCGCGGACGCCCCGCTGGTGCGGCGGATAAATGTCCAGCAGGAGATCGAGGTGCCGCGCGGCCTCGTCCTCTTCTCCGAGTCGGATCGCTGCGACCGCCAGCGCGTAGTGATTCTCGACGTTGCGCGGATCGAATGCGACGGCGCGCCGGTAGGCATCGAGTGCCCGCCCCTTGCGTCCAAGTGCTTCGTTCGCCTGCCCGAGGGCGGCGAGGATTCGTTCGCGATCCTTGTCGAGCGCGTGGATGTTGGTGCGCGCGGGGAAACGGGCGTCGAGATCCTCCAGGAAGACGGCGGCCTCGAGGTAGCGCCCGTCCGACAGCAGCGCTTCGCCTTCGTCGACCCGGGCTAGCCACCCCTCCGCCGAGGCGTCGACGAGCGCCTCGATGCCCCGGAGCGCTGGCTCACGCACGCGCTGGACGAACAGGCCAGTCAGCCCGAGCCCGAGCGCCGCGAGGTACACGAAGGCCGCGCGCCGCGAAAGAAGGCCAGACCCCGACCGCTTCGAAGACAACCGATCGCCCCGACTCGTCAGACGGTGACGTTATCGTGACCGGGGAGCAGCGACACCTTGTTGCCGCCGGTCACCGTGCGGAGGTCTTCGAGTAGTTGTCGCTCGTCGGCCCCGCGCTGCAGCTCGGCGCTGTAGACGAGTTCGAGCAGATCGCCCTCGCCGACCGTCTCGATGCTCAGCAACGAATGACCTCGGAGGTGCTTCAAGAAGATCGAGTCGAACGCGGTCTGATGGTCTTTCCCGTCTGGAAGGTGCAGCCGAATGAGCACCTCTCGCGCGGTGATCGCCCCGATGTTGAATCGGTAGAGGAAGTAGACCATCGCCGAGATGAAGACCGTGAAGACGACGGCGGCCAGGTAGAAGCCGGTGCCCGCCGCCATTCCGATCGCCATCGTAATGAAGATGAAGGCGACGTCACGCGAGTCCTTCACCGCGTTGCGGAAACGGATGATCGACAGAGCCCCGACGAGCGCGAAAGCGCGGGCGATGTTGCTCCCGATGATGAGCATCACGATCGCGACCGTCACTCCCATGATCACCATCGTGTGGACGAACGCCACCGAGTACGAGAGACCCTGATGGGTCTCCCGGTAGAAATAGGCGACGATCAGACAGAGGAAGAAGCTCAGCCCCAGGGCCAGCATCGCCTCCCATAGCTGGAAGCCGCCGCCAGCCGAGGTCGACTGCAACATCTCCCGAATCAGTTCATCCACGTCATCCCCCTCACGTGAGCCTGCCTCCGAAGTAGGCACGATCGACCGCCGAGCAGTACTTCGACAGTCGCGTCATTTGGAAATCGAAACTGGACAACAAGTTACAAAGCCACACCGGAGCCCGTTCGCTGAACTTCACCTCCATGATCACGATGCGCGGATCGACGATGTAGTCGCCCGTTTCGAACGGGTGCGCGATGTCCACGGCATGCCGGTCGTACTGGAGTCGGCTGTCGAAGGTGATGCGAAGATCGGGGTCGAACGCGCCGAAAAAGGCACGCCGCCGATAGGACACCGCCATCCGGGGGCGCAGTCGGAACCTCTCTCGAAGGTACGCCGCCTCGGCGACGACCGGATCGACGGCGTCCTCGCCGGGCTCCTGCCAGATTCGCCGGTCCTCGCTTCCGCGAAAGGACTCGTAGATCGTCGTCAAAGGCAGCCTCGCCCTTCTCTTCTGGAGCGTGCGATCGGTCCGGTGCTTGATCTCCACGAAGCCGTGACTCGAGTCCGCATACCGGCGCACCCGCAGCTTCCGGCGGTCCTTCAGCCCCTCGATCTTCTCCCAGAAGAGCGTCCACTCGTCCGAATCCCAGTAGACGGAGTAGACGGGATAGCCGCGCTCGCCCGCCACGTTGCGGTCGTCGACCAGATACGGGGACAACGCGTCGACGAACGGCTGAACGCGGCCGTGCGACACGACGTACTTGAGCTCGAAGCGGTTTGCGCTTCGGCGAACGTGCTCTACCACCCGCTCTCCTGACCATGACCGTTCGAAAACGCCATAAACCCCCGTGCAATGGCGCTTTTGGGCAAGGTTGGTGCCTGAATCCGCGCGCCGAAGCCGGGACCGTAGGGGACGGACACCGACATCAGCCGTCCCCGCTGTTGCGTCCGTGCAACGATTCGAGGGTACGTTCGATTCCCACCGCGATCGTCGTCTCCGGCCGCCAGCCGGTGAGCGAGCAGAGCCGGACGATGGACACCGGGTCGTGCGACATCTCTTCGGGACGCATTTGGACCTCCCCCCAAACGATCCGCTCAGCGGGGATCTCGAGGACCCGCTGAGCGGTCTCGATGAACTCGCGTACGGTGGCGAGGACGCCGGTGGCGAGGTTTACGACGTTGTCGCAACGCCCCAGCGCCCCGAGCCGGAGAAGCCCTTCCGCGACGTCGCCCACGTAGGTGAAGTCGCGGCGCTGCGACCCCTCGGTCACCGCGAGCCGGCCGCCACCTCGTGCCAGGGCCGTCAGCGACGGGAGGAGACGCCCATCGGGCTCGCCGGGTCCGTAGACCGTGAAAAGGCGCGCCGTGAGCGCCGGGAGACCCAGCTCCACGAGCCCGAGCGTACCCTCGAGTTTCGTCTTGCCGTAGAGCGTGGTTGGCAGGGGTGGAGTCTCCTCGCTCAGATCGCCGGCCGCACGCCCGTACTCGAGCGCGGACCCGACATGGACGATTCTCGCTCCGGTCCAGTCGCCGGGATCCATTTCGGCCGCGGCCCGGCCCAGGCCTACGGGGAGCCAGGCGTTCACGATGCGCGCGGTCTCGGGGTCGCGTTCGTCGGGTGCGACGCCGTAGCCCGCGAGGTTGAAGACGATAGCGGGTCTGGCGTGCGCCACCGCATCGGTCACCGAGGAGGAGGCCTCCGCCGCGAGCTCGACGATGCGCCTCGTGGACCCGCAGGCCCCGGCGAGCGGTGCGGCGGCAGCGGCGTCGCGAACCCCCAGCCACACCTCGGCTCCCGCCTTTGCCAGCTCGAGAGCGACGTTTCGTCCGATGAACCCGGTGGCCCCCGTGACGAGGGCCCGAACCCCGCGGTACGGCGAGTCGGCGGAGGTCACCGGTCTGCCTGATACCGCTCGAGGATCGGTGCTCCCCCGGTCAGCGTCGGCCCCTCGAGGACCCACACCGCGCGATCGGGGAACGCGGCGAGAAGCGAATCGCGGGTGGCCGCGTCGCGATCCCACGCGAACACCGGCTCCCGCCCGCCCGGATCGAGCGGGTTGTAGGCCGCCGCGGAGGCGAAGTCCGGGTGGCGGTTCCCTCTGACCAGGACGAGTGCCCCGGTCATGGAGGGGTCCGCGGCGATCGCCCGGGCCCACGGCCGCATCCCGCGATACCCGCCGTATTTGTCCACGGATCGCCACGGGATGAACGTGACCGAGGCGGCCCACATCAGGGCGACGGCGGCGACGAGGGTTCCGGCCCGAAGCGCGGGTACCGCGTCGCGGTTGAGGGCGCGCGCGGAGATCAGGACCAGCGGCAGGATGACCAGGAACCAGTACCTCGCGCCGAAATCGGGTCCACCGGAAAACCAGTAAAACGCGTGCAGGAGGATCGGAATCGCCAGCCCGGCGAGCACCCATCGGTCCTGCGGGGCGGGTCGCCGAAGCCCCACCGCGAGCACGATGAGGAACCACGCCCCGGTCGCCCACCCGAACAACTCGACGTCGATCAGGTGGGTGTTGAGGATCGTGTTCACGACGACGTCGCGCGCCCCGTGCCCGGGGAACGGGTCGAGCCCGGTCCACCCGAGACCTCGATCCGGTCCGAACCCGAGCGCGTTCGCGTTGGGACCGTACAACGCCTCCGTATACGCCATGATCGGAAACTCGGTAGCCGACCCCGTGAAATGCGCGTTGTACGGCAGAATGATCGAAGAAACCACGATGGCTCCGAGGGCGAACGCGAGCGCCGAAGAGAAGAGCCTGTCGCGGCGGGCAATCCACAGCACCGCGAGCCCCAGGAGCCCGCCGACCGCGACCGCTTCGAGGGGGCGAACCAGCCCGACGGCGCCTGCGAGACCACCCGAGCAGATGAGCCAGCCGAGTCGCCGCGACTTCCGCCACCGCAGCACGGCATCGGTGGCGGCCGCGGCGAAGACGAAGCTCGCCATATGCGTCATGAAGCTCATCCCCATGAACAGATACCAGGGGGAGACCGCGAGCAGCCCGGCCGCGACGACCGCGGTGCGCCGGTCGTAGAGTCGCCAGGCGAGCAGGTAGGTCAGCAGAACCCCGAGTCCGGCCAGCAACGGATTGACGAGCCAGGCGAGGCCTAGCCGTGCCCCGACGGCGAGTACGGCGGGCCACCCCGGAGGGACGGGCGAGTACCATCGTTCGGACTCGTATCTCATCAGATCGAGCTCGAACGCCCCGGTGACGGGCGGCGCCGTCATCTCGAGGTCGCCGGCCGCCAGGTACCGGGCGTGATACAGATAGGCCACCTCGTCGGGCACGTGCGGATGTCGCTCGTAGACGAACACGGACAGGAGTGCACACACGAGCGTGACCGCCAGCGCGAGCGTCAGGCCGGTCCGATCGACGTGCGCTTCCTCGCTACCGGAGCCCGAGCGGTCCCAGCGTCGGGCGAGTCGGCTCGAGACTTCGCCGGGCACGGAGAGCGCGACCAGGAGGACGTTGCCGAGGGCGACGAAGCGGAGAGCGCCGCCCATGACGAGCTCGGCGACGTACTGGCGAGGATCCGCGGACGGGGCGACCGCCGTGGCGAGAAGGACGAAACAGGCAACGACGAGAAGCCACCGAGGGATGGCCCGCAGCGTGGTCCACGCTCCTTCTCTCTTCAACCCCAGGCCGATGGCGACGGCGATGACCTGGATCGTGAGAACCGCGAGCGCGATCGGATCTTCCGCCCAGGTACCCACCGGCCGGTAGTGCTGATATCCGACCACGGGCCCCGCGTCGATGAAACGGAGGGAGGCTGCCTGCCCGAGGACGAGAAGGGCCGCCCACCCACCCGCGGCTCTGGCTCGGAACGCAGTTCCCGCCAGCCCGACGAGGAGGGCGCCCACGGCCGCGATCAGCAGCACGACCGTCGGCTCGCTACGTCAGCCACTCCCGATACCAGTCGATCGTTTCGCGGAGCCCCACTTCGATGTCGAACGACGGCTCCCAGTGGAGCTGCTCTCTGGCCTTCGTGCAGTCGAGGTACTGGGCCCGGATCTCCGCGGAGGCCTCGTTTCGGATTTCCGGTCGCAGATCGGTGCGCTGCATCAACTCCAGGATGACCTGGACCATCTGGAGGACCGACAGGGGGCGCTCGTTCCCGAAGTTGAACGCCTCGCCCGTGAACGCCTCCGGGAGTCGCTCCGCGAGTCGCAGATACGATTCGACGGCGTCGCGCACGTAGAAATAATCGCGGACGTAATGGCCGTCGCTTCTGACGACCGGGTTCTCGTCACGTACGACGGATCGGATCGTACCGGGGATGAGCCGGTTGAAGTTGAGGTCGCCGCCACCGAACAGATTCCCGCAGCGCGTGACGGCGACGGGCAGATCGTACGTGTGGAAATAGCTGAGCGAGATCAGGTCCGCGCAGGACTTCGACACATCGTATGGGAACCGGCCGATGAGCGGCGCGTCCTCCGTGTACGGCAGGGTCTCGTGCTCACCGTAGGCCTTGTCGCTCGAGGCGACGATGATCCGCTGGATCCGCGAGCCCAGTGTGCGGCACGCCTCGAGGAGCGTCCAGGTGCCCCGGATGTTCGATTCGAACGTCGACAGCGCGGACCGCGCGGCCGTTCCCACGATCGTCTGCGCCCCAAGGTGGAACACGCTGTCGATCTCGTATTCGTTGAGAGAGCGGACCGTCACCGCCAGGTCCTCCAGCTCGCCCCGCACGATCTGAACGCGATCGAGCGAGCCGCCGCCGACGAGCCGGCTCTGCGGCACCCAGTCGCGGACCAGACACGTCACCGTCGCCCCGTGATCGAGAAGGGACTCGACGAGCCACGATCCCAGCAGCCCGGTCGCGCCCGTCACGAAGACGCTACGGTCTCTCCAGAACTCCGCCGGCGTGTCGCTCACCAGATCCTCCACGGCGCGCGTCCCTCTCTCCACATCCTCTCGAGCGATTGTCGCTCCCGGAGCGTATCCATCGGCTGCCAGAAGCCGGTATGTCGATAGGCGCCGAGTTGTCCATCGGCCGCCAGGCGGTCGAGGGGCCCGCTCTCCAGTACGCAGTCGTCGCCGGTAAGGTAGTCCAGCACGCCCGGCTCGAAGACGAAGAAGCCCCCGTTGATCCAGTCGTGACCGGTCTGGGGCTTTTCGGAGAACTGCCGGACGAGATCGCCGTCCAGCTCCAGGGCGCCAAAGCGCGCGGGCGGGTGGACGGCCGTCACGGTGGCGAGCTTCCCGTGAGACTCGTGGAACTCGAGCAGCGCGCGCACGTCGACGCTTGCCAGCCCGTCACCGTACGTCACGAAGAACCGCTCGCCGTCTAGCAACGGGCCGAGTCGCTTGATGCGTCCCCCGGTCATCGTATCCTGCCCCGTATCGATGAGGCCGACCTGCCATTCGTACTCGGGCTCGCCGACGACATCGAGCTGTCCGGACGCGAGGTTCACGCGGAAATCGTTCGTGTGGAGAGTGAAGTGGTGGAAGTACTCCTTGATCACCTCACCCTTATAGCCGCAGGCGACGAGAAAATCGTGGTGCCCGTGGGCGGCGAATATCCGCATGATGTGCCAGAGGATGGGACGTCCGCCGATCTCGACCATGGGTTTCGGTCGAACCGACGTCTCTTCCGCCAGTCGCGTTCCGCGTCCTCCCGCGAGGATGATGGTTTTCATGCGGCCATGATTCCCGGGTCGGGGATCGGGACGAGGAAGCGCCCGCCGGCCCCCAGGAAGCTCTCCTCCTGACGCGCGATTTCCTCCGCGTAGTTCCAGGCAAGGACGAGGACGAAATCGGGTCGGTCGGACGCGATCGCCTCGATGGGTCGCACCGGGAGGTGCATCCCCGGAGTGAACAGCCCGACCTTCATCGGGTTCTTGTCCACCGTATACGGAATCAGGTCCGTCCCCAGGCCACAGTAGTTCAGCAGGGTGTTTCCTTTTGCCGGCGCCCCATAGGCCGCCAGTCGCTGTCCATCGTGACGCAGACCGCGCAGCAGCTCGATGAGGTCGCTTCTGTTCGCGGCGACCCGGTCGGCGAACTCTCGAAAGCCATCGATATCGGCCAGCCCGCGATTCCGCTCCTCCTCGCAGGCGCGGAGCACCTCCGCGGCATGATCGGCGCGCTCGCTGTCCGCTACGGCCCAGACACGCAGGCTTCCGCCATGCACCGCGACGTGATCCACGCGCTCGATGCGCAGGCTCGCCCGCTCGAACAGACCGGCCAGCGCCGTGATCGAAAAATAGCACAAATGCTCGTGGTAGACGGTGTCGTATTCGAGCCGGTCCACGAGCTCGCCGAGATACGGCGCTTCGATGACGACTCGCCCCCCCGGCGCGAGCAGCTCCCGCATGCCGCGGAGGAAGTCGAGGGTGTCGTCGACATGCGCCAGGACGTTGTTCGCCATGACCGCCGACCCCGGTCCGTGATCCCGCACGAGCCCCCGGGCGGTTTCGAGCCCGAAGAACTCGGACACTGTCGGTACGCCCCGGTCGCGGGCGATTTTCGCCACGTTGCGCGCCGGTTCGACGCCGAGCATCTCGATTCCCGCAGCCCCGAAATTGTGCAGGAGGCTGCCGTCGTTGCTGGCGACCTCGTAGACCCGATCGCCTGCCCCCAGGCCGAGATCTCGCATGACGGCCTCCGCGTATCCGCGGAAATGGTCCGTCATCGTTCGCGATGTGCCGGTCACGTAGATGTAGTCCCTGAAGAGCACCTCGGGATCGATCACGTCCACCAGCTGAACGAGCGCGCACGTCTCGCACAGGTAGACGTCGAGCGGGTAGCGCCGTTCGGCCGCGAACTCCTCCGCCGAGCGCAGGAACGCGTTCGCGAGCGGCTGGTCCCCCAGCTCCAGGAAGCGGGTCAGAGACCCCTCGCCGCACGACCGACAGGTCGTTCGACAGGTGTGAACGGGTCGTGTCACCGCGCGGCGCCTCCGGCTTCGGCCTGGGACGGGTCCGTCGCCGCCGGTCGTCCGGGCGCAATTCCTCGTGATGGGCCGAGAAGCCTCATGCGAACGAGACGGTAGAAGAAGCCCCAGCAGGTCGTGGCCCTCACATGCGACGTCCCGCCGCCGCGCATCCGGGCGAAGACGTTGACTTCGAGTATCCGGAGCCCCCGCGCGTGTGCCTTCACCATGATCTCCGGATCGAGCACCCAGTCCTTCGAGCGGAGGTCCATGCCCTGGAGGACCTCTCGCGGCATGATCTTCGGGCTTCCGTTGATATCGAGGGACGCGATTCGTGGCCAGAGGGCTCGGAAGAAGAGGTTGTACGAGACGGACACCAGCTTCCTGAAGAGACCGTCCATTCTGAACCGTCGACGCACCTTCGCCAGGACGCCTCCATCGGAGGAGTCGGCGGCGTCGAAAAGCCGAACGACATCTTCCGCGTCCACCTGACCGTCCGCCGGGATGATCCCGGCCCATCTGCCTCGACACAGGGGGATCCCGGTCAGGACCCCCAGCCCGTACCCCTCGTTGACCTCGACACGGGTCCTGCGGACCTCGGGCTCCTCTGCCTCGAGGCGCTGGAGGATGGCGGGAGTGCGGTCCGAGGAGCCGTTGTCCACCGCGATGATCTCGAGCACATGCCCCGCATCGCGAAACGCACCGAGCAACCGCTGAACGGTGTACTCGGCGACGTCCTCTTCGTTGTAGCAGGGAATGATGAGGGACAGATCGGGTTCGCCCCGTCCGCCCTCGTTACGCTCCGTCATGCGTTCTCCGCGCTTCCACATCCAACGGGACCGTGCCGATCACCGCTTTCCATGCAACGATGGTGCCAGTTCGGCCCCTTCCGGCGGCGCCGTAACTCGTTGTCCCGCAACGCCTCAGACGCGCAGTTCCGGGCTCCCTCGTTCGTTCCGTCGGATGCCTCCAACGGCCGTCAGCGCGAGAGCCCACACTCCGGCTCCGGTCGGCAGCGTGACCCAGAGTGGTTGGTCGCGGAGCACGAACAGGATGCCGGCCATGACCGCCGCCGCGAAGATGCCGCGCCAGTAGCGCCGCAGCGGTGGGCCCTCGAGACCGATCGGCCGCGCCGCCCGGACGGCGAGCCGCCAGCGACACAGCTCCGTCACGACGGTCGCGATGGCCGCCCCGGCCATCCCCGCCGCAGGCACGAGGACCGCGTTGAGGGCGATGTTGATCGCCGCCGCCTGGCCGGTGAGTCGTACGATGGGTCGCTCGAGACCGTCCGACATGAGCGCCGTGACGGGCATGTCGCGGAGTAGCGCCAGGGGTACGGACCACAGCACGAGCGCCAGCGGAAGGGCGGACGCCGCGTAGGCGTCCCCGAATACGAGCGCCACGATGGGGGCGGCGAGCAGGGCGCCCCCGGTCGCGATCGCGAGCGAGACCGTGGTGACCTGTGCATGCGCCGTTCTGTAGAGCTCGTTCCGCTCTCCAGGCCGGTCGGCCAGGCGTGTGAGAGTTGGAAGAAGCGCCAGCGCGTACGCGATCCCGAGGTTGGAGACGAACGACGTCAGCGCGTAGGCTGCGGCGTAATGCCCGACCGCCGCCCGCCCCTCGAAGACGCGAAGGAAGACGAGGTCGGCGTTGAAGATCATCAGTCCGAAGATTGCTCCGCCGACCAGTGGGATCGCCCGGGGCACAAGGCTTCTCGCGAGGTCGCCATCGAAACGGGAGCGCCTCCGGACCAGTCGATAGGATCCGACCAGAAGAAGACCCGCGGCGACCAGATCGCCGACGAGCCGGGCGACCGGGACCCTGAGCAGGTCGTCCGCGTTCCTGACGAACATGAGGACCGTGGCGGCCATGATGAGCTCGCCCAGGACGCGGGCGCCGGCCACGAGCCGGGACCGGTCCATGCCCAAGTGGACCCAGCGCGTGCCGAGAGCGACCGCAAAGAGCGTGAGCCCGTAGAGGGCGAGGACCTCGCCCTCGGGGGACGGCAGGAGCCACAAGCCGGCTCCCGCCAGAGACCCGACCACCACCACGGCGGCGACCGAGCGCGTCCCGAGCGCCGTGGTCAGCAGTCGCGGCCGCGTCGAGTCGTCCCCCGCGGCGATCTCGCGAACGCCCAGACCGAGGTCGAAACCGAGATCGACGATCCGGTTGCCGTAGATGACGATCGCGGCGGCCAGCTCGAGCGTGCCGAAGGCCTCGGCCCCGAGCGCGCGAGCGAGATAGACGAAGGCGCCGAACGCGATGATGCGAGCGAGCGCGTCGCCTGAACCGAGCGTGACGAACGTGCGGGTTACCGCGCCCTCGTGTTGGGATGACGGGGTGCTCATTAATGGACCCGCAGGCAAGCGACGTTCCGGGTGGGCTCGCGCGGGAAACTGGCCGAAGGTGTAGACGTCGTGCAACATGCAGGGGACGCGGCGTCGAGCCCGGCCGCCTGCACGGGTGCCGGAAGCCTTGCGCCTGCAGGCGATTCGCCGGTTCCCGCGTTTGGGTGGACCACTGGTCTCCGGCGTGCGAGATCCGCGGGCAGGCGGAACTTCGGAGGTGAGGACGTGACGGCTCACAGCACACAGCTTCTTTCGGTTGTCGTGCCCGTATTCAACGAGGTCGACGGGATCGACGCGTTCTACGAGCGCGCGAAGGCGGTATGCGAGGGGCTATCCGATCTCGATCACGAGATCCTGTTTGTGGATGATGGCAGCACGGACGGAAGCCTCGAGGTGCTCGAGGGCCTTTCACGATCGGATCCGGCCGTTCGAGTCGTGAAGTTCTCGCGCAATTTCGGACATCAGATCGCGATCACCGCGGGCGTGGATCACGCCGAAGGGGATGCGGTCGTCGTGATCGATGCCGATCTCCAGGACCCACCCGAGACCATCGCAGATTTCGTCGAGAAGTGGCGCGAGGGGCACGACGTCGTGTACGGCGTTCGGGAGAGTCGCGATGGCGAGACGCGCGCGAAGCTCTGGACGGCCACGGCCTTCTATCGACTCCTCCGCCGTTTCACGAACGTGGAGATCCCGGTGGACGTCGGGGATTTCCGCCTGATGAGCCGCCGCTCCGCGCAGGTGCTTCGAGGGATGCGCGAGAAAGACCGGTTCGTACGCGGTCTCGTCAGCTGGATGGGGTTCACGCAGGTAGGCGTCCCGTATCGCCGCGATGCGAGGCACGCCGGCGAGACCAAGTATCCCTACCGCAAGATGGTGAAGTTCGCGGTGGACGGTATCACGTCGTTCTCGAGCGCCCCCCTCAAGCTCGCGTCCTGGCTCGGATACCTGGCCTCGGGTCTCGCCTTCCTGTATCTGGCGACCGTCTTCGTCCAGAAGGCGATGGGGGCGACGATTCAGGGCTGGGCGACGATCATGGTCGCGGTGCTGTTCCTCGGCGGGGTCCAGTTGATCTGCATCGGCATCATCGGCGAGTACATCGGCCGGATCTTCAACGAGATCAAGCCAAGACCGATGTATGTCGTCGAGGAGATCTTCGAGACCGAGCGGGTGAGCCCGGCCGCCGAGCACGAGCTGTCGATCGATCGGACCGGCGCGTCCGACGTCGCACCGGCCAACGTCCCGGGACTCGTCCGCTGAGCGAGATTCGCTCCCTCTTCATCACGGGCGCGTCGGGGTTCGTGGGCCGACGTGTCCTCCACCACCTCGACCCCGCCCGCTACGACCGCGTCTCTCTGCTCACCCGTAGCGAGATCAGCCTGCCGCCTCACCTTTCCGGCGGCGTCACGGTCAGGCAGATCCGGAGCGCCCTCGACCGCCCCGAACGCTACGCGTCGGAGATCGACCCCTCGACGGCGATCCTGCACCTGGCGGCGCGGGTCGGTCGCGCGAAGGTCGCGGACTTCATGCGCGACAACGTGGAGGGCACGAGGATCATTGTGCGAGCCGCCGAAGAGGGCGGCGCGGCCGGTCTGGTGAACGTGAGCTCCATCGCCGCCAAGTTCCCCGCGACCGCGTTCTACCCGTATGCGGACTCGAAGCGGCAAGCCGAGGAGATCGTGGCGAAGTGCCGTCGGCCGTGGATCACCGTCCGCCCGACCATCGTGCTGGGCGAGGGGTCTCCGATCTGGGACAAGTTCCGGCAACTCGCGCGTGGGCCCCTCCCGGTGGTGCCCGGCACGCCCTCTACTCGAATCCAGCCGATTCACGTGGACGATCTGGCGACCGTCCTCCTGGACATCCTCGACAGGGGCGGCTTCGAGGAGGCGGTGTGCGAGCTCGGGGGCGCCGAGCCGGTGACGATGGAGGAGTTCATGAAGAGGGCGCACCATCGCCTGACCGGCCGGCGGGGCGTGGCGATCCCGGTTCCGCTCGCACTGGGCATGCCGCTCCTGCGTGCCTTCGAACGGATCTCGCCGGTGCCGCTGCCGGTCACCGAGGGGCAGCTGTCCAGCTTTCTATACGACGGGGTGGTCGAGCCGAACCCACTCCAGGAGCGCTACGCGGATCGTCTGCGGGGGGTAGACGAGATCCTGGAAGATCTGACGAGCTGAGCCGCCGTCCCCACGCGTTCACCGCGCCTCCCGCATGCGCGGTCCGCCGGCCTCGCGATATGTTCCCGCCATGCTACGGCTACACCCCTATTCCTACCACCGGCCGACGTCCGTGGCGGATGCCATCGAGCTCCTCGCCGAGCACGGGGCGGACGCACTGCCCATCGCAGGGGGAACGGACCTCGTACCGAACATGAAGCACGGCCTGTTCACGCCTGGACACCTGGTCGCTCTGAGCGGCGTCGCCGAGATGCGAGGGATACGGGTGGGGGATGATGAGATCCGGATCGGCGCCTGCGAGTCGCTCGACTCGGTCGCCACCGACGAGGGACTTCTCGAGTCGATCCCCGCGCTCGCGCAGGCGGCGGCACTCGTCTCCGGCCCGCAGCTGCGTCGTACGGGCACGTTGGGTGGAAACGTGTGTCTCGACACCCGTTGCACCTACTACAACCAGACGCGGTTCTGGCGGAAGGCCCTCGGGTACTGTCTGAAGAAAGACGGCGACGACTGTCACGTCGTAAGGGGAGGGACGCGGTGTGTCGCGGCACATTCGGCCGACACCCCGCCCGTACTGATGGTCCTCGATGCCGAGCTCGATATCGAGGGCCCCTCGGGATCGCGTCGCGTCCCGATCAACGAGTTCTTCACCTCGGACGGCGTGTGGAACCGCGTACTCGAGCCCGGCGAGCTGCTCGTCGCGATCCGGATTCCCCGTCCGTCGTCGACGACCCGTGTGGCCTTCCGGAAGCTGCGCGCCCGGAACGCGATCGACTTCCCGCTCGCCAACCTCGCGGTCTCCGTGACTCTGACCGATGAACGGGTGAGCTCACTGAAGATGGTCGCTTCCGGGATGGGTTCGTATCCCCGAAAGCTCGGGAAGGTCGAGGACGCAGCGCTGGGGAATCGCCTCGACCCGGCAGTGATCGACGCGGTCGCCCAGCAGGCGTTCCGTCAGTGTCGGCCGCTCGAAAACATCACGGTGGACCGCGAGTGGCGGCGGGCGATGATCCCCGTGCTCGTACGCCGCGCACTCGGGGAAATCGCCGCCGCCTGACACGCGTCGGTCTACCTGACGCCGAAGAGCTCTGCAAGCGGTCTGAGGACCTCATCGGCCATGATCAGGACGTCGTCGATCCCGAAGAGGATCTCGTCGAGAGCCGCCGTGTCGTTTGGCCCGAATCCGCCACCGTTCGGCCGCCGGTAGTCGGGCAGCTGCACCGTCCCGGACACGAACACCTCGGTTTGCCCGCCATGCGAGATCGTTCCGTCCTGGAACCCGTCCACGATCCGCAGATCGGCGGAGGTCGCCCCGGCGGCCCCGGCGATGTCCCAGAAGAAATCGAGGTCCGAGAACGAGCCGTCGTTCGCGATCTCGCCCTCCACGACCAGAGTCGTCTGCGTCCCCTCGTCGGAGACCACGCGGTGGTCAAGGGAAGCGATCGTCACCCCGAACTGGTCATCGGTCTCGAGCGTCTCATCGAGTTGAAAGTCGAAACGTCCGTTGTGATCGATGACGAAGCCTTCGGACAGGAGGTTCACGATGACTCCACTCGACACCGACGCGAACGCTCCGTCCACGAAGTAGTCGGCGAGCGGAAGCGAGCCGCCGCCGGAAGTGTCGAAGGCCTGGATCCTCAGGATCGTCGACACGGCATCGCTCCGGTCGATCAGGTCCAGAAACCCGAACGGTGCCAACGGGAGAGCCGGGAGGCGCGACACGCCGTCCAACCGGTAAAGGACGAACCGGACACCGTCTGCGGGGGCGCCCCCGAGGCCATCGTCGATGACATACCCATCGAGCCCGGCGTCGTAGACGAAGGTCTGGCCCAGGAAGTTGATCGGGAACAGAGGCACCGCCTTCGCCCCGACGGACAGCCGCAGCGCACGCTTCGCGACGAGGTCGCGAAACGTCCCGGGCTGGAACGATCTGGCGATCTCGTGTCTGGCAACCTCACCGCGCTCGTAGCGGCGGGGTACGGCGCTGAACCCGGGCGTCGTCAACCCGAGGGCGTCGGTGATGAGCCCGACCTGGACGAGCGCGATGTTGTTCGCCGCGAACCTCAACGAGTGGATCGAGTTGGCGACATCCGGGGGCGAGAACGGGACGTTGGGCGGAGGACCCGTGAATCCGCTGTCGCTGGAGCACGCCGCGACGCTCGCCAGGAGCACCCCGCCGATCATGGCATTCCGTACGTTCGACCCGTGGCTTCTCATGGTCGACCCCACCTTCGTTCTATTGAAAACGCGCGGACGACGGTCCGATCGTCCGGTTCAGGGGGATGACGACCATCGGTGTCGACGCGTCACGGCCCCCCGGGATTCCGAGGCCGGCCCCCGTACCCGCCATGGCTGGTCACGAAGGCGAAGCCGCCTGTAGTTTGGGCTCCCGTTTCGAGATAGTCCGGCGGCGACGTTCCGTCGCCACGCAGATCCAGCTCAGGAACCCAGGGCGCCGTCCGGTGGCGCCCCAACCGGTAGCACTCAGGAGAACCGATGCACACGCTTCCAGACCTTCCCTACATGCACGACGCGCTCGAGCCGACGATCGACGCGCGGACCATGGAGATCCACCACGGTAAGCACCATGCGGCATACGTGAACAACCTGAATGCCGCGCTGCAGGGCCACGAGGCACTCGCGAACAAGCCGATCGAGCAGCTCCTGCGGGAGATCGAGCTCGTGCCCGAGACCATCCGGGGGGCCGTCCGCAACAACGGTGGTGGGCACGCGAACCACAGCCTCTTCTGGTCGATCATGTCTCCGGGGGGTGGCGGTGCCCCGAACGGTCCCGTCGGTGATGCGATCTCCTCCGCCTTCGGGAGCTTCGACGAGTTCAAGGCCGCGTTCCAAAAGGCCGGTGGCACGCGCTTCGGAAGCGGCTGGGCCTGGCTCGTGGTCACGGACGGCGGAAGCGTGGGCGTCTATTCCACGGCAAACCAGGACAGCCCGTACATGAACGGCGATACGCCGATTCTCGGGTGCGACGTCTGGGAGCACGCCTACTACCTGAACTATCAGAACCGGCGGCCCGACTACATGACCGCGTTCTGGAACGTCGTGGACTGGGGCGCCGTGTCGGCCAACTACGCCGCGGCATCCGGCGGCTGATGGCCCACACAGTCGGCATACTGGTCGGGGGCGGACCCGCCCCCGGCCTCAACAGCGCCATCGGATCGGCCGCGCTGAAGGCGATCGACGAGGGGTGCGAGGTCATCGGCATCCTGGACGGTTGGAAACATCTCGTCGCCGGGGACGCCGAGCAGGTGCGGCGCCTCCAGCGTGGTGACGTCTCCCGTATCCACACGCGGGGTGGGTCCATTCTGCGGACGTCGCGCGCGAATCCGACGACGACCGACGCGGACCTCGACAGGACCGTCGCCACTCTACGTGACATTGGAATCACACGTCTGGTGACGATCGGCGGCGACGATACGGCGTACGGCGCCAGATGCGTCTCGGACCACGCGGGTGAGGCGATCCGGGTCGCCCATGTGCCGAAGACGATCGACAACGACCTCCCGCTCCCCGGCGGCCGCCCGACGTTCGGCTACGAGACCGCCCGCCAGCTGGGCGCCCATCTGGTGGTCAACCTCATGGAGGATGCCCTCACGACGGGCCGCTGGTTCTTCGTCGTGTCGATGGGACGCAAGGCCGGCCATCTCTCGCTGGGGATTGGCAAGGCCGCCGGCGCGACCCTCACGCTCATCCCCGAGGAGTTCGGCGACGGTACGCTCGATCTCGCGTCCGTATGCGACATCCTGGAGGGCGCGATCGTGAAGCGGCTCGCCCAGGGACGCCCCTACGGCGTCGCCGTCATAGCGGAAGGCATCGGCGAAAAGGTCGATCCCGCGAGCCTCGAGCGCCTGTCCGGGGTCGAGGTCGAGCACGACTCGTACGGGAACATCCGTCTCGCCGAGATCCCGCTGCAGTCGATCCTGAAGGCCGAAGTCCGGCGTCGATTCCGGGACCGAGGCCAGTCGATCACGATTACGGATCTGGACCTGGGGTACGAGCTTCGCTGCGCCCCGCCGATCCCGTTCGACATCGATTACACGCGCACGCTCGGATACGGGGCGGTTCGTTTTCTTCTCAGTGACTCGGTGGGCGAGGAGCTGCGGCTGGGTGGGCTCGTGTGTCTCGATGACCGCGGACACCTGCAGGTGATCCCGTTCGACCAGCTGGCCGATCCCGAGACCGGTAAGACGGCCATTCGGCTCGTCGATACGGAGTCGGAGAGCTACCGGGTAGCCAGGGAGTACATGCTGCGGCTCGAGTCCGAGGATCTGGAGGACCCGGACATCCTGGACGGTCTGGCGACGGCGATCGGGTCGACGCCTGAGGAAGTGCGAGCCCGGTTCGGGCCCGCGGTCAGTCGCCGAAGCTGACCCCGAGGGCGCGGGCCGTCGCGACCGCGTCCCCGTCGACGGGCACCTGCTTTCTGCTGGCGAGCGCCTCGGTCAGTGGCACGGCGCGGACCTCCGGCGGGTCGAGAGATACCATGGAGCCGAAGTCCCCACGCGCCACGCAGCGAACCGCCGCTGCACCGAATCGGAGCGAGATCACCCGGTCGTAGGCGATGGGAGTGCCACCCCGCTGGAGATGGCCGAGGACAAGCGATCTGGCCTCTTTTCCGGTGCGCTCCGCGAGCTGCTGCGCGATGACCTCGCCGACGCCCCCCAGCCGCGTTTGGCTCCCCGTCCCACGGGGCACGGCTTTCGTGACCGCCTCGCCGTCGATGGGGGTGGCCCCTTCCGCGACGCACACCATCGAGAACGTCCGGCCACGCCGCTCGCGCTCGAGGATCTTCTCCGCGACGAGCTCGATGTCGTAGGGAATCTCCGGCAGGAGGATGACGTCCGCCGTGCCCGCCAGGCCGCTGAACAACGCGATCCATCCGGCGTGTCTTCCCATGACCTCGACGACCATCACGCGCCGGTGACTTTCGGCTGTCGAGTGGAGCTTGTCGATGGCGTCGGTGGCCGTCTCGACCGCGGTGAGGAAGCCGAACGTGAGGCTCGTCGCCTCGAGGTCGTTGTCGATCGTCTTCGGCACGCCGACAACCGGGAGACCCTTCCGGGCCAGATCGCAGGCGATCTGAAGGCTGCCGTCGCCGCCGATCGCAATCAGCGCGTCGAGCTCATGCTCGCGAAACGCCTCCAGGATCTCGTCTGAACGATCGATGTCGACCGTCGACCCGTCCGGGCCGGTTGTGGGCCAGGCGAACGGATTCCCGCGGTTGCTGGTCCCGAGGATCGTGCCGCCGCGGTGAGTGATCCCGCGGACGTCCTCTCGGTCGAGAGGGACGACCTCGCCGGGTTCGTCGGCCAGGAGCCCGCCATATCCGTTCTCGATGCCGAAGACCCGCCACCCCTCCTTGAGGGCGGAGAGCACGGCTGCCCGGATCACGGCGTTGAGCCCGGGGGCGTCGCCGCCCCCGGTGTTCAACGCGAGTCGGCGAATCGTCAGGGGGTCAGGCTCCGAGATGATCCCGAACCCGAAGGTGCTGATGTCGTAGCGATAGCCTCTCCGCCGGTCTTGTCCAGGGGTCCGAATCGTCGGACCGAGGTCGCGACCGGTTCATCTTCCTGGAAAGCGTTCCATAACTCGAAGCTGATAGGTTGGTGTCGGCGATGACCCGCCGCAACTTCGCGAAATCCGGGAACTCTGGAGGGAAACCGATCAGACGAGAAGTCATCCTCTTCGACCTCGACGGCACCCTGGTGGACTCGGCCGAGCTCATCCTCGAGTCCTACCGCCACACGATGCGAGTGCACTTCGACGAAGTGCCTCCCGATGAGGTGTGGCTGGCCTCGTTCGGCACCCCGCTGCGAGCGCAATTCCGGCAGTTCGTGGATACGGTCGAGGAGGTCCAGCAACTGGTCGACACGTACATCGAGCACAACCTGCGGGTTCACGAGGAGTATATCCGGCCGTTCGACGGAATCGCCGAGACCCTCCTCCACCTGCTCGACGCCGGCTCACGGCTGGGGATCGTGACCAGCAAGGCGGCCCGCGGGACCGCCCGAAGCCTCGAGGCGTGCGGCATCCCGGCGGAGTGGTTCGAGGTAGTCGTCACGTCCGACGAGCCCGTGCCCCACAAACCCGATCCCGCACCGGTTCGGCTCGCTCTGGACCGCCTCCGCGTCGAGTCGACGACCGCTTCGTTCGTGGGGGATTCGATTTGGGACTTGAGAGCCGGAAGAGCCGCGGGCGTCTGCACGGTGGCCGCCCTCTGGGGGCCGTTCTCCGAGAACGAGCTGGCGGTCGAGGCGCCCGACGTGATGGCGGATCGCCCGGCCGATCTGAAATAGGGGCGCCCGATCGGGTAGATCCCG
>Ga0224508_10000942_pt1 | contig 26886 bp, 28 predicted proteins | sample SF_Jan12_sed_USG_4_FD_170157 | JGI IMG/M metagenome (GOLD analysis project Ga0224508, IMG submission 170157) | Sediment microbial communities from San Francisco Bay, California, United States - SF_Jan12_sed_USGS_21 | ecosystem: Environmental > Aquatic > Marine > Sediment | place: USA... | reverse complement strand
ATTGTGAACAAAGCGGCAATGTATTGGTGACCCAATTAGACAAGGATGATCTAGAGAGAATCGGATTAGTCAAGTTTGATTTTCTTGGATTGCGCACGCTAACGATTATCGATAAGACCATAAAAACGATTAACTCCGGATTCGGAGGGATCAAGGCAGACATCAAGCTGGAGGCCATCGACACTGAGGATCCCAGCACCTATTCCCTGATCAAATCAGGGCGCACAACCGCATTGTTTCAGCTTGAATCCCGCGGCATGCGCGATGTCATACAACGTCTCCAACCCGATCGCTTCGGCGATCTGGTGGCGTTAGTGGCGCTATACCGACCAGGCCCCATGCGAATGATAGATGACTTCGTCAATCGCAAGCACGGTCGCATCAAGATCGAGTATCCGCATCCGGCCTTGGAACCGATACTGAGTTCCACATACGGTGTAATCCTGTACCAGGAGCAGGTTATGCAAATCGCCCAAGTGCTGGCTGGCTATTCGTTGGGTTCCGCAGACCTGCTGCGAAGGGCAATGGGCAAGAAGAAGCCTGCAGAGATGGCATTGCAGCGGGAGGTATTTCTTAAAGGAGCACAGGAAAGAGGCGTGGAGAGCAAGGTGGCCGGCTATATCTTCGATTTGATGGAACGATTCGCAGGATATGGTTTCGGCAAGTCACATTCAGCAGCTTATGCATTGATTAGTTATCACACGGCATGGCTCAAAACCCACTTCCCCGCGCCGTTTATGGCCGCATCCCTGTCCGCAGATATGGAACACACAGATAAGATCGTACGGCTATTGGCGGAGTGCCGCGAGCTCGGAATAGAAGTGCGGCATCCAGACATAAATCGGTGCCAATACGCCTTTGTACCAATAGCGGGGGATAAGATTCTCTACGGCGTGGGTGCAATCAAAGGAATCGGACAGTCGGCCATCGAAGTCATTGTCGAAGCTCGCCGGCAGGACGGCGAGTTTAAGGATTTGTTTGACCTATGTGGACGAATCGATTTAAAGCGTGTGAATCGACGAGTCCTTGAATCATTGATCCGATCCGGCGCGTTAGACGCATTCGGTGAAAATCGGGCGACATTGATGTTCATATTGCCACTGGCCCTGGAGACCGCCGGACAACAGGGTCTAAACAGAGACGTTGGTCAAACAGATCTGTTTGGCGTCGACGTAGCACGAGCGGAACAACAAACCCACTCCACGGCACGGGCTGAATGGTCCGAAGAAGAACGCTTGAGAGGTGAAAAAGAAACCTTGGGACTGTATCTAACAGGACACCCTTTGGATCGCTATCAAGAGACTCTGGCCAAATTCGTCAAAGGGAACCTGGCGGAACTTGACACCAGTGAAGATCGCTTGGTAGTTGTGGCCGGACTAATAGCGGGATTGCGAACACGGAACACACGGCGCGGTGAGCGCATGGCGTTCGTGACACTTGACGATCAGACTGCTCGTGTAGACGTCGCCGTGTTCTCCGATCTCTATGCTCACAATCGAGATGTCCTACGCGTCGATAACTTAGTGGTGATGCGTGGCAGGGTAAGCGTCGATGATTACACCGGCGGATACCAGATGCGTGCCGAGGAAGTGTACGATATCGAAAACGCTCAGGCGGCTTTTGCCAAGCGTTTGATCATCGATATTGAACCGGAGGTAATAAATGAGGCCTTTACGCAGAGACTTGAAACCGCTTTGCGTCCATACACTGATGGGTCTTGCCCGGTGTATATCCACTATTGTGCCAATGGTGCTGAGGCTGGGCTAGCGATGGGTTCACAATGGAACATACAGGCTTGTAGGGACGCCGTGGCAAAGCTAAATGAAGTGGTTGGCGAAGGTCGCGTCCGGCTTCTCTACAACTAACGGAATTAACGGCTACTGCAAAGCATGAAAACACGCTGAGCTTTTTTGCTATAGTACGTGGCTTCTTCTAACTTCCAGTTGCGACTTTCGTGAATCTAAACTTTCTAGACTTTGAACAGCCTGTCGCCGATCTCGAGGCGAAGATCGAAGAACTTCGGCACGTCATCGCCAATGACGATATCAATATTGGTGATGAGATTGCGCGATTGCAGAAGAAGAGTCGAAAACTTACCGAAACAATATTCACATCTTTGACGCCTTGGCAGATCGCCCAACTCGCAAGACATCCGCTTCGACCTTATGTGACGGACTACGTGGATCGGATTTGCACCGATTTCACCGAGTTACATGGCGACAGGACGTTTGCGGACGACCACGCTATCGTGGGCGGCTTGGCACGCCTTGACGGTATAGCCGTTGTCGTCATCGGCCATCATAAGGGGCGTGATACCGGTCAGAAGGTATACCGTAACTTTGGCATGCCAAACCCGGAAGGGTATCGCAAGGCACAAAGGCTCTTTCGGTTGGCTGAAAAATTCTCGCTGCCGGTGATTACCTTTATCGACACACCAGGTGCCTACCCGGGTGTGGATGCAGAAGAACGCGGACAAAGCGAGGCGATTGCAGGTTGTCTTGCATTGATGGCAAGCCTACAAACGCCGATCGTCAGCACGGTTATCGGTGAAGGGGGTTCTGGCGGAGCGCTGGCGATCGGAGTGTGTGACCGGTTGCTGATGTTGGAATACGCCACCTATTCTGTGATCTCACCGGAAGGATGCGCGTCGATCTTGTGGAAAAGCGCCGAAAGGGCAGCGGATGCTGCCGCGGCCATGCGTATGACTACGACGAGCTTGAAGGAGTACGGGCTGATCGATGCCGTGGTGCGCGAACCTCTAGGTGGCGCGCATCGCGATGTGGATTCCATGGCTCAAGACCTCAAACAGGCGTTACTCGTTCATTTAAGGGAGTTGCAGGAGCTTCCTGTTCGCGATCTTGTCGCTCAACGTCACGAGCGATTGATGAGTTACGGCAAATTCGATACTTAGGGATGTAACGGGTGGCGCAGGCCGGCCGGACATTTAGCGCCGAATCTCTCCAATCAGTATTGTTTGACCAGATCGAGCTGGGTCGAGGTTGTCATGTGCAAGTGGCGTTTAGCGGCGGTTTGGACTCCCATGTGTTGCTCCATGCATTGGTAAGCTTGCGTGAACGCGGTTTGGTATCAGTATCCGCGTTACATGCTAATCACATGCTGGTCGCTGAATCCCTTGACTGGGAGGAGCATTGTCGTCGGATATGTGAGGGCTACAAGGTGCCTTGTCAGGTGGAACGTCTTAACGTCTCTCTCGCGCCCGGTCAGAGTGCTGAACAACAAGCGCGCCGAGCACGTTACGCATGGTTCTCCAGCCAGGTGACGGCAGCATGCCCATTGGCGACGGCCCACCACCGCGACGACCAGGCGGAGACACTGTTACTGCAGTTGCTTCGAGGCAGCGGTATCAATGGTCTTGTGGGCATGCCTGTAACTCGACCGCTAGGCACAGGGTTGCTTATGCGGCCGCTGCTAGGCTTTGATCGCGGCGCATTGCACCATTATGCTGAGACAGTGGGGCTGCGCTGGATAGAGGATCCAACTAACGAGGACATTGGTCTGGATCGTAACTACTTACGGCACCAAGTAATCCCGAAATTGCGGATGCGCTGGCCACAGCTGCCAACCGTACTGCAGCGGGTAACACAACATATGGGCGACGCAAAGCAAATCCTTGATGGCGTCGCCGAGGCGGACATGAAGCGTTGTTTACGCTTTGGGTGTCCACATCTGTTTGGCAACGACGCGGTTTTGTCGGTCTCTGGTATAAACGCGCTTAGTCCGGCTCGTACCCGTAATATGCTGCGGTTCTGGCTCCGATCTCAGGGTTTTCCGGTCCCATCGCGTAGTCGGCTCGATCAACTCATCGCTCGCTGTCGCTGTAGCCAAGGTCAGGGTGACGCCTTGATTGCTTGGAACGGCACAGAAGTAAGGCGGTACCGGGATGGGTTATACACCATGGCCAAATTAGCGGCTGGCGAACCGCAAGGCGAAGTAGCATGGCACTGGACTCAGCCCTTGGAACTTGTGGGCGCTGGCCTGCGGCTTGTCGCGACTGAAGTCGGCGGTTCCGACATCGCGAAACGACATATCACAGACGGCATACTGACACTGCGCTGGAGGCGCGGGGGTGAGCGAGCGCAGTTGCCCTTGCGGTGTCATCGCCACAGCCTCAAAAAACTCTACCAGACAGCTGGGATTCCGCCGTGGGAACGTCGCTTGGTTCCGCTGGTATACATCGGAGAACGCCTCGCTGCAGTGCCGCGCGTAGCGGTGTTTGCCCCATTTCAGGCAAATCCAACCGAGGCTGGGGTATCTATCCGAGTGGAACCATTGGGTCACTTGTCGGCTTAGCCTGCACTGGTTTAAGCAAAAGCCGAAATTTATTGTAGCGAGACGCCGGCTTTGGTAAGCTGCCGTTCCGTTTGGAGCCGCTTCCCGCGGAGCCGAGAAACGGGAATCCATGACCAAATACGTCTTTATTACCGGTGGTGTTGTGTCCTCGTTGGGCAAAGGCATCTCAGCCGCCTCGTTGGGCGCGTTGCTGGAAGCACGCGGCATCAAAGTCACCTTACTTAAGCTCGACCCTTACATCAACGTTGATCCTGGGACTATGAGTCCGTTCCAGCATGGCGAGGTGTTCGTGACCGCTGATGGCGCTGAAACCGACTTGGACCTTGGGCATTACGAACGCTTCGTGCGCACGACCATGGGCCATCGTAACAACTTCACCACCGGCCAGATATACGAGCGTGTGATAAAAAAAGAGAGACGGGGAGAATACTTAGGTGGTACAGTTCAAGTAATTCCTCATATTACTGACGAGATTAAATCCTGTATTCGTGGCGGCGCGGAGGGTTCCGAAATAGCGCTGGTCGAAGTCGGTGGGACGGTCGGCGATATTGAGTCATTGCCGTTTCTCGAGGCAATTCGGCAAATGCGAATCGAATTAGGCAACCAAAACACGGTATTTATTCATCTCACACTAGTACCTCGCCTCGACGCGGCCGGAGAGATTAAGACAAAACCGACCCAGCATTCGGTGAAAGAACTGAGGAGCATCGGTATTCAGCCAGACGTAATACTATGCCGAGTGCGCGAACAACTGCCAGAGGATGCAAGGCGCAAGATTGCGTTATTTACCAATGTGTCAACGGAGGCCGTAATTTCAGGGGTGGATGTCAATAACATTTATAAGATCCCTGGCGAGCTGCATGCACAAGCATTGGATGAGATAGTGCTACGGCAGCTGGGTATCGACGCCGCGGAGGCTGATCTAACCGAATGGCAGAGTGTGGTCTTCGATGGGGAACACCCAACAGGCAGAGCCAAAATTGCCATGGTTGGCAAATACGTGAATCTCACTGAGTCGTACAAGTCGTTATCAGAGGCGCTAGTCCATGCCGGGATCCATACTCGCACGGAGATCGACATCCAATATGTAGATTCAGAAACCATCGAACACGATGGGACTGCCTGCCTACAAGGTGCTGACGCGATCCTGGTACCAGGTGGATTTGGGGAGCGCGGTATCGAAGGCAAGATATGTGCGGTAGAGTTCGCCCGCACCAACGGTATCCCTTATTTGGGCATCTGTCTTGGGATGCAAGTAGCGGTTATTGAATTCGCTCGTAATGTTGCTGGACTTACGAGTGCCCACAGTACGGAGTTTGATCCCGGTACTCCGGACCCGGTGATCGGGCTTGTCACTGAATGGACCAATGCCGATGGCACTTTGGAACAGCGCGGGACCGACACTGATTTGGGCGGCACCATGCGACTGGGTGAACAAACTGTGTACCTCAAATCTGAGTCTCTAGTGCACGCGCAGTATGGAAAGCAGAAGATATTAGAACGCCACCGTCACCGCTATGAAGTCAACAACAATTACCGTCAAAATCTATCTAAATTTGGTCTAGAAGTTACCGGCACTTCGGCCGATGATCTGGTGGAGGTAATAGAAATTCCTGACCATCCTTGGTTTATCGCTTGTCAGTTTCACCCTGAATTCACTTCTTCTCCGCGTGACGGTCATCTTCTATTCAAAGGATATGTCGCTGCAGCCCGGTCCCAGAATGAAGGACACCGTCTGCAGCGGGCTGCCACCCATTGAATCTTTGCGGCACTGAAGTCGGGCTATCTCAACCGCTTTTCCTGATCGCGGGTCCGTGCGTCATCGAATCCCTAGATTTTGCGGTGGATACCGCAGGCCAACTCAAAGAAATTACAGAGAAGCTGGCAATACCTTTCATCTATAAATCATCCTACGACAAGGCGAATCGGACTTCAGTCAGTTCTTACCGTGGTCCCGGGATAGACGAAGGATTGTCAACGTTGAAGGAGGTACAACGGCAAGTAGGTGTGCCGGTCCTCACGGACGTACACAGTGTAGCCGAGGTGGAGATCGCTGCGTCTGTGGTAGACGTGCTGCAAACCCCAGCGTTTCTGTGCCGCCAATCTGACCTGATTCAGGCAGCGGCCGCAAGCGGCAAGCCGGTAAATATCAAGAAGGGTCAGTTCCTGTCGCCCTACGAGATGACGCACGTCGTAGCCAAGTCCATTGCAGGTGGCGGCAGTGGTCGCACTTTAGTGTGTGAGCGCGGCACCTGCTTTGGCTATAACAATCTGGTTGTGGATATGCGTTCATTGGCCATCTTGCGACAAACGCAGTGTCCAGTGGTATTCGATGCGACCCATTCAGTGCAGCTACCCGGTGGGCAGGGGTCTTGTTCGGGTGGCGAACGGACCCACATCCCGGTGTTGGCACGTGCCGCCGTAGCAGCCGGCATCTCCGGCCTATTTATGGAAACTCACCCCAACCCCAGCAAAGCGCCTAGCGATGGACCCAATGCGTGGCCGTTGGATCAAATGGAGTCGCTACTTGTGGTACTGAAGTCCATCGACCAAGTGGCCAAACAAAACCCTTTGAGCGAAAGCCACATCGATGCTGATACCAGGCAGTAGCTGGGTTGAACACCCGCAATAATGGCCACCATACAAGATATTCGGGCACGCTCTATCCTGGACTCCCGCGGTAACCCCACCGTCGAAGCCGAAGTGGTGCTCCACGACGGCGCCGTGGGCCGCGCCGCAGTGCCATCTGGTGCCTCCACCGGCACGCTCGAGGCACTGGAGTTAAGAGACGGTGATCCCAGCCATTATCACGGCAAGGGCGTATCACGAGCCGTGGCGAATGTGAACGGCGAAATCCGACAAGCCTTGCGTGGCCGGGCAGCAGAAGATCAACAACGCATCGACCACCGTATGATAGAGCTAGACGGCACGGAGAATAAGAGCCGGTTAGGAGCAAATGCCATCTTGGCTACTTCACTGGCTACGGCCAAAGCTGCCGCGGTTAGCTACGCAGAGCCGCTTTATAGAAATCTGGCGCGGCAATACGGAAACAACGACCCTACACTGCAGATGCCGGTGCCGCAAATGAACATCCTCAATGGCGGTCAGCATGCCGATAATTCCTTGGATTTCCAGGAATTTATGATACTCCCGGTGGGTGCACAGTGTTTCGCTGAGGCGGTGAGGTGCGGCGCGGAAATATTCCATTCATTAAAAGCGCTGCTTAATGAGCAGGGACTGGCCACATCCGTTGGAGATGAAGGGGGATTTGCCCCGAGCCTAGCATCCAACGAGGCTGCAATAAAACTTGTTGCCGATGCGACCGAAGTGGCGGGCTATCGGCTTGGCCATGACGTGCTGCTAGCGTTAGACGTGGCGAGTTCTGAATTTTGTTTGGATGGGCACTATGTACTCGAGGCGGAACAGCAACAACTGAGTCCCGACGAATTCGCGACGTATCTGACAAATTGGGTGAACCAATACCCTATCGCATCCATCGAAGACGGTATGGCGGAATCTGATTGGAAAGGATGGGAGAAACTGACGCAGCTCCTTGGCCACAGGATTCAACTAACCGGCGACGACTTGTTTGTGACGAATACCAAGCTACTCATGAAGGGTATTGAGCATGGCGTCGCCAATTCAATTTTAATCAAACTGAATCAGATCGGCACTCTCTCGGAAACTCTAGCCGCCGTCCGCATGGCTCATGACGCCAACTATAGAGCTATCATCTCGCATCGATCGGGAGAGACCGAAGACACAACAATAGCCGATTTGGCTGTGGCGACCAATGCAGGACAGATTAAGACTGGTTCACTATGTCGTTCTGAACGCGTGGCAAAATACAATAGACTACTTCGGATAGAAGAGGAGTTGGGTACCAATGCGTATTATCCGGGAAGTGCAGTTTACGGTGGCTAGTGGCGACCTGGTTACCTAGCCTGAATGACTCCTTCCGACTTTTCGCCAAAATATAGTTTTTTCAAACGGTCAGCGTGCAGTATAGCCGTTGTCTTGGTATCATCAGAAAAAAAGATATGGCCGCAGCAATATGAAGATCCTGCTCGCTGGACTAATGTTCCTTTTCGTCGAGCTTCAATACACGCTTTGGGTGGGCGATAAGGGATTAGTGGAGCTCTGGCGTTTACAGAAAACGGTTGCCGCAACAAAACAAGAAAACCAACGGCTACAACATCGCAACACAATCTTGCAGGCCGAGGTGGTGGATTTGAAAACGGGTCTGGATGCGATTGAGGAACGCGCGCGCTCCGATCTAGGGATGATCAAGAAGGACGAAATATTCTTTCAAATCATTGAAGAGTGAGCCGCACCGTTTCTACTAAGCTCATGGCGCTAGCAAGAATGGTCCCAGTTGTAAGGTAGCGGCCTTAGCACGAGACGCGGGCCAGTCAGACTCTCTAGAAATAATTCCCCAGTGTGGTAGCTACTAAGCTGGACAACCGCTAACAGATCGTAGTCGCCCTCGACTCCCGGTTGAGCGTCCACCACCGTACCCACGCTCTGATTGGCCCGCACGGGTGAATATATGTGTGCTCCGGCAGACACCGGGGAATAACTTTCTACCCTCGCCAGGATCATGCGTTGCTTTAATTTGCCGAGGTAATGAAGTCGAGCGACGATCTCTTGGCCAGGAAAACATCCTTTTTGAAAGCTTACGCCACCTAACAGATCTAGATTGGCCATCTGCGGCACGAACTCAGCGATGGTTTGTGGTAGTACACAGGGGATGCCTGCAAGTATGTCCTGCCACGCCCAACAGCTCGCCCCCACTGGCTGGGTGGCGTCGGCAAGTCGCCGCCAAACGTCCAGCGCATTCTCACAACATCCAAGAATTTCAAAACGTGGTACTGTTGCGCCGCGGACCCGTACTAAGGTCAAGTGGCCGGCGGTCAGGCAGGCATCTGTTGCATCCGGCACCACTCCAAATACTTGTTCCAATTGACGCGCGACACCAGGCCCGGAAACGCCAAGGGCCACCATGCTGTCGTCTGCTGCGCTTAGCATAACCTTGGATCTAAGCACATAGGTTTGTAGGCGTGTTAACAGCTCATCACGGATTTCCAACCTCGTTTTCAGGACAAAAGTGTCCTTCCCATACTGCACAAGGCGAAACATACCTAGCATGCGACCCTTAGGGTTCAAATAGGCTGTAAGCTGAGACCGTTTTGTGGAGACCTCCCCGACATCATTGGTGAGCTGAGCCTGGAGAAAGTGTTCAGCATCAGGCCCATGGGCTGTGACCAGAGTCTCATGGGAGAGCACACAGATAACATCTTTAGTGGCGGTGGCCTGTCGCTCGCCAGCCGGGTCATTGAAGTGGGCGACCTGACTGCCCTGGAAATGTGCGCCAGTCGCACGCAGTAAATCTTGCCAGTCCTTTCTCATCGATATTTGCGACTAGGATAAATCAACGCGATAAACTAACAAGACCTGGGAGTAGCTGCGTAAACCTATAATAGCGCGTCTCTAGACATATGGGCTATGTCACCATCAGCGAAAATTATTAAGCTCAAATATGCTACAGACCACATCAGTAAGACGGCTTGACTTCTACGGGTATGTTACTGGAATATTGTGTCACAAACATCAACGATGAATGCCCGATGAATGATTGCAAACAGCGCCCTAAGACCGAACGTGCAGAATGGCGACAGTGCGTAGACGCGTCTAAACCGGGGTTCGCTCAACCGACAAATAAGAAGGAAATTGGAGGGCCGAAAGGGCCAGAACCTACTCGCTATGGAGATTGGGAGCGTAATGGTCGCTGTACCGATTTTTGAAAGGCGGACGCCAAATGCGCCAAATTCCGTAACCCTGCTTGTCATGCAAAGGGCGTAGTGTTTTTATGGCCATCCGAACTCGGCCTATCTCTCCACACCTACAGATCTACAAGCCACAGCTTACCTCTGTACTATCTATTACCCATCGAGCCACCGGTATATTCCTGGCCCTGGGGACAGTGATGCTGGTGTACTGGATTATGGCCATTGCAAGTGGCCCTGATGCCTATAACACAATCCGTTCTTTCTTTGGTTCTGTGATTGGTAAATTGTTATTACTGGGATGGTCTTACGCTCTGTTCTATCACCTTTGTAACGGTATTCGTCATTTGTTTTGGGATATCGGAATGGGTTTTGAGATGAGGACTGTATACATATCAGGCTGGGCAGTGGTTGTGGCGTCATTAGTTCTAACGCTGTCCGCGTGGCTAATCGGTTATGCTATGGCAGATAACGTATGAGCTTACGTTCACCGCTTAGTCAAGTGCAGGGCCTAGGCTCTGCGAAAGAAGGCGTCAATCATTGGTGGTGGCAACGCGTGACCGCACTCGCCTTAGTTCCACTTACTGTTTGGCTGGTAATCTGTGTTGCCAGACTGACAGGAGCAGATCACGCCGAAGTGGCCGCCTGGATGCGTTCGCCACTAAATTCCGCACTGCTAATCTTATTTGTATCTGTTGGCCTCTATCATACACAACTCGGTATGCAAGTAGTCTGGGAAGATTACGTGCAGTCCGAGTGGTTCAAGTTCGCCACTATAATTGGTACCAAATTTATCGCTACGCTGCTCGCGGTCATTGCGTTTATCTCGATCTTGCGAATTGCATTGGGGAGCTAACGCCTAGTGCAGAAAGCCTATAAGATTGTCGACCACACCTATGATGTGGTGGTGGTTGGCGCCGGCGGCGCCGGTCTGCGGGCTTCCTTCGGCGCTGCGCAGGCGAAATTGTCCACAGCCTGTATTACTAAAGTCTTTCCCACACGCAGTCACACCGTCGCCGCCCAAGGCGGAATCAGTGCCGCGCTCGGCAACATGAGCGAGGACGATTGGCGCTGGCATATGTACGACACCGTGAAGGGCTCGGATTGGCTGGGTGATCAGGATGCTATCGAATACATGTGTCGGGAAGCACCCGCAGCCGTAACAGAGCTTGAACATTTCGGTGTACCGTTTTCACGTACTGAGGATGGACGCATTTACCAGCGTGCGTTTGGTGGTATGACCACACACTTCGGCGAAGGCTTGGCGATGCGAACCTGCGCAGCGGCAGATCGGACCGGCCATGCGATGTTGCACACCTTGTATCAACAATCGTTGAAGCACGACGTGGAGTTCTTTATCGAATATTTTGCCTTTGATTTGATCATGGACGATGAGGGTGCGTGTCGAGGTGTTATGGCCTGGTCATTGGAGGAGGGCACAATCCATCGTTTCCGCGCACATTGTGTGATGTTGGCGACCGGAGGTTACGGCCGAACATATTTTTCGTGCACCTCAGCGCACATTTGCACCGGAGATGGTAATGCTATGGTTTTAGGGGCGGGACTGCCGCTACAAGATATGGAGTTCGTTCAGTTTCACCCGACTGGGATATACGGCGCCGGATGTTTAATCACCGAGGGTGCGCGAGGTGAAGGGGGTTATCTCACCAACGCCGGTGGCGAACGGTTTATGGAACGATATGCCCCCAATGCTAAAGATCTGGCTTCCCGAGATGTCGTAAGTCGCTCCATGACTATTGAGATACGCGACGGACGCGGCGTCGGCCCGGAACAAGACCACATAAACCTGCACCTAGAGCATCTCGGTCCGGAAGTGTTGCATGAACGTCTTCCCGGCATTTCCGAAACCGCGAAGATTTTCTCCGGCGTGGATGTGACCAAACAGCCGATTCCAGTGCTGCCCACGGTCCACTACAACATGGGAGGCATTCCTACAAATTTCCACGGAGAAGTCGTCACTCTGAGAGATGGTGACCCCGATGCCGTAGTACCCGGTCTGATGGCAATCGGGGAGGCAGCTTGTGTCTCTGTCCACGGTGCCAATCGTCTGGGTTCTAACTCATTGCTCGATCTGGTGGTGTTCGGGCGTGCAGCGGCACATCGCGTGGCCGAGTCAATTAAATCCGGAAATCCGCACAGGCCACTTTGGCCAGACGCGGGTGAAGCCGCGCTTGCACGCCTCGACAGGCTGCGTCACGCCTCGGGAGGTCGTCCCACCGCGGAGATCAGACTGGAGATGCAAAAGATCATGCAGAATAACTGCGCAGTCTTCCGCGATGGAGATGTGCTTGAAGACGGAATCAATTCACTGGCGCGAACCTGGGAGTCTTTTGCAGATGTCAGTGTTTCAGATCGCTCCCTTATATGGAACTCCGATTTGGTGGAAACCCTGGAGCTCGAGAATTTGTTACGCCAGGCACTAGTGACAATACACTCGGCACACAACCGAACCGAAAGTCGCGGTGGGCATGCTCGCGAAGACTTCACTGAGCGCGACGATGAGAATTGGCTTAAGCACACATTGGTGTGGCTAACGGATCAGGGGGCCACTCGTATTGATTACCGACCGGTGCATCTAGAACCTTTCTCAGATGAGATAGAATCTATTCCGCCTAAGGCACGGGTCTATTAGACCCTAGGCAGCCTGTCCGTAATGGTATTGACCAGTTGAGGTGACGCATGGCTCAATTTCGACTCCCCGCAGACTCAATCCTGACCTCAGGGAAGTCACACTCCGCTCCGAGCCCCGCAAGATCAATTAAGAAGTTCAAGATCTATAGGTGGGATCCGGATTCCGGCGATAACCCTCGCCTAGACTCCTACGAAGTTTCACTTGATACCTGCGGTCCGATGGTCCTGGATGCGCTGATTAAGATTAAGAACGAAATGGATGCCACACTGACTTTTCGACGCTCCTGCAGGGAAGGGATCTGTGGTTCCTGCGCCATGAACATCGATGGCACTAATACTCTCGCGTGCATCAAACCGATCGATGAGGTGACCAATGATGTCACCGTATATCCCCTGCCGCATTTGCCCGTGGTAAAAGATCTGGTGCCCGACCTAACACATTTCTATGCACAATATCGATCTATTGAACCGTGGATCCAGACCCATACACCACCAGCACCTGATCGCGAACGACTGCAATCAAAAGAAGACCGAGAAAAGCTTGATGGTCTATACGAATGCATCTTATGCGCGTGTTGTTCAACCAGTTGTCCGAGCTATTGGTGGAATGCCGAGAGATATCTGGGACCCGCCACACTTCTACAAGCCTATCGGTGGATAGTAGACACTAGGGACGAAGCCAAGGGCGAAAGGTTGGACGCGTTGCAGGATCCGTTCCGATTGTATCGTTGCCACACCATTATGAATTGCGCCAAGACCTGCCCAAAAGGACTTAATCCAGCAAAAGCCATTGCAGAAATCAAAAAACTGATGGTGCAGCGACTGTGACACTCACACCAAGTGAAATGAGCGGTCGATTGTTATGGCGTTGTCGGCGCGGCATGCGCGAGCTAGATCTGATATTGAAAACGTTCGTGATCAGCCATTACCGAGAACTTAACCAGAAAGAGAAATCTTCCTTCGAATCGTTACTTGATCTTCAAGACCCAGTTCTCTATGACTGGTTTTTGGGCAATGTGATACCAACGGAGCCGCACTACAGATCCATAGTCGAACGGATTCGCAATGTCGTTAATAGTTAAACCGAAGCCGTCGTTACGGCTTGGGTTGTTATTGCTAGTCGTACAGCTAGGCGTCATACCTGTTGTTGTACAGTTGCCCATACCATCTATATTCATATGGTGCGGCGCAGTCGTTGTAATCATGAGTTTTTGGCAAGTATTCGGCACCCATGTGCTACGCTGGAATCGCCGTGCCATCGTTGAGCTCGAGCGCAATGTTGATAAGTCTTGGACTCTTACATCTCGTTCAGGCGAAAGATACGTGGCACAGCTATTGCCGAATATATTTGTTCATCCACAAATGTTAATACTGCGCTTTTCTTCAGGGACGAGTGATACACATACGGTGTTGCTGTGCAGAGATTCCCTAACCGAAGACAACTTCAGGATACTGCGTGTAGTCTTGGGCCTCTCTCTGCGCGAACAATACTCAGCCGGAAGCTGAGTCGCGAGAGCTGCGGTGCGATGCGGCTGAGTCTTGCGGTGTCAACATAGTATCTACAGCTGCTCTGTCGGGATCTGGTCGTGGATAGTCCAGAGTGTAGTGCAGTCCACGACTTTCTTTACGGCACAATGCTGAGGTTATCGTGAGTTCCGCCACCTCGACGAGGTTACGTAGTTCAAGAAGATCGTTATTAATCTTGAAATTGCTGTAATAGTCTCGTATTTCCTCTCGCAACAGCTTTGCTCGATGCAGTGCGCGCTGGAGTCGTTTGTCGGTGCGCACAATACCAACATAGTCCCACATAAAGCGCCGTAATTCGTCCCAGTTATGCGATACCACAATTTGTTCGTCTGGATCGGTAACGCGGCTTTCGTCCCACGGCGGTATGTCTGTTTCCGGCGGGGTCATCTGATGAAGCTTCTCGCTGATATCCAAATGTGCCGCCTCAGCAAACACCAGGCATTCCAACAAGGAATTGCTGGCCAGCCGATTTGCTCCATGCAGACCAGTGAAACTACATTCGCCAATTGCATAAAGACCCGCCAAGTCTGTGCAGCCGTGAAGATCCACCACTATGCCTCCGCAGGTGTAATGGGCAGCGGGGACCACCGGGAGCGGCTCCTTGGTCATGTCGAATCCATATTCCAGACAGCGTTCGTATATGTTTGGAAAATGAGACCGAACAAAATCGGGTGGTCTATGACTGATGTCTAGGTAGATGTGGTCAAAACCACCACGTTTCATTTCGTAGTCGATGGCCCTTGCGACAATGTCACGTGGGGCGAGCTCTTCACGCGCATCATGTGTCCGCATAAAAGGACCCTTACCGGGCAACAACAGGCGACCGCCCTCACCCCGGACGGCCTCAGAGATCAGAAAAGACTTGGCCTGTGGATGATATAAACAGGTGGGGTGAAACTGCACAAATTCCATGTTTGCCACCCGGCAACCCGAGCGCCAGGCCATGGCGATTCCATCACCGGTAGAGGTATCGGGATTGCTGGTATACAGATAAGCTTTTGATGCGCCTCCCGTTGCCAAGACCACGCAGCCGGCGGCCACGGCAATCACCTGGCTTGACAGTCGGTCGAGTGCATACAGCCCGATGCAACGCCTGGCATACGGAAGACCGAGTCGGTCTGAGGTCAACAAATCGATGACGATATGATTTTCCAGTAGCCGGATGTTGGGATGAGATCGGACCAGGGCCTCGAGTGTGTTCTCCACGGCACGCCCTGTGGCATCGTCGACATGGATAACACGACGACGGCTGTGTCCACCCTCCCGGGTCAGGTGGTACTCAAACTCATCTACTGGCTCAGTGTTGCGACTGAACCCGACCCCCTTATCGATTAGCCATTGAACGGTCTGTGGGCCGTTATTTACAACATAGTCGACCACGTGTGGTCGACTAAGTCCCGCGCCCGCGGCCAAGGTGTCGTCAATGTGATCTTGCACCGAATCATCTCGACTCAGCACAGCCGCGATCCCACCCTGCGCATAGCGGCTGGATCCTTCAGTCAATGCGCTCTTCGATATCATTACCACACGAATATCCGCATCGGCGAGCCTTAGGGCCAAGCTGATTCCGGCGAGTCCACCGCCTACGATCACAACATGCTGAGAACGACTGTTTGTCACTTAGAGGTGAGGGAGAAAGAGCGGGTTCTTTTGATTTGCGGTATTATAGCGATGGATCTAGCAGATAGCATGCCTGTACCGATCATCCCGCAGGGACAAATCAACAAAAATACACAATTCTGGGTGATTGCGGCGAACTTTGTACCTCTTCGGTTGTCTCTTTGGTTTGACGATGCTCTCCTTCTCTGGAGATCGCGATAGGCTTGTCTGAGATGGAGAAGCGGAGTGCAGACCAGTTACTTGTTGAACAGGTACAGCGAGGAGATAAGGCGGCGTTCGACCTGCTGGTACGGAAGTACCAGCACAAGCTTGGCAATCTAGTATCGAGATATGTGTACGACCAATCGGAAGTTGAAGATATCGTACAAGAGGTATTTATCAAGGCGTACCGTGCGATCGGTCGCTTTCGGGGGGATAGTGCGTTTTATACCTGGCTCTACCGGATAGCCATAAACACTGCAAAGAACTATTTGGTATCGCAGAGCCGTCGACCCCCAAACACAGACATCGAAGCTGGAGATGCCGAATTAACAGAGGTGGGGAAGAAACTCCGTGAAATTGCCACTCCAGAAGCGAGTGTATTGAGCCATGAATTGGCGCGGACCGTCGCCCAGGCATTACAGGCGCTACCGGACGACCTAAGAATGGCCATTACTTTGCGGGAACTAGATGGTTTGAGTTACGAAGAAATCGCCACCGCGATGGAGTGTCCGATTGGCACTGTGCGCTCGAGGATATTCCGGGCTCGCGAGGCGATAGATAAGGAATTACGCCCATTGCTGGATTAATGACGATAGTGGACTAGTTTTCAGAGTTAGAGGATTTGTTGCATGAATGAAAAGATATCTGCATTTTTGGACGGCGAAGTCGATCCTGAAGAAGCGACGCAGATAGTGCGACGCTTGAAGGGTGATATTGAACGCAGGAACACCTGGAGTCGTTATCATTTGATCGGTGCAGCGATACGCGCTGAGCCGCTCTCCTGGAATCCGGATCAGCATCAGCATATCTTGCAAAAGATTGAACAAGAGCCAACGCAGATCGCTCCTGCTCCAGGGTCAGCCCAAGTGATTAAGCGAATATCGACTCGGGTGCTCCCCCTGGCATTGGCCGCGTCGCTCGGGGCGCTGGCAGTGTTTGGCTTTCAATTGAACTCCGGGGTAACCCAAAACGATGCACTTCAGGTCGCAGAAGACCGGGCGACCCATTGGCAGACGAATCAGCCGGAGATGGAGACTGCCCTCAATGCCTTTCTGGTGGAGCACGGCGAATTTACACCCGCCTCCGGAATGAATGGACTCATGTCATATGCCAAGTTTGTAAGCTACGATGCGAGTCAGTAGACCAGGCAGGTTGATTGGATCTGTGTTGCTCGCGGCCGTATGTGCCGCCAATGCATCGGCATATGCCGGAAATGCTGCAGATTGGCTGATGAAGATGAATGAAGCCTCTACTGCCATCAGTTACGACGGCATGTTTGTATACATGCATGACGGGCAGATCGAGGCAATGCGGGTGATTCACATAGTTGATGATGGGCTAGTGAGGGAGCGTCTTTATTCCCTGAATGGCGCCACCAGAGAAGTGATTCGGGATGATCGGCAGGTCTGGTGTTATCTGCCGGATCAGAAGATCGGATTTCGCGAGCTGCGTCAAGCGTCAGACGCAAACTTCCCCAGTATTCTTCCAAGGCGCATCGATAAGCTACATTTGAACTATGACTTCCGTCTCGGAAAGTTAGGCCGCATCGCGCAAAGGCAAACGCAACAGATCATCATCGAACCGAAAGATGAGTTCCGATATGGATATAATCTCTGGGCAGATAATGAGACCGGTCTTCTGTTAAAGGCCGATCTAGTTGACTCATTTGGCGAGTCAATCGAACAGTATATGTTTACCCAAATAAATCTTGACGGGGACGTTTCTGTCGACGACCTCACGCCGAGTACACCGAAACAGGAGTTGAAATGGTTCGGACTAGATCCTGACGTGAACCAAGAACCCACATCCCTGAACTGGGAGGTAACGGAAATACCCGACGGCTTTATGCTATCCGGGCGAGTTAGGCGGCTGTCACCGGTAAGTCGACAGACAGTCGAACATCTAGTGTATTCGGACGGCCTGGCAGCCGTGTCCGTATTTATTGAGAAAAAAACTAAACCTAGTGAACAGGCATCAATGCTCGGTATGAGCAGCATGGGGGCGGTACACGCATTCGGTACCGTGATCGAAGATCATCAAATAACCGTGGTGGGAGAAGTTCCTAGTAAGACTGTGGACATGATAGGAATGTCGGTCACACCACGATAGCATCTGAGCCCACCGAAAAGTACCAGTTTTAGATCTGTTTCTGGCTTGCCTGTGTCCGCGTTGGGCCCCAACCCACGGATGATCACAGTGCCTCGGCTCTGGTAGTATCGAGCTTGAGATGACACCATCGAACGCCTATTTTGGGCTGATGCAGTGAAATACAGCGACCGCAAACGCCCGTTGGGCCCCACGCGTTGGTTTGCTGACACAGGCTTAGCGCATCGACTCGACCAAACATCCATAAGTTTGAGCCGAGCATTGCCTCTGCTTGTGGCTATTACATTCGTCTGTGGCTTATATGGCACGCCTGCGTTCAGCGACATGTCAAAGCTGCCTGGGTTTGCGCAGTTGGTCAAACACAATGCGCCGGCAGTGGTGAATATCAGTACAGACCAGGGTATACCGAGGCGCTCCCTACCACCTGGTTTTGATATGCCCGATCTACCCGAAGACAGTCCGTTGCACGATTTCCTGCGCAGATTTTTGGAAGAGGGTCCCCAGGGAAGTGATGTGCGCCCCCTAGGATCGGGGTTCATCATCTCTAATGACGGTTATATTTTAACTAACGCCCATGTGATCGCTGATGCAAGTGAAATTGTGGTCCGACTGACTGATCGACGAGAGTTGACTGCCGAGGTTGTGGGCTCGGACCGTCGCACCGATGTTGCCCTGCTCAAGATCGATGCGGTCAATTTACCAACCGTAACAATCGGTGATCCAAGCCGCCTCTCAGTGGGCGAATGGGTTCTCGCCATCGGCTCGCCATTCGGCTTCGAGAGCAGTGCAACCGCGGGCATTGTGTCGGCAAAGGGCAGAAGTCTCCCCAATGAGAACTACGTTCCCTTCATTCAGACCGATGTTGCCATTAATCCCGGGAACTCCGGAGGACCGCTGTTCAACTTGGATGGCGAAGTGGTAGGGATTAATGCCCAAATATACAGTGGCACAGGTGGTTTTATGGGGTTGTCCTTCGCCATTCCTATAGATTTAGCAATGAACATAGTGGAGCAGCTAAGAAGCAATGGTCACGTTCGCCGTGGCTGGCTCGGGGTGGGAATACAACGCGTGACCAGTGAATTGGCCGAATCCTTCAATCTAAATAAACCTAAGGGAGCACTGATTTCAGAGATTATTTCAGGAGGTCCGGCGTCACGTTCGGACTTGAAAGAAGGGGACGTAATCGTCACCTATAGGGGTCAAGCAATCGATGCCATGTCAGAGTTGCCGCCGCTGGTCGGTGCAACACCCGTGGGTGAGGAGGTGGAACTTGAGGTGGTGAGAAACCGCGAGGCTATTATTGTCACCGTAGTAATCGACGAGTTGCCGGAAGACAAGCTTCAAGTCTCCGCGCAAACACCGAATCAGCAAACTGAGTCTGAATCTCTAGGAATACAAGTAGAGGAACTTACACAGAAACAAAGGGCGGACTCCAATCTGGATCATGGGGTAGCGGTGACGGAGGTCGGTTCAGGCCCTGGAAGCCGTTCGGGGCTGCGTGCCGGAGATCTAATATTGCAGGTCGACGGGAAACGTGTTGAAGATGTCGCTCATTTCAAGTCACTCACCAAGGATCTTCCAAGCGATCGATCTATTCCGGTCTTGATCAGGAGGAGCACGCGTTCTTTGTTCATCGTCATTAGTGTCGACGGCTAAGGGTCAGCTGTATCCCTAGTCGCATCAGTTAAGTTTTGACCATATGGGTATGTATACGGGGCGCCCCGGCGCCCTTTTTTGTTGTAGATGAATCGCCAGTACGGAGAAATTATGCAAGCGCGTGATCAATCCAAGAAGCGAAACCTCGCCATCATCGCGCATGTGGATCATGGCAAATCCACGTTAGCGGACAGATTCATCCAAATTTGTGGAGCGCTTAGTCCTCGGGAGATGGCCGATCAAGTGCTTGATTCCATGGATCTGGAACGCGAGCGCGGCATTACTATCAAGGCCCAAAATGTGACGCTATGCTATCGGGCTCGAGACGGTCATGAGTATCAACTAAATCTAATCGATACCCCCGGGCACGTAGACTTTTCTTATGAGGTATCAAGATCACTAACCGCCTGCGAGGCAGCCCTGCTGGTTGTCGACGCAGTGCAAGGCGTGGAGGCGCAAACCGTCGCCAATTGTTACACCGCCATCGAATTGGGACTCGAGGTGCTGCCTGTACTAAACAAAATCGATCTGCCTGCTGCCGAGCCCGACCGTGTGATGATGGAGATAGAAGACTTGATTGGAATTGACTGTAGCAATGCAATTAAAGTCAGCGCTAAAACGGGGCAGGGCGTCGAGGAGTTGTTGGAGGCCGTGGTGCGGAAGTTGCCTGCGCCACAAGGGGACCCCGACGGTCCTGTTAAAGCCCTCATTATGGATTCTTGGTTTGACAACTACCTGGGTACAGTATCATTGGTACGTGTGGTGGATGGATCTCTCCCGATCAAGCAGAAGATTCGAATGATGGCGACTGGGGCGGAATACATCACGGAACAAGTTGGAGTTTTCACGCCAAAACGTACCCCAAGCCAAGTACTAAGAGCGGGTGACGTCGGCTATATGCTTGCAGGTGTAAAAGATGTAAAAAGCGCAAAAGTTGGCGACACAGTCGCTAGCGCGACGCAGGCCACCGTACAACCGTTGCCCGGATTTCGTGTAATCAAACCGCGGGTATTCGCCGGCTTATACCCCACGGTACCCGCCGATTTCGAGATGTTTCGGGACGCGCTTGGTAAGCTCGGCCTCAATGACGCGTCTCTTCACTACGAACCAGAGACTTCTCAAGCGCTAGGGTTCGGATTTCGTTGCGGGTTTCTGGGCATGCTCCATATGGAGATTGTTCAGGAACGGTTGGAACGCGAATATAATCTGGATTTGATCACAACTGCGCCGACAGTAGTGTACGAAGTCATGACGACGTCAGGGGAGACGCTTGCGGTAGATAACCCAGCAATGCTCCCGCCCCAGAATATAATCCAAGACATCAGAGAGCCCATTATCGAGGCGCGAATTCTCACACCGCAGGCACATCTTGGACCGGTATTGTCGTTGTGTGTGGAAAAGAGGGGGATCCAAAGGAACATGCAGTTCCACGGTCGCCAGGTGATGGTCAAGTTCCATTTGCCTTTAAACGAGGTGGTTCTCGATTTTTTCGATAAATTGAAATCAGTGAGCCGGGGTTACGCCTCCCTGGATTACGAATTCTTAGGCTATCAGTCAGCACCGATGTGCAAACTTGATGTGCTGATTAATGGAGAACGAGTGGATCCGTTGTCGGCACTCGTACATGAAGAACAAAGCCAATATCGTGGAAGAGAACTAGTTAAAAGAATGCGTGAATTGATTCCTAGACAGATGTATGACGTGGCAATTCAGGCGGCAATCGGCTCGCGCATTATCGCTCGGGAGACAGTCAAGGCGCTGCGCAAAAATGTTACAGCGAAATGCTATGGGGGAGATGTGACCCGAAAACGAAAGCTACTAGAGAAACAAAAGGCAGGCAAAAAACGTATGAAACAGATCGGATCGGTTGAAATTCCCCAAGAAGCTTTTCTTGCAGTCCTGCGGGTGGGCAGCTAATGGACTTCGCACTTTTCCTGTTTGTTGCCTCGCTTGGCACTGGCCTCGTCTGGGTGTGGGATAAGTTTATAGGCGCCCCACAGAGAGCGCGAGTGGCAGAAGGCGACGGCCCTGCGAAAGAATCTCGTATAGTAGAATACTCAAAAGCTTTTTTCCCTGTGATTCTGTTGGTATTCATACTTAGATCATTCGTTGTAGAGCCCTTCAGAATCCCATCCGGATCTATGCTCCCTAGTCTCCACGTTGGAGACTTTATATTGGTCAGCAAGTTCAGCTATGGCTTACGTCTGCCAATAGTGAATGCAAAGATGTTTGACACCTCAAGTCCATCCCGTGGCGACGTAATGGTGTTCAGATTTCCACATGACGAATCCATAAATTTCATAAAAAGGGTCGTAGGGCTACCAGGAGATCACATCGTCTACGAGAACAAAAAGCTATATATCAACGGCAAGGCCATTGCGCAGTCTCCGGTCGGCGACTATGCCTTCCAAGAGGGGCGGAAGCGAAACGTGGTCGGCCACCAGCTAGTGGAATCACTGGATGACGAGGGGCATGAGATTCTAGTGGACACGGCTAAGCCCAACTCCCGCATGGAATTTCACGTGCCAGAGGGCCACTTTTTTGTAATGGGCGATAATAGGGACTACAGTAATGATAGTCGATATTGGGGTTTTGTACCCGAGACTTTGATTATTGGTAAGGCATTTTTTATATGGTTCAGTTGGGACTCCGCGAGCGGCGGTGGAGTAGATTGGAGTCGCATCGCGAAAGTCATCAACTAAGGGAGACAACTATGCGTTCACAATCAGGACTATCATTGTGGGGGCTGCTGGCCGTTGGCATTCTGATGACGCTTGGCGCTCTTCTCACCATGAAGATAGCTCCCCCTTATTTTGACAATCTGAAACTGAAAGAGGGCTTGGAAACTCTGGCAGAGGAACCCGAGTTCCCCACTTGGAATCGCACGACAATAATTCGGAAATTGGATAATATGTTGTACATTGATTTCGCCCATGACATTGTGGACCTCAAGCAGGCACTGAAGGTTCAAAAGACCAAGGCCCACATGCAGGTCTCATTGGATTACGAAAGAGTCGTGCCTCTTGTGTACAATGTCAGTGCATTACTGGACTTCAACAATCAGGTGGAAGTGCCATTAAGGCAATGAATCTGTGGAAAGGCTTACCACCAAACTTAATTACACTTTCAAAGACGATAACCTACTTCAGCTAGCACTTACTCATCGAAGCAAAAGCGCTCGCAATTACGAGCGGCTCGAGTTCCTGGGAGATAGTATTCTTAGCTTTCTCATCGCAGAGGCCTTATATGAAAGATTTCCACTGGCCGCCGAGGGAGTGCTGAGTCGAATTAGGGCCGACCTGGTTCGCAAGCAAACGTTAGCTGAAGTGGCGAGGCGACTTGACCTCGGTTCTTGTATAGAACTCGGTAGTGGAGAATTAAGAAGCGGGGGATTCAACAGAGACTCCATTCTCGCCGACAGTTTCGAAGCCGTAATCGGTGCGGTATACCAAGACGGCGGATTGGATGCTGCACGACGTGTCGTGCTACATCAGTTCTCCGGCTATCTGCGAAATATGTCCCCCGAATCTGCTAAAAAGGATCCCAAAAGCAAGCTCCAAGAGTTACTTCAGAAACATGCATTAGATTTGCCCGTGTATGAGATTATAGAGGTCCGTGGCGAGCCGCACTGTCAGCATTTCGTCATAGAATGTCTGATTGAAAACGAATCGAAGCGCTTCCAGGGCGAGGGAACAAGCCGTCGTGGCGCGGAACAGGATGCCGCCGGAAAAGCCTTCGAATATCTGAGCAGTGCCTACGATTAGCTCGGTCAGCACCGGGTTCGTGTCCTTAGTCGGCCGCCCGAATGTGGGTAAGTCCTCCCTGCTTAATCGTGCTGTAGGGCATAAAATTAGCATCACTTCACGGCGTCCGCAGACTACTAGACACAGAGTTATCGGAATCAAATCTACGTCCGATAGTCAAATAGTTTTCGTCGATACCCCGGGAATTCATACTCGACAAAGTAAGGCGCTCAACCGTGCCATTAATCGCTCGGCGGTTAACAGTCTCCATGGAGTGGATTTGCTGGCACTGGTAATCAGCGCGAAGGGCTGGGTTGCAGATGATGATGAGTCGTTTCGATTGGTAAGTCGGCAGTCTTGCCCTACCATCTTGATCATCAATAAGTCGGACCTGCTAAAAGACAAAGATATGCTTCTACCACTTATCGACATATCGCGACAAAGAATGGAGTTCGCGGCGATTATTCCGGTGTCGGCAAAGACTGGTTGGAATGTAGATTACTTAGTGACCACGATCGGCGAACACTTGCCCGTAAATATCCCCGGGTTTGCCCAGGAGCAGATCACAGATAAGAGTGAGCGCTTCATGGCCGGTGAGCTAGTCCGTGAACAACTGTTCCGGCAGTTAGGCGAAGAGCTGCCCTATGCTACGGCGGTTCAGGTTGAGGACCTAAACGACAACCATCACATCACTATAGTACGTGCTGTTATCTGGGTGGAGCGACAAGGTCAAAAGGCAATGGTTATCGGACAGCATGGTGGTCGCTTGAAATCTATTGGCACTGCCGCACGCAAAGAGATAGAGCAGTGTTGGAATCGACGTATTCATCTCGAGTTGCGGGTGAAGGTCCAATCCGGCTGGACGGACAAGCCGGCCGCGTTACGCGATCTTGGTTATTGCGAGGAGTCATAACTTGCGTGTACAAAGCCACCCTGCGTTCGTGATTCGTACCCAAGCGTATTCTGAATCGAGCTTGCTTGCTGAGATCTTCGCCCAAGGATTTGGTCGATTTGGTCTGCTTGCCAAGGGTGTAAGGCGACTGAAATCACCTTCGCGTGGGCTGATACGACCTTTCCAACCACTACTGCTGAGCTGGTCGGGACGGGGTGAGTTGCCGGTACTGAGTGGCGCTGAGGCTGTAGGCCCTGCGATACCACTAGTGCGGGAGGCCTTATTGTGCGGCTTTTACATGAACGAATTGATTTTGCGGTTATTGCATCGAAACGATCCACACCCTGAGCTGTTTCAAGCCTATGAGAGTGGTCTGCATAGTCTGGCGGGTAAGTGTAGTTCAGAGATGTCGCTACGAATCTTTGAGAAGCGCCTTCTTAAAGAGCTAGGTTATGCATTGGTATTGGACCGAGAAGTTGAAAATGGGGCTCCCGTTGATCCCGATAGATGCTACAAGTACGTTCCAGAGCAGGGACCTGTGCCAATTCACGTGAGTTCAGACGATGAACTGACAGTGCACGGATCGACATTGTTGGAGCTTGCTGGAGACAAATTGACTGCGCAGCGATCTTTGTCTGAAAGCAAACGGCTACTGCGAGTGATTTTATCGTATCATCTGAATGGACGACCGTTAAACAGCCGTAGGCTGGTGCAACGTTTGAGAGAGCGCACGAACCCAACCGGGGTAGCAGTCGTAGGCTCGTGCAACGTTTGAAACAGCGCACGAACTCAACCGGAGTAATGGAAAACGTTGCGGAAATGTGAGGACATGATCAGATTAGGGGTAAATATCGATCACGTGGCCACGTTGCGCCAGATGCGTGGCACGCGCTATCCAGACCCGGTGCAGGCCGCCTATGAAGCCGAACAGGCAGGAGCGGATGCCATCACTGTACACCTGCGCGAAGACCGTCGTCACATCAATGAGCGCGACGTCGAGATACTGCGTGGCACAGTACAGACCCGACTAAACCTAGAAATGGCCGCGACCGAGGAGATGTTGCGAATTGCCGCGAGAATCAGTCCCCATGATTGTTGCCTAGTCCCCGAGCGCCGCGAGGAACTCACCACCGAGGGTGGTTTGGACGTTGTCACCCACACAGATGTGATCAAACCGGCCTGTCAGAGGTTACTTGACAGTGGCATCCGTGTATCTCTTTTTATCGACCCAGATTCAAACCAAATCGAGGCCAGCGCCGAATGTGGTGCACCGGTGATAGAGCTTCATACCGGCCATTACACCGAAGCTAACTCGAGCGAGGAGAGAAACCAGCAGTTGATGCGAATCATAGAAGCGATTGAGTATGCCGGAAAACTAGGCCTCGCCGTGAATGCCGGTCACGGTCTGAACTATCAGAATGTTCAAGCTGTGGCTGCGCTGACAGAGATCGAGGAGCTTAACATTGGCCACGCCATCGTAGCCCGGGCCGTATTCACGGGGCTAAGTCGTGCCGTGGCTGAAATGAAGCACCTTATGTTGCAAGCGCGAACTGGCTAGTAAGGTATAAGCTAGCTAAGCTACTTCTTGCCCCCCGCAGTGAATCCCGCCGGCAGTTGTCCTAAGTTACCTTCGCCAAACAAGAAGCCACGCATATGCTCTTCGATGAGCGTGATGGTTTCCGGGTCGGCGGTGCTCAAGCGATTTTCGTTGATTATTGTGACCAGTCTTTCCAACCATAATTTCCAGCCTTCCTGCGACACGTTCTCGAAGATTCGCACGCCCAGCTCGCCGGGATAGGGTGGCTTGTCCAGCCCCTCGGCGTCTTGCTTGAGTACTTTGCAGAAGACAGTTCTCGCCATGGTGGGTCAAAGGGGGCAAATTGTGAAAAAACAGCACAGCGCCTATCAGATGAATCTGAGCGAACTATATCCCAGCCCAACGCTGATCCCCAAATCTTGACTATTAGGGGCTGTTTTGTGGACACTATGGGAACGACTTTATGGGAAAGATAGACATGGCACAGGACTCTGAAACTATGTCAGATGCCACCTTTGGTTCAGAACTTGGCTCTATGGAGCTGATCGTAACTCCGGCGGCCGGTCGCAAAATCGCTGAACTGATGGCAGAGACTGACATCGACGTGGAAGCAGTGCGCATATTTGTATCTGGCGGCGGCTGTGGTGGAATGAGCTATGGCATGACATTCGCCGAAGAGCGCGCGCCGTTGGATAGCATGTATACAGGCGATCGGTTCAATCTATATGTAGACCCGATCGCGCTCAACTACCTCAAAGGCGCGGAGATCGATTTCGCCAACGACGGTATCAATGCCACCTTCGTTTTCAATAATGTATTTCAAATAGTCGGCGGCAGCGGTGCCTGTGGAGGCTG
>Ga0224508_10000941_pt1 | contig 26897 bp, 23 predicted proteins | sample SF_Jan12_sed_USG_4_FD_170157 | JGI IMG/M metagenome (GOLD analysis project Ga0224508, IMG submission 170157) | Sediment microbial communities from San Francisco Bay, California, United States - SF_Jan12_sed_USGS_21 | ecosystem: Environmental > Aquatic > Marine > Sediment | place: USA... | reverse complement strand
GGGATCAGGGGTCGGATCCGGAGTCGGATCCGGAGTCGGATAAGGGGTCGGATCCGGAGTCGGATCCGGAGTCGGATCCGGAGTCGGATCCGGAGTCGGATCCGGAGTCGGATCCGGAGTCGGATCAGGCGTGGGATCCGGAGTCGGATCAGGCGTGGGATCCGGAGTCGGATCCGGAGTCGGATCCGGAGTCGGATCCGGAGTGGGATCCGGAGTGGGATCCGGAGTCGGATCCGGGTCGGGCGGGAGGTTGCCGCCCAACGATCCGTCGTGGTTGATGATCTGGCCGTCGATGAAGGCGTTGTTCACCCACTCGTTGTTGGTGTCACCGTTGTCGTAGTACGCGACCGGGCCCCACTGGCCACTGAGGTCCCAGTACTCGCGTCCCCATCGGTTGTTGCGGAACTGCACGTCGTTCGAGTCCGGGTAGGCCTTCCCGGGCACGGAACCGCCGAAGACCGCGTACCCGTTGCCACCACTGAAGTAGTTGTCCTCGATGACCCATTCACGGATGGGCGAGAAGTCGCCGTACAGGCCGAGCGCAGCAGAGCCGCCCTCGTTGTTGAGGATCACGTTGTGCCGCAGCACGTTCCGCCGACCGCCGTTGGAGCCGATCGCCGTGAAGTGGTTCCCGTCGTAGTTCACGAGGTCATGGATGTAGGAGTCCTCGATGGTGACATCGTTGACGATGCGGACGCCGTTGCCGCCGTGGTGGATGTTGCACCGGCGACACGTGAATCCTGTGTTGCCCACCAGCCAGCCGGTGGGATTCTGCCCCTGACCGTCGACCTCGACGTCCTCGATCAGGATCCCGGTGTACCCGCCGTAGCCGGTGTTGATCGCCCCACCCGTGCACGCGCCCCGCACGCGTGTGTTGCGGATGGTCACGTTGTCGGCTCGGACGATGATGCAGCCCTGGACATCCAGTCCATCGATCACAGCGCCGTCGGTGCTGATGGTGAAGCCGGAGCTCGGCGTGAGCTGGGTACCGGGCGGCACGCCCGTGTTGGTCTCGTCGGGCCAGTGGTTCGTCGCTCCCGCAGCAGTCGCGTCGATGCCGAGCAGCACGATGGGCAGGCCGACGGCAACGAGCAGGAGAGCGGCGAGTGGGGCGACGACGTATTCGCGAAGAATGCGCATCGGGTGGGGGACCTCCAGGAACGGGCGGGGAGCGATATCTCGTGCGAGACGAACGGTGCATACAGCGGGGGCGTTCGACCCAAAGACATCGCGCTTCTTGGGCACTTCGACTTTCGACCGGTGCTCGGACCCGATTGAGGCGAGTGTGTATTTCGACCTAGTGACGATTCGTCACGAACCGTGGGCCCAGCCGGGCATCTGCCACGGATCGCAAGGGATCGAGCCCATTGCAGCCCGGGGCGCACCTGGGCCGAACGGCCCGGGCCGACCGGGCCTCACTCTGTCATCGACACGCGTCCGTAATGAAGACGCGAAAGCCGTCGGTTGGGCTCAATCCTGCGGCGGAGGCGGTCCGTCGAAGATGGCGGTCAGTATCTGCGCACCGACCGGCACCCGGAGGCTCGGCTCGGACACCAGATCGTGATAGTGGAGGCCGGGCTCGACGTTCAGCTCGTTGATCACGCCGCCGGTCACATCCAATGGCAGGTCGAGACGGTCGGCCATCACATCCATCCCGAAGAATCTCAGGTCGAGCACCGATCCGAATGCGCGACCGAGCGCCTCGAACGACGGATGCACATGGTCCCGCACGAGGTGGTTCTCTCGGGCCGCATTCTGATTGACGACCGATTTGAGCTCCACCTGTTCGCCGGAACCGGGTGTCGAGGCCGGCGAGAGCCCCTGACGGTCGAGGTGGCGGCCGCATTCGAGGTCGATCTTCAGCGCCATGAGCGATGTCACGGGCTGGGCCCGCAACCGCTCGTCGTTCTCCTTCTCGACGAGGTCGCGGATCGTCGAATAGCCGTCGCCGGTGACCGAAGGGGATTCGCGCCGCACCGAGTCGATGAGCCGCCCATCGAGGAAGAGCAGCCGGTACGAGGGAGCATCGATCTGTTCCTCGACGATCATCGAGTACTCGAAGCTCGAGGCCCAGGCCACCGCCTTGTGCAGCGCTCCCTCGCTGTCGATGTTCGTGGTGATTCCGCGGCCACCCGAGCCGCTCCTCGGCTTCACGACCACCGGCCGGCCGAGGTCACGGAGAAAGGCGGCCGCAGCCTCGACCGTGTCGCGGTTGAATTCCCGATGTCGCGGCGCCCTGAAACCGTGTTCGGCGAGAATCCGGTGGGTGAGGATCTTGTTGTCGGTGATCATCCGCCCGACGAACGAGTCGAGCATGACCATGTGACGGGTGACGTACGTGCGCCGGCGGCCACGGCTGATTCGCAGGAAGTTGTCGCCGATGTCCTCGACCTCGGCGCCGGTTGCCCCGGCAGCATCGTTCCAGAAGCCTCGGTAGTAACGGGCCGAGACGACGCCGTAGTGCGCCTCCATGGCCCGGCCTGCGGTGTCGAACCGGTTCTTGATGCGGTCTCGATAGTGGAGGAGTCGGTAGCCGTACTCCGTGGGGGACCTCACCGACCGGTCGCCCTCCGTTGCCTCCGGCAACCGGCGCCGCGACCAACCCATCGCTCGTGAGCGCCGTCGTCGAGGCCGGGACAATGGGCGTGTCGGTCCATGGCGGCTCAACATAGCGTGGTGGTACCATTCCCTGCGATGGTGGGCGGGGCTGGGCGGAGCCGACAGGGTGGTCCTCCTCCACCTGCCGAGCCGATCCGCGCCGACCACGGTCACAAGCGGATGCGGCATGCAGGATTCGAGAAGGAGCCCCAGGACTCATGACGCAAGGCAAGCCAGACAGCGCCGACCTCCATCCCGGACCGGGCTTCCGCATCCGGACCGAGGTGAAGCGTCACGATGCGGCGCTCATCGAACGGCTCGCCGCGTTCGAGACACCGGTCATCTCCGACACCTTGAACCGGCTCTACGCGTTCGACTTCGAGATCCGGTGCCTCACCGAGGCGTCGAAGCTCGCCGGCTCGATATGTACGGTCAGGGTCTTTCCGGGCGACAACCTCATGGTCCACAAGGCGCTCGATGTCGCCGCGCCCGACGACGTCATCGTGATCAGTGCGGGTGGCGGTGGTGGATCACCGAACGCCATCATCGGCGATCGGGTGTGCGCGAAGGCCAAGCACAGGGGTATCCGCGGCTTCGTGGTCGACGGTCTCATCCGCGATCTTCCCGGCGTCCTGCCGCTCGGCATGCCGGTCTACGCGCGGGGCACCACCACCATCGGGCCGCTCCACCGTGGCCCCGGAGAGATCAACTACCCCATTGCGTGCGGCGGCACCGTCACGAACCCTGGCGACGTGCTCGTTGCCGACGAGGCCGGAATCGTGGTCGTGCCCCACGCGCACGTCGACGAGATCGTCCTGCGGCTGGAGGGCGCTGCTCCGGCGATGGAGAAGTACGAGGCTGCCCTGGCTCGGGGCGAGTTCTCGACGACCTGGGTCGACACATTGCTCGGCGAGGCAAGATGCCCGATCGACTGACGAGCACGCTCCACCGCCAACCCCAGCCGACCCGACACACCGTCACTCCGACCACGACATGAGATCAGGACCACTCTCGCAAGGACCGCCGGTCATCATCCTCGGCGGGTACGAGTCGGCGCTGTCGATCGCGCGAAGCCTGGGCCGTCGGGGCGTCAAGGTGCGCGCGCTCGCCAAACCCGAGTGGTACGTGTGTCACAGCCGATACGCCGAATGCATACCGCTCGACGAACGTCGCGAGTTCTGGGAGGCGGCCGAAGCATTCCTCCTCGGAAGCGACTCCGACCACCTGGCCGGTTCGCTCATCCTGGCAGGCAGCGACGAGGCGCTCGACATACTGATCCGGCATCGGGAGACCCTGCTGGAGAAGTTCCTCCTCGACCGCAGCGACCCCGTCGCCCAACGCAAGATGCTCGACAAGATCAGCACCTACCACGCGGCCGTCGAGGCCGACGTCCCGGTCCCGGCCCACTGGCTCATCCAGTCGGCCGAGGATCTCGATGCGGTGGTCGACGATCTCCGCTACCCGCTCTTGGTCAAACCGCGGCTCTCGCACCTGTTCTGGCCGCTCTTCGACGGGGCGAAGCACATCACGGCCACGAACTTCGACGAGCTCGAGCCCGCCCTCGAGAAGGTCAACAACGCGGGAGTCGACGTCTTCTTGACCGAGAAGATCCCCGGTCCCGACGACCTCGACTGCAGCTACTACACCTACCTCGACGAAGACGGGACGCCCAGGTTCGACTTCACCAAGCGGGTCATCCGCCGCTATCCCAAGAACATGGGAATCGCGACGTACAACATCACCGATCACGTCGAAGGTGTGAAGGAGCCGGCCCTGCGACTGCTCCGACACGTGGGCCTGCAGGGACTCGCCAACGTCGGCTTCAAGCTCGACGAGCGAGACGGCGTCCTGAAGCTCATCGAGTGCAACGCTCGCTTCACCGCCACCACCGAGGAATCGGCCCGGGCGGGAATGGACCAAGCCGACATCGTGTATCGCATGGCCGTCGGTATGCCCCTCCAGAATGTCGACGGGTTCCGCGACGGCGTCCGCCAGCTCGACCCCGGCCGTGACCTGCTCGCGTTCCGCGAGCTCAGGGACATGGGCGAGCTCTCGCTCGCCGGCTGGGCACGCAGCCTCGCGCACCCGCAGGTCTTCTCGTTCTTCTCACTACGGGATCCTGGGCCGACCTGGTCCCGACGCCACCAGATGCTCGACCGCGTGCGCTCCCGGGCGTCGAAGCTCGTACCGAAACGACCGGGTCGGTGAGGACCCTGTCTCTCCGCCATACGGCCAGGCGCGTCGCCGGCAAGGTGAAGCGCTTCCTCAACGGCGAACGCGCTCGTTCCGATCGAGATGCTCCGCCCACGCCCGACGCCGACGGAGCTCGACAACCCGCGCGGATCACCGATGAGCAGCGCCTCGCGTACGAACGCGCGAAGGGCGTCCCCCTCGACGGGCGGCTCCCGACCGTGATGCTCCGGCGCGCACGAAGCGGTGCCCGGCTCGGTCGACGTCTCGAGGCCGCGCGGCGCGACGGGTTGGCGTCCTCGCTCCCCGCGTTCGCGCCGATCATCGAGGACTTCATCGAGGATGGCGTGTTCGTCGTTCCGGAGTACTTCTCGGCCGACCAGTGCGACGCGATGGTCGCCGAAGTCGACCGGCTCATCGAGGAGTACCCGGCTGCGGTGCAGGTTGCGTCGGCCGGCAGTGACGCACGCATCTTCGGTGTCGAGAACGGTTCGCCCCTCCTCCGCGAATTCTCCGAGGATCCAACACTGCAGCGGATGTGCGAGCTGTGGCTGGGCGCGAGGTCCGACTGCTTCTTCACGATGGCCAACCGGATCGAGGCAGCACCCGGGAACCTCGGGTCGGGCGCCGGTTGGCACCGCGATTCGTTGACCAACCAGTTCAAGACCATCGTCTACCTCACTGATGTCGACCGGGCCACGGGGCCATACCAGTACATCCGCGGATCGCAGCGAACCGAGGCGCTCGTCCGCGATGCCCGCGCCGCAGGCGTCCCCACAACGGGCAACAAGCTGAGCAACGACCAGGTCGAACGACTCGTCGCGGAGGACCCCGGTCGCCTGCTCACCTTCGACGCACCGCGCGGCTCTGTCATCATCGCCGACACCACCGGGATCCACAGAGGAGCGCCGCTCGAGCGTGGTGTTCGGTACGCGCTCACGAACTACTACTACCCCCGACAGCGGCGCTACGAGGTGATGACCCAGCGCTTCAAGCCGTTTCTAGGGGTTCAGGTCCCCGTCCTCGACGGCTGATTCCGACATCGGAGCACGGCGAGACGCTGGCCCACGGAAGCGCCCGCCGCACCGAGCACCGGGTCGTGGCTCGTCAGGCGGCGCTGCGTCGACCGAGAACCAGTCGGATCGAGCTCGAGTGATCGCGGAACTCCGACGGCCACGCGATCCGGTAGGTCGTCACATACGCGGCGCACGCCAGTGCCGTGCCGACGATGATGGTTCCAGCGCTCCCCCAGTGAGTGACCGCGTCGACTGCTGACCACGCAACAGCCATGGCCACAGACGCGGTGAAGGCCGGAGCGAGGCTACGGAGATAGGTTCCGTACTTGAGCGGAATCAGGCGGCCGACAAGAGCCACGACGAGAAACGTGTGCAGCGGCACGGCCATGACCAGGAGCGCGGTGGCGACGCCGACGATGCCCCAGTGCAGACCGATGACATACGAGATCATGTGTGCAGGCGTTGTGAACATCTGCCAGCGGAGCAGCCATCCCGACTTCCCCATCCCCAGCACGAGAGTCGAATGAGCGCTCTGCGAGATGAGCCCGAGGGCTGCTGTCACCGAGAGGAGCTGCGTCGGGCGCACCGCACCCACCCAGTCGTCACCGAACAGGAGCGGAATTCCGAGGGGAGCATTGACGATGACCAGTGTCATCGCGGGAAAGATCGTTGCAGACACGATGCGCACGACCTTCGTGTGATATCGAGCTGCCTTCAGCGGCTCCGTGGCCAGCCTCGAGAAGGCCGGAAAGGTGAGCCTGTTCGTGGCATTGCCCAGCACTTGCAGGGGAATCAGAATGGTGCGATACGAGAGCGCGTACAATCCCAACTCGGTCGCGCCGCGGTACCGACCAACCAGGGCGTCGTCACCGTTCCTGGTGATGAAGCCGAGGACCTGCACTCCGAACATGTGCAGGCTGAACGGCACCAGATCGCCTGCTGATCGTCTCGACCAACCCGGTCTCAGGCCACGGCGGTCGATGGCCAGGAGCACGACGAGCAGAAGCGCGTCATGGGTCACGACCTGGATCACGAATGACCAGTAGGACGCTCCCATCACGGCAGCGGTCACACCGGCGATCGCTCCGATGATCGCGGTAGGAGCCTCGACCAGACCGAGAGTCCGGAATCTCATCCCACGGACGAGCATGGCGAGAGGCACCACGGTCAAGCCGCGGGCGAGGAACGTCAGCGAGAGGATCCGGACGACGTTCTCGAGCTCGGGAGTCTCGAAGAAGTTCGCCAGCGGATGCGCGAGGAGCTGCGACGCTGCCACCACAGCGGTTGCCATCACGAGGTTGAGCGTGACTGCGGTGCCCTCGTCCTTGTCATCGAGGTTCTGTCGCTGAATGACCGCTGCACCGACGCCGAGGTCGAGAAAGATCGCGCTGAGCGTCATGAACAGCACGCCCTGCGTGACAATGCCGTAGTCGCCCGGTCCGATGATCCGTGCGATGAGGATTGCCGCGATCATGCGCGCCACCTGCTGGCTCATCAGGCCTGGCAGGGTCCAGCGAGCACCCTCACGTGCTGCATCCTTCAGCTCGGCGTCGCCGACGGTCTCGGCGTCGGTCACCGGTTCGGCGTCGTCGGTCTCGCCGGCCGTCACCGGATCCGCGTCGTCGACGGAGACCTTGGCGTCCGGCTCGGGCTCGTCGGGGATGTCAGCCATGAGGGACGAGCGGGGTGGGAGTCATGGTGGTGGTCGCTTGCCGCTGCACGTGTTGACCGCCCCTCGCCCGCTCGTGGATCCGACGCTCATGGAGAGATTCGATGGTCGGCAGGAACGAACGCCACTACCGAACGCGCGGATGTCGTACTGGCTGCTTCGGCTAGAAGACTACCCTCCCACGGAGAGTGACCGACACGCGCGGCTACCGACCGCGGCACGATCGAGAAGGTCGGCTGATCGGTCTAGCCGGCGGGGCGAACGGCAGCAAACGTGTCGCGGCCGTCGCCGTCGAAATCGCCTGGTACGAGGGTGTCATCGGCACGACCGTAGGAGATCACCGTGTCGGCGATTCCACCCTTGAGCGTGTCGTTCACATAGATGGTATTGCCACGCTTGAGCGCGAATGTGTCGCTACCGTTTCCGTTCCAGTCACCGATCAACACGACGTCGTTGCGTCGGCCGAAGCTGAACTGCGCATCTGCGACACCGGTCGTGAGCGAGAAGCGAACGAAGAACTGGTTGCCTCGCCTGACCGCGAGATCGTCGGTGCCGTTTCCGTTGAAGTCGCCGACGTAGACCTGGTCGCTCGCCTTTCCGAAGCCGAGAACGATGTCGGCGACGCCGGAGTTGGGCTGATTTCGCAGGAAGTTGACGTTGTTGCGACGGACACCGAAGCTGTCGGCGCCGTTGCCGTCCCAGTCGCCGATCAAGACGACGTCGTTCTGCTTGCCGTAGCTCGCGCCGCCCTGGGAGCGTCCGAGCTCGTCGATCATCGTGAACGTGTTGCCAGTGCGCATGGCGAACCCGGTTGAACCGTCGCCGTTCCAGTCGCCGGCAACGACCGATCCCGATCCGGCCATGTTCAACACGTAGTCGGCCGGCCCGGACGCGATCTCGTTGTTGACGAAGATCCGCATCTGCTTCGACGACGTGGGTGCAGGGGCGGGTGCGGGTGCAGGGGCCGGTGCAGGGGCCGGTGCAGGGGCCGGTGTGGGCGGGAGGAAGCCGCCGAGCGACCCGTCGAACTTGATGATCTGGCCATCGGCGAACGCGTTGTTCACCCACTCGTTGTTCGGGTCGCTGTTGTCGTAGTTCGCCACGGGGCCCCACTGGCCGCTGAGCTCCCAGAACTCGCGTCCCCACCGGTTGTTGTGGAAGAGCACATCGTTCGAATCGGGGAAGGGTTTCCCCGGCACCGAGCCGCCGAAGACCGCGTAGCCGTTGCCACCGCTGAAGTAGTTGTCCTCGATCACCCATTCGCGTATCGGTGCGAAGTCGCCGTACAACCCGAGCGCGGCCGACCCACCCTCGTTGTTGAGAATCCGATTGTGCCGCAACACGTTGCGGCGACCGCCGTTCGAACCGATGGCGGTGAAGTGATTGCCGTCGAAGTTCACCAGGTCGTGGATGTAGGAGTCCTCGATGGTGACGTCGTTCACGATCCGAATGCCGTTGCCGCCGTGGTGGATGTCACAGCGCCGACACGTGAAGTCCGACAAGCCGATCAACCAGCTGTTGGGATTCTGTCCCAGACCGTCGACCTCGACATCGACGATCAGCGTTCCCTCGTACTCGCCGTTGCCCGTGTTGATTGCCCCACCGTCACACGCCCCCCGCACCCTCGTGTTGCGAACGGTCACGTTGTTCGCCTTGATGATGAGACAGCCCTGGATGTCCAGTCCGTTGATGACCGCACCGTTCTGGGTCACGGTGAAACCGCCCGACGGCGTCAGGTTCACACCTGCGGGGACACCCGTGTTGCTCGAATCGGGCCAACTCGTGGGCGCGGTCTGCGCCGCGGCGTCGGGAACGAGCCCCACGAGGGCTCCGAAGAGGGCGAGAACGACGGCGCTGCAGAGCAGCGCGCGGCGTCGGAAGAAGAGCGGGGCGGTTCGCATAGGGGTCCTCGTTCCGTTGAACGCCGGCCGGCTGCGTTCACGGGGCACTGTTGGTATCGGCGGTTCGGGGCGTGGCCTCAATGCAGGGATTATTACAGAATGATTGCAATTGCACAACTATCGCAACATTTGTACGAATCACCCGGTTTCAGGCCGCGTTCGCCCCGGCACGCCGTTCACCGGCTGCTCTGATCGCTCTCCCAGGTGTCGAGATCACCACGACGGATCTTGCGCCTGGCCTGCATCCTGGCGATCAGCGAGATGACGACATACGTCGGCACGTGGACAACAAGCCTCGGCTCGCGCCGCACTGCCTCGAGCCAGTCGGTGCTCGACCGCTGGTCGGACGCACTCGCCAGGTCACCGACGACCGATTCCAGTTGTCGGCTCCCCGCACGGGATCTGCGCTTGCGGAGCAGGAGATCGGACACGGTGCGCGGCGCCCGCACCACCGAGACGGCTCCTTCCACCACGACTCGCTCGTCGGGTTCGAACAACCGGTGCACGAAGAGATCGTCGGCGATGACGTCCGGGAACTCGCCGAAGCGGCCCCGACCCTGCTCACTGACCCCGTACACACCCCGTCCGACCAGCCCGGACCGGATGACGGGCAGACGTTGCCAGATCGCGTGGTACGACCGGACGAGCAGGCTCGAGTCCGCGAGGTCGAGCCGAAGCGTCGGCGACGCGGCGAGCGCACCGTCGTCGAGGGCCGCCACGAGCTGACGGAGATCGGCGGTCCCGAGCTCGATGTCGGCGTCGATGAACAGTCGTGGGAACGAGTGGGCTGCCCGATCACCGAGATCGAGGGCATTCGACTTCGACGCGATCGGCGTCTCCAGCACCACGACATCGTCGGCCGCGTCGCGGGCCCGATCCGCGGTGCGGTCCTGGCAGCCGTTGCAGACCACGATGATCTCCATCTCACCGGGATCGGCATCGGCCAACAGGCTGCCGAGACACCGGCCGATCACAGCTTCTTCGTTGTGCGCTGGGATGATGATGCTGACCACGTGTCTCAGTATGGCGGCCGGTTCGCTATGGTCGCGCGCTGCACGAGCCGGAGGAGACGATGAGACGAGGGCGGTTGCTCATGTGGTCGGTGCACTCGACGTGGAGCCGGAGCTAGATGGCGCGACTCGCTCGTCCGCCGGGCCGATGGGACGACTACGTCCTGTTCTGCGCCGGGAAGTGGTGGGACGGCAACCGTGGCGCCGAGCACAATCTCGTCGACAACCTCGTGGAACACGTCCCGGTGGTCTGGGTCGATCCTCCACTCTCGCTGCTGAGCCCGCGTCGATTCCCCGAGCTCGCCCGATCGCTCGAGGGTCCCCGCTTCCGCCTCATCCGCCCCAACCTCGCCCACCTGACGCCGGTCGTTCCTCCCGGCATGCGACGACCGGGCATGGTCGCGCTGACCGAGCTGCTCGTGCGCAGGCTGATCCGCCGGGCGATCAACAAGCTCGGCCACGAACCCAACACCCATGTACTCGCACTCGATCTCGATCTCTTCGACCTTGACCGCCCGGCCAAACGGGTGCTCTACGCGACCGACGACTTCACCGCCGGTGCCGGATCGCGAGGCGTCTCGGAGAACCAGAGCCGGCGGAACGAGGAACGCATTGCCGAGAAGGTCGATCTCGTCGTCGCGATCTCACCCGAGCTCGTCGAGACCTGGCGGCGAGTCGGCTGTCGAGCCGAACTGGTTCCGAACGGCTGCGAGGCCCGCCGATTGGCCACCGTCGACGCGGCGCCGGAACCCGACGATGTCGACCTGTCGCGGCCGATCGTAGGCTTCGTCGGTCACATCACCGAACGGATCGACCTCGGGCTCGTCGAGGCGGTGGCCGATCGGGGGCTCTCGGTCCTGCTCGTGGGTCCCCACCAGATCACGTTCGACCCCGCTCGTCTCGAGCCGCTGCTGGCCCGGCCGAACGTCGTCTGGGTCGGATCCAAGACCTCAGCGGAGCTCCCCTCCTATCTACGGATGATGGATGTCGGGATCACGCCCTACGCCGACAGCGAATTCAACCGGGCAAGCATGCCACTCAAGACGCTCGAGTATCTCGCCGCCGGACGGCCGGCGGTGTCGACCGACCTCCCATCGGCCCGTTGGCTGGATACCGATCTGATATTCCTCGCGAGCGGTCCGGGCGAGTTCGCGGATGCCACCGAGAGGGCAATCGCAGGAGCACACGACGTCGATCTGGTCGCACGGCGCCGAGCATTCGCCGCCGGCCACGACTGGTCGAAACGAGCCGAGCAGTTCGCCGCGGTACTTCGCGATCTCACCGATCCGGCGCCATCGAGCTGACGCGATTTCCCACGGCGCCGGCGGCCTCGTGGTCACGCGATAAGGGGGACGCTCGCCTTCTCGGCTGGCGGGGCAACGGGCGCGGTGTCCGCAGCTCGAGGCGCCAGAGGGCGCCGGTGACGCCCATCAGGACGAACAAGACGCCGGCGTTGATCGGAAAGCTCAGCGCGTCGTAGGTGAAGAGGCTGAAGAAGCTCCCGATGATGGAGGCAGCCAACGCATTGCCGAGCTGGCTGGTCTCGGAATCGGGACCGTGCCAGAAAACCTGTCTGGCGACGGTCGCCGAGCCGAGAATGAGCGCGACGAGCGCGGCCAGCCCGACCAGCCCGATCGTCACCGCGGTCAGGAGGATCTCGTTGTCGACCAGGAAGTACTCGGTCGGCACGAACGTGCCCACGCCTCGTCCGAAGACCGGACGCTCGCCGATGAACCGGAAGAGCTGATCGTAGTCGTCGGTACGACCCTGGACGCTCGGGTCACGACCGAAGTTGAGGAAAAGCGCCCTGATCGTGCCGAGCACCCCCGGTGCAGTCGACCGGACCGCCACGGCGAACACCATGGCTGCGGCCAGGAGATTGAACCGCTGGCGCCACGTCCAGCCCCTCGCCAACACGAGTGCCGCCGCGCCGGCCACGACGAATGCCGTCCGCGAGATCGACAGCGGGAGGGCGAAGCCCAGCAACGCCACGCGAAACCAGTAGAAGCGACGTTTGTTCCGCGGCGCGTGGAGGGCTCGATGCAGTGCCAGTGGCACCATGACCGCGAGAACGGCACCGAACTCCACCGGATGGAGCGCAGTGCCCGAGACCCGCCTGACGACCGAGCGCTGCAAGCCGTCGCTGACCTCGAAGTTCAGCACGAGGCCCGGTATCGACAGCGCCGTGGCGGGGTCGTAGTCGGTGTAGAACTGGATGACACCAATGGCCGCGAAGACGGACGCGAGGTTGATCATCCGATTCACGAGGATGTCGAGACGCTCACGAGTTGGAATGGCGTCGGCGGCCAGGAGGGTCAGGCCGATGAGTGCGAAGAGCCCGACCAGGACGCGATACGTCGCGGTCTGCTCGACCCCTGACAGCGGGCGACTGAACGCGGCGACGAAGCCGGCCGCCACCGTCCAGAGGAAGATCAGCGCCAACACCCGAATCGGCTGAGTTCCCCGCGCCATCTCCCTGCCGGCTTTCGGGCGCAGCTGGGAGAGCCACCACCACATCGATGCACCCAACGCGACGACGAGCGCCGGCGTCCCGACCGCGCCCAGTGGCCCGAAGACCCATGCCGCCGGGATGAGGAACAGGACGGCGAGGAACACCGTGAGCACGGTGACGGCGTCGAACTCCAGCCGGCTCATCAAGAGCGTCCACGCGACGGCGGCGAGCAACAAGATGCCGAGCGCCGGATGTATCACGGCCAGCGCGACCGTCAGGACCGGGGTGAGCAGGACCACCGATCTGGTGGCTCGGCTCGGCTTCCTGGGTGCATCGTTCACCCGCGACCGGTTGGTGGCGGAGAGCCGGCGCAACTACCCGAGCTCGCGTTCCGAGGACGGTTGATCGGCGGGTCGGGAGGCCGGCAGGATGAGTCGAACGTCGGACCCGGCCTCGGGCTCTCCACCATCGTCGGGCCGGGCCCGGGCCCGCCGCGCCGAGATCGCGTCGGCGGCCACCGCGAGGCTCGCGGCGGCGACGAGACCGAGGGCGCTGCCGCCGACGAGCACGCGGCGCCGGGCTCCGGTGAGCTCCCGTGCCTCCTGGTTGACCGTGAGCTGCTGGAGCGAGATCTGCTGGAAGGCAGGCGCATCCGTCCCACCCTGGAGTCGCTCCAGCTCGACCTCGAGACCGAGCAGGACGCGTTCGACCATGGCAACTGCCGCTTCGGGCGACGGCGCGGTGGAGCTGACGTTCACCACCGGTCCGATGGGGCCCTGGGTGATCCCGTACTCACCCTCGTACCCCTCGGCCGCCAGCTGCTCGATGTACTCTCTCGACGACACCACTCGTGCTGCCGCCGAACCCGTGATATCGATGGACTGGTTGAAGCTCAGGAACGGGTTCGTCGGCTCGAACTCGCGCTCGGCGTCCGGAGGCGCATCGGCGGGTGGGTCGACCACGCGCTCGGTCGGTCCGACGAAGATGCTCGACCCGCTCGCCTCGAACTCGGTGTCGACGACTCCGGCCAGCTGCACCGAGACCACGATCGCGATGATCGCGGTCGGCACCATGATGTACCATTGCCTCACGATCGACTTCAAGATGTCGAAAAGGTCCACCCTTGGCCTCCTCACGGCCCGCCACACGTCGTCCGTGATTCACACCCAGCCGGACGAGTCAAGGCTAGTGCGCAAGGATAGACAACCAGACGTCCTCTTCGAGGTCGCGTCGTCCCCATGGGCCATTCGACCCCCCGAGGCCACGGCGAGCCGGCGACCATACCGAGTTGCATGTACGACAACCAGTACCTGATCACTCGCGAGCCGGTCACGGCACCCGACACCTGCACGACGACTCGCTTCGGAGCATTCGATGTGCTCACGCACCATCGTCTCCCGGTCACGGCAGCCCGCGACCGCGACGTCGAAGTGCTGGCGCTCGGAACCCTCGTCGATCCCGACCGTCCCGAGCTGGACAATGCCGCAATCGTCAGCCGGCTCGCGACAACGGGCCGCGATCCGGCCGGTCACCGTATGTCGGTCCGACGGCTCTCCGGACGCTTCGTCATCCTCCGATCCTCGCGCGAGTCCTGCGAGGCGATGGCCGACGCCTCGGCCCTCCGGCAGCTCTTCTACTGCCACCGTGATGGCGAGACGGATCTCACCTCGTCGCCGCGGATGTATCGAGACCTCGTTGGCGGCGCGGTCGCACCGACATCGGACGTCGCGTCGTTCCTCGGATCGCCCAGTCACGCCGCAACCGAGTCGGCGTGGTTCGGCGACGGATCCGTCGATCCCCGCCTCCACAAGCTGCTGCCGAATCACGTGCTCGATCTCGCCGATGGCCGCGTCGATCGCGTGCCGCTGCCGCCGGCTTCGGGAGAGAATCCGACCACGACTGCCGGACGGCTCCTGTCGGGAACGCTCGAGGCCATCGCGAATCGTGGGCAGGCCGTGATGCCGCTCACCGCCGGTTGGGACTCCCGTATCCTGCTCGCGGCCGCTCGACCGATCGCCGACAAGGTCCGGTTCTACGTCTTCGCATTCGACGGCATGCCGGCCGACCACCCCGATCTCGTGGTTCCACGGCGGTTGGCCGATGCTCTCGATCTCGACTTCGAAGTCATACGGCCCGACCCCCTTCGGACCGACTTCGTCGAACGCTTCCGTCGCGAGCACATCGATGCCCGCATGCTCCCGAAGACGGCAGCGATCCAGGCGCTGTACGACCTGCATCACGGCACCGGACACATCCACGTGACCGGCAATGCCGGCGAGATCGTCCGGAACTTCTACGGCAGGCTCCGCGTGCCGCTGCCGCGTCCGTTGCTGCTGCGCACGCTCGTTGCCGCGGCAGGGTACCCACGCCACGACCGTTACATCCGGTCCGAGCTCGAGCGGTGGCTCGTCGACGCACTCCCGTACGCGGCCGAGCAGGGCGTCCCCATACTCGATCTCTTCTACTGGGAACAGCGCATGGGCAACTGGGCTGCGCAGGGTGCGTTCGAGCTCGACCTCGCAATGGAGGAGCTCGCTCCGCTGAGCAGCGCGACGCTCGTCGCCGAGGCACTGACCGTCGATGTCGGCGCGCGGCTTCCGCCCGACTACGACTGGTGTCGTGACCTCGTCAGAGGACTCTGGCCCGAGGCGCTCGGCGAGCCCGTCAACCCCGGCACGGCGATGAAACGAACGGTGGTCGCCCGGGCCAAGCGCAGTGGGGTCCTCAACGCTGCCCTCCAGCGAGCCAGGATCATCCGCTCGGTCCGAGGCTCGGGGTCGCGGGTCGCGAGCGACCGGTCGACGACCCCGGGGCCGATGCGCGATGAGCCCGGCGGCAACCTAACCTGACGGCGTGTTCAGCTCTTTTGGATCCCGACTCGCAGGTCTGCTGGTCGTCGGAATCGTTGTGGTGTTCCTCGTGACCCGACTCGACGACGGCACCGACGGACCGGCCGAAACCACTGGTGGCGACGACGAGTCGGCGGCGCCCGCGCCGACGCTCGACCAGGTCGACGCGGTCGAGGTGCAGGCACTCCCCACTGCACCCGCATGGCCCGATTCGTCGACGACCGGTGTTCCCGATGGCGTCGTGTTGACGCCGTCTTCGGGATTCGACATCACCGACGACGGCACGGTGATCGACGGACTGGACATCACCGGGTGCCTGGTGGTCCGGGCCGACGATGTCACGATTCGCAACTCCCGCATTCGAGGTTCGTGTGGAGCCGGAGCGATCGACACCGGTACCAACGGCCAATCGGGGATCCTGATCGAGGACGTCGAGATCGACGGGCTGGGCGAGAACCCCGACGGCTACCTGCTCGGCGCGTCGGGGTTCACGTGTCGGCGATGCGACATCCACAGCGGTGGCAACGGGATCCGGATCGTGAACGACGTGGTCATCGAGGACTCCTACATCCACGACATCGTCAACGTCGACGGTGCTCATTTCACCGCGATCGGATCGAACGGGGGGCAACGGATCGTGCTGCGACACAACAACATCGACAATCCGGCCGGCGGGTCGGCCGCGCTGGGCCTCTACGGAGACTTCGCGCCGATCCAGAACGTCCTCGTCGAGAACAACCTGTTCAACGGCGGGAACAGCTACGCCGTCTACGCGGGTGCGATCGGGGGCAAGGCGTTCCCCGACGGGAACAACGTTCGGTTCATCGACAACCGCTGGGGTCGCGAGTACTGGGACCTCAGCGCCCAGTACGGACCGGTCTCCGGTTTCGGCGCGAACGATCCCGGCAACGAGTGGAGCGGTAACGAGTTCCTCGACGGCGAGATCATCGAACCCTGACGCGCCACCACCACGCACGGCAACTGCTCAGCGTGCGGCGATGAGCGACTTCGTCACGAACATGATCTTCTCGTCGACGAGCTCGGACTCGGGGAAGTAGTGCCGCATCTCGGTTCGTGAGAGCAGCTGGATCCACAACACGTTGTCGACGCCCTCCCATGATTTCGGTCGGGCCCACGACAACCGCCACCGGCGTGCGACGCGGACGCGCAGCGCCGCCGGGAGGAACTGCATGCCGGGAAAGAGCCAATGCGGCTCGATCGGGAAGTACCGGTATGGCGTCTGGATCCAGTGATGATCTCCCATCCGGTGCACGACGTCGGCCATCGCCAGCCGTTTCGCGTGGCCCCCGACATGCTCGATCACCGAGTTCGAGTACACGAGGTCGAAGCGCTCGCCCTGCAACGACGCGGGCAGCTCGCAGACGTCTCCGACGACGAGCTCCGCCCCGGTGAGCTCGCCGAGCTCGCCGGCCTCCTGGTTCAACACGACCAGTTGCGCCGGCTTCACCGGCGCAGCCCGCCATGCCTGCCCGGTGCCGCCGAGGTCGAGCACCCGCATCTCGGCCAGATCGGGATGTCGGCCGAGCAGGAGATCCCATCGTCGGGCACGGAGACGAGCGCCGAGCGAAGACGGCTGGTCGGGGTCGGCGACAGCTCGACGAACTCGCTCGCTGAGGCTCACGAGTCGGCGACGCCGGGCCGGCGGGCGACGCCGGAGCGACAGCCGCCGAACGACGCATCGGCATCGAGACGCGGGAACATCGGCGGCTGAGAACTCGACATCGGGATCCACCCCTCGTAGCGTGCTACGGCCCGTCGGCCGCCTGTTCGGTGACGGTATCCTACGGGACCACTGTCGGAGGAGGTCGGCCACTTGTGCGGAATAGCGGGCGTCTTCTCGCCCCACAGCGAGCTGGTCGACGAGAAGCGGGCACGCGACATGATGCGTGCGCTCGGCCATCGCGGGCCTGACGGCGACGGCTACGACACCGCACCCCACGTGGCGTTCTGCCATACCCGCCTCGCCATTCTCGACCTGAGCGACCGGGCCGCCCAGCCGATGAGCTCTCGCGACGGTCGCTACCTCCTCAGCTACAACGGCGAGGTCTACAACTTCCGGGAGCTGCGGGACGAGCTCGAGCAGGTCGGCGTCACCGTACGCTCCACGGGCGACACCGAGGTGATCCTGGAGTACATCGCCAGGTTCGGGCTCGACGCGACGCTCGGCCGGCTCGAGGGATTCTGGGCGATTGCGTTGTGGGACCGCACGGAGTGCGAGCTCCACCTCGTTCGTGATCGTCACGGCATCAAGCCGCTCTACTACCGGATCGGCTCTGGAAACGTCGTGCAGTTCGCGTCCGAGCTGAAGGCGCTGACCGACGGCGACATCCGCGCCGATCTGACCAGCCTCGACGCCATGCTCCTCGGCTACTCGGCGACCTGGGGTGAGCACACCGTCCTCGAGGGAGTGCGGTGCGTCCGAGCGGGAGAGTGGCTCACCTTCGACCGCAGCGCCACGGTGCAACGCACGCGGTATTTCCAACTCGAAGAGGTGTTCGACGAGGCGATGCACCGGGAGCTCGAACGGTTGTCCGACAACGAGGTGATAGAGCGGGTCGCGGCCGAGTTCGACCGCAGCATCGACTACCGCATGATCAGCGACGCTCCACTGGCCTGTCTCGTCAGCGGCGGCGTCGACTCCAGCCTCGTCGCATCGACGGCGATACGACAGCTCCCCGATCTGGCCCTCTACCACGCCGACGTGCTGTACGACTCCGAGCGGCCCGCTGCCGATGCATTGGCCCGCGAGCTCGGTTCGCACCTCAACGTCCGTCCGGTGTCCGATCGTGACTTCCTGGGACGGGTCGCCGAGGTGACCTGGTACAACGATCTGCCGCTCACCTATCACCTCAACTCCGTGCCGTTCTACCTCGTCTGCCAGCAAGCCGGTGCCGACGGCATCAAGGTCCTCCTCACCGGTGAGGGCAGCGACGAGTTCTTTCTCGGCTATCCGAACTACGCGATCGCCCCCTATCTCGAGACGATCGACATGGAGAAGCGGTCCATGCAGACGGCCGTGCATCGCCTGACCGGTCGGGCGGGCCGCCTGCTCTGGCCCCGACAGAACGAGTCGGCGACCGTGGGCCTCGGCGAGCTGGTATCACGCTTCGAGCGCCACCAGGTGGCCATCGACGCCAAGGCCGCGAGCAGTCATCTGACCCGTCGCCCCGACGTGCGCGCCCATGCCATGACGATGGAGCTCGCCGAGGGACACCTCCTGTCGTTGTTGCATCGCAACGATCGGCTCGCCATGGCGAGCGGCATCGAGTCGCGTTACCCGTTCCTCGGATCGAGCCTCGTCAAGCTCGCCGCCAACCTTCCCGCCAAACACAAGCTGCGGTGGACCCGGCGACTACACAACCGGAGGCATCCGTTCGTCGTCGACAAGTGGGCGGTGCGCGAACTGGCCGAGCGACGTCTTCCACCGCACCTCGCCCGCCGGGAGAAGCGTGGTTTCCCGGTCAACGTGCAGGATCGGATCAACGTCGGACGTGAGCTCCTCGACGACGGTTTCGTCGCCGACACCTACGGCCTCGACCGACGAGCCCTCGAGAGCCTGTGGGATGTCGCGACGCCATCGTGGATCCTCCGCCTCGCGATGGTCGAGGTCTGGGGGCGGCTCTTCGTCGGGAATATCGGGCTCGAAGAGGTCCAGAAGAGCCTGCACGACAACGTCACACTCGACTGACGAACGGCGCGGCTCGGCTCGTCCCGAGATCGGGTTTGCACGGTCACTCTGAGCGACGTAGCCTTTCAACTCCCACTGGATACGGTGGTGAGAGCGACATATACGAACAACGATCGGGCGACGTTGGCGAAGCGAGTTGGCGCAAGATCCATTCGGTGGGTCCGAGGGCGAAAGAAGGGTGTCTGGGCGGTGCGAGCGTGGGCCAATAGTGGACGGACGGCTGATACGACCTCAGGTCGGTTCGCGCGCCTGCTCGACGGCCTCATCCTCTTCACGATCTGGACGCTCGTCCTCGACCTGAACCCCTTCACCGAGCGGACGGGGCCGCAGGCTCTTGCGCTTGCCGGCATCGCGACGATCGTGCAGCTCATCGTGGCCAGTCGACGTGGTGCGTACACCGACATGCCGCTGCCGGCCCGCACCGACGAGGTCGCCACGACGATCACCTCCACGCTGGCAGCGGGCGCAGGCATCGCGCTCGTCGCCGAGATCTTCAACTGGCCCAATGGAGCCCGTGAGCTGATCCTCGGCGCCGTCATCGTCATGGCGGCGCTGGCAGTCAGTGCCGAGATCCGCCGGTCACGCCGGGCGCAGCTCGGCGGCGAGCGAGTCGTCATCGTGGGGACCGGCGACGAGGCCATGGAGCTGGCCGAGCTGTTCCTCGACCACGCCGACGCGGGGTTCCAGCTCATGGGTGTGGTCGGCGACCAGGCGGTCGCCCTGCGGCATGGTCTCGGCGAGGTCTGGCTCGGCCCGGTCGACGACCTGCTGACGATTCTCGACCGACACGACGCCACGACCGCAGTCGTCGCTCCGAGCAGCTTCCGCTCCCACAGCTTCCGGACCATCATCAACAACCTGCTCGCCAACGGTCACGACGTCGCGCTGTCCTCGGGCGTGAGCCGAATCGGGGTGCACCGCCACGTGATGAGCAACGTCGTGCACGAGCCACTGGTCCTGCTCGAGTCACAGCGGGTCCCGGCGTGGCACTACGGCACCAAACGGGCGCTCGACATCATCGGTGCGAGTGTCGGGTTGCTCATCGCATCACCGCTGCTCGTGCTGTCGGCGCTGGCCATCAAGATCTCCGACCGCGGCCCGATCCTCTATCGCCAGGCCCGCATCGGTCGCCATGGCGAGGAATTCGACATGCTCAAGCTGCGGACCATGACCGTCGGCGCCGATCAGATCCGACAAGCGCTCGCGGCCGCGAACCTGCGGTCAGGACCGCTGTTCAAGCTCAACGACGACCCGCGTGTGACCCGGCTCGGACGGGTGTTCCGTGAGCTCAGCATCGACGAGCTCCCGCAGCTGATCAATGTCCTGAAGGGCGACATGAGCCTCGTCGGGCCCCGTCCCGCCCTACCTTCGGAGGTCGCGAAGTTCGACGACGAGCTCCGGCAACGATCCAACGTGCGGCCCGGCATCACCGGCCTGTGGCAGGTCGAAGCGCGTTCGAACGCATCGTTCTCGGCCTACCGGCGACTCGACCTGCACTATCTCGACAACCAGACGCCGTGGCTCGACCTCCGGATTCTCGTCGCGACCGCGCAGTTGCTCATCGTCGGGACCGCGATGAAAGCGGTCCGACGCCTGTTCAGCCGCTCCGGCGTGAAGGTCGACGGCATCGATCTCACGCCGGCCGCGCCGAGCTCCATCGATCTGCGCAGGCCGTCGACCGAGTCGCCGGGCCTGTTCGATCGAACCGGCTGAGCCGGCCCGTCCGACTCCGGCCGACCGGCACCGTACCCACGAGCGGCGTGTCGATCAGACGCGACCCTTGAGCATCAGGTTCCAGTAGAGGAAGGGCAGCCCGTACTTCTTGAGATACCACATGTCGCGGCGTGGCTTGGTGGTGTCGATGAGCGGGATCGACGGCGTGTGTTCCATCGAGTAGTCGAACTCGGCCAACAACATGCGCTTGCTCGACGTGGTGATCGGACACGACGCATAGCCGCCGTAGGTCTCGTGGGGATCATTGCCGGCGAGCTGGGTGAGGATGTTCGCGGCGACGACCGGCGCCTGTTTGCGGATGGCTGCGCCCGTCTTCGAGTTGGGCGTCGAGCCGGCGTCACCCAGCGCGAAGACGTTCGGGTGGCGGACATGTTGGAGGGTGTGTTTGTCGACGTCGACGTATCCGGTCGGATCGTCGGTCGACAACGGGCTCGCCTTGATCCAGTCGGGAGCCGACTGGTGAGGCACGACGTGCAGGATGTCGTAGGGGAGCGAGAAACCGCTTCCCTCGTCCATCGAGGTGAAGGTGGCCTTGCGATCATCGGGATTGACGTCGTGCAGCTCGGCCATGGTGTGGAGTGTGATGCCGTACCCGGCGATGACCTCGTCGAGTGATGCCGCGAATGCGGGGATGCCGAAGATCTTGGGTGTCGGCACGACGAGGTGGACGTCGATCTTGTCGAGCACGCCTTCGCGTCGCCAATGGTCACAGGCGAGGTACGCGATCTTCTGGGGAGCGCCTGCGCACTTGATCGGCCCGCTCGGCATCGTGAAGACGGCCGTACCCGAGGTGGTCGACCGGATGAACTCCCATGTCTTCGGGGCCAGCTCGTACCGGTAGTTCGACGACACGCCGTTCTTGCCGAGCGTGTCACTGACGCCTGGGATCTTGTCCCAGTCGAGCTGGATGCCCGGACAGACCACCAACACGTCGTAGCCGATGGTCTTGCCGCCTGCGGTCTCGAGCGAGTCGTTGTCGGGATCGAACGCCGTGACGGCGTCTTTGATCCACGTGACCCCCTTCGGCATGACCGAGGATTCGGATCGCTCGCTGGTGGTCGCCTTGGACAGACCGGCGCCGACGAGCGTCCACAGGGGCTGGTAGTAGTGCTTCGCGCTCGGTTCGATGATCGCGACGTCGTCGACCTTCTTCTTCAGTCGAGCGGCGACCGAGATCCCGGCCGTCCCCCCTCCGACGATGACGACGTTGTGGTGAGCCATGGTTGTCATTGGGAAAGTCCCTCCGGCTGGATGCGTCGCGCCGATGCCCGCGGCCGGCGCCGCTGCGTGCTGTGGATGAGCCAATTGTACGGTCTTTCGGACTAATGGGCAAGCAGGCGGGGCGATCCATGTAGCGCACCGATTGTTCGTACAATTGGTCCGTGGTGAGCCGTCGCGAGGAGGAGCTCATGAGACCGACCAACCTGTTCCGAGTGATGGCGGCCGCCATCGTAGTGATGATCGTTGCCGTCGGCTGCGGAAGCTCGTCCAGCTCGGACTCCACCGCCGGCAGCGGCGAACTGCTCCCGTTCGAGCAGGTGCAGGACTCGCCGTTCGCATTCGAAGCCGACCCCAGTGATCCAGGCCGCGGCATCTTCCGCGTGACGACCACCGAGCCGATGATCTGCACCATCGTCTGGGGCGAGACCGAGGCGTTCGGCAACTTCAACAACAGCCTCGCCATGAACGGCACCGGCATCATCCAGCACGACGTGATCCTCCCGGGGGCAGAAGCCGGGGTCGAGTACTTCTTCCGGGTCCAGGGATCGACGGCCGACGGGAATCAGTTCCGGTCCGAGACCGGCACGTTCACCATTCCCGCGATCGACACGGGCGATGATGCCATGTCCGACGAAGAGATGGCGATCCACGGCGACAACCTCGCGCTGGACGCCACGCTCGTCGAGGTGAGCTCGGTGTTCGGGACCGGCTGGGAAGGCGAGAACGCCCTCGACGGCGATACCAACACGGAGTGGGCGACCCAAGACGACGGCGACAGCGGCTTCATCGTGATCGATCTCGGTTCGCCCCAGGAGATCGTCGGTGTGGAGTTCTTGACGCGGAGCATGCTCGACGGCACCGCGACGACCGAGCAGTTCACCGTCACGGTCGACGACGGCGAGACGTTCGGCCCGTTCCCGGCCGGCAACCCCGCGGACCCGCGTTTCGCCGAGACGGCCTTCACCGGGCAGGTCCTCCGGTTCGACGTGGACGCGTCCACCGGTGGCAACGTCGGCGCGATCGAGGTCCGGGCGTTCGCGCCGGGCTCGAGTGACGCGATGACCGATGGCTGAACACGGGCGTCCCGCGGTCGGCATGCCGGCACCCGAGATCGTCCTCCCCGACCTCCACGGCCGCACATGGGAGCTCGGCGATCATCTCGGCCGCACCGTGGTCGTGGTGTTCCACCGGCACATCCATTGACTGCCGTGTGCGGACCACGCGATCGCCGTGCGCGACCGCCTCGATGAGCTCGGCCCCGACACCGAAGTGGTCCTGGTGACCTTCACCACCGACGACCGAGCCGAGCGGTACGCCGATGCACATCGACTCCCGTTCCCGGTGCTAGTCGACGAGAGCCGCTCGGTGTACCGGGCGTACGGGCTCGGCCGTGGATCCATGGCGAGGGTCTGGGGTGTGCGCGCCGCGCGCCGGTACGTCGAGATCCTGCGCCGTGACGGGCTCGCTGGGCTCCGGCGCCCGACCGAGGACACCCTCCAGCTCGGCGGCGACTTCGTCGTCGCTCCCGACGGCACCATCGCCTACGGCTTCTGGGGCGCAGGTCCCGACGATCGCCCGACGGTGGACGAGCTGATCGACGCCGTCGGCCGAACCAGATCATGACCCCGGTGATTCGACGCGCGACCGCCGCCGGCTCGAGCCAACCCTTCCCGGTCATGTCACCGGTCGTGTGAGCTACGGTCCCCACGGTGACCGAGATCGGGGAGAGCTGGAGCCTTTCGACCGAGGCGGGCGCGAGCCTGAGCGCCGATGAGCTCGTGGCAACCCTGGCGGCGCAGCACGACCGCATGCTCGCGACATGGGAAGCGTTGACGGCCGACCAGTGGGACCACCCGTCGCGAAACGACAGCTGGACGGTGCACGAGACCGCTCGCCATGTGGCCGATGTGATCGAGGGCATGACGGCGCAGGTCTACGAGGAACCCTGGCCGTTCGAACGGGTGCAGTTCGATCCGAACTCCACGCCCGACCTGTGGATCGCCAGGTCGGCTGACGATCCGCCCAGCCGCACGATCGAGCGGTACCGCGCTGCTGCAGTCCGTTACCGCGAGCGAATCGGCGAACGTGTCGTCGCCGGCCATTCCGGCACCGCCCTCACGCCCTACGGATCGGCACACTGGACGATGGCGGTCGTCCACGGGTTCTGGGATGCCTGGCTGCACGAGCGCGACGTGGTCGTGCCACTCGGGCTCGGTACGCAGAGCGGCGCCGACGAGCAGCGCCTCGCTGCGCTCTACGGACTGTTGATGGCGATGATCCCCGCACGCATGTTCGAACAGCCATTCGACGCCGTGGTCCACTTCACGGGTCCAGTGAGCTGCACCGTCGCCGCGGCCCACCACGACGGGATCGTGAGCAGCGTCGAGCGGAGCCGCTCGGACGCCGAGCTGACCGCGGACCTGTGCACGGCTGTCGACTCGCTCAGCGGTCGCGGGTCCCCGCTTCAGGACGTGGTGCCGGGCGCCCCGGATCTCCTCGGCGCCCTCGCGGGATTCCTCAGCTCCTGACGCCCGACGTTCAGGACGATCGGAGACCCTTGGTGACGCGCTCGTAGACGTCGACGGCCATGTCGAGCTCACCCGGATCGACGAGGTCGATCAGGTGTTCGCGCACCGAACGCACGTGATCGGGCGCCGCCGACTCGATGGTGGCGAATCCTTCGTCGGTCAACACGGCGAACGTGCCTCGGCCGTCCTCGGCGCACTTCTCCCGTCGCACCAGTCCCCGATCGACCATACGGTCGATCCGCTGCGTGAGCCGGCTCCTGGAGTTCAGGAGACGCTCGGACAAGACGCTCATGCGAAGTCGCCGATCATCGGCCTCGGAGAGATGGACGAGGACCTCGTAGTCGTCGAAGTCGAGATTGGCATCGGCCTTGAGGTCGGCCTCGACCCGTTGGACGACTCCCGAGCTGACCTCGACGAACGCGCGCCAGAAGCGCATCTCGGCGTCGTTCAACCAGCGGGTCTTCGTCATCGACTCGATACTAGCCTCATGGTTGCAATCATTCAATCTTGAAGTATCATAGTTCAAAGATTAACCAACTCCCATCGAGGTACCCCCATGACCCAGACCATTCCGAGCCCCACCCTCAGTGCAGGCAGCTGGACCGTCGAGCCGATGCACTCCGACGTCGGATTCACCGTCCGCCACCTCGGGCTGTCGAAGGTGAGGGGCCGCTTCAACGTGTTCTCGGGCACGATCGAGATCTCCGAGGACACCGTCGCCAGCTCGGTTCGAGCCTCGGTCGATCTGTCGTCGGTCGACACGAACAATCCCGACCGCGACGGCCACCTGCGCACCACCGACTTCTTCGGTGTCGACGCCAACCCCCAGATGACCTTCGTGTCGACCAGCGTCGGCCCCGACACGCTCGTCGGCGACCTGACGATCAACGGCATCACCCAGTCGGTCGTATTCGACCTCGACTTCCATGGCGTGGCCGTCGACGGCTACGAGACCACCCGCGCCGGATTCAGCGCGACCGGCCAGATCAAACGTTCCGACTTCGGCATCGACTTCAACGCCCCGCTCGGCGTCGACGGGATGTTGGTCGGCGACAAGGTGACGATCGAGCTCGAGATCCAGGCCGTGCCCGCGGCATGACCGCGGGGCCGGTGCTCGAGATCGTCGCTGCCGGTGATCGGTTCCACACCGCGCTCGGTTGGCTCGACAGCCACCACAGCTTCAGCTTCGGGCCACATCACGACCCGGCCAACGTCGGCCACGGGCTCCTGATCGTCTCGAATGACGACCGAGTGGCACCCGGGGGCGGCTTCTCGCCCCACTCCCATCGCGACATGGAGATCGTCACCTGGGTCCTCGAAGGCCGTCTCGAGCATCGGGACTCCGAGGGCAACCACGGGGTGCTGTACCCCGGCCTGTCCCAACGCATGTCCGCAGGATCTGGCATCACCCACTCCGAGATGAACGCGAGCGCGGACGAAGCCGTGCACCTCGTCCAGATGTGGGTGGTGCCAGACGCCGCGGGCATCGCGCCGGGCTACGAGGAGGTCGACGTCAACGAGGCCCTGGCCGGTGGACACCTGGTCGCGGTGGCCTCGGGACAGGGACACGATGGTGCGATCGCGCTGAATCAGCGTGGCGCAGTCATGTGGGTCGGTCGGCTGGTCGCCGACGAGAGCGTCGAGCTTCCCGACGCGCCGTTCGTCCACCTGTTCGTCGCACGGGGCTCGGGAACGATCGAAGGCGAACCGCTGGCCACCGGGGACGCAGCCCGTCTGACGAACGCCGGCACGACCACCTTCACGGCCGACGTTGATTCGGAGATCATCGTGTGGGAGACCGACTCGACCGCACGGCATTGAGGGTCACGATCGACCCGGTCTACCAGGCGAGCGCCGCCGGCGCGTCGTGGGGCACGGTCGGCGCCGTCGGTGGCGTCGACTCGATCCGTTCGTAGGAAGCGCCGAGCGGCGGACGACGGTCGACGTCGCCCCGGTTGGGCCAGAACGCCATCGCCCGTTCCGTCTGGGCCGTGATGGTGAGCGATGGGTTCACGCCGAG
>Ga0224508_10000940_pt1 | contig 26897 bp, 31 predicted proteins | sample SF_Jan12_sed_USG_4_FD_170157 | JGI IMG/M metagenome (GOLD analysis project Ga0224508, IMG submission 170157) | Sediment microbial communities from San Francisco Bay, California, United States - SF_Jan12_sed_USGS_21 | ecosystem: Environmental > Aquatic > Marine > Sediment | place: USA... | reverse complement strand
ACGTCTCCCGTAGAACTTACCAAGATGGCGCGCTCAATGAAATTAGAGCACGTCACCCGCATGCGTAAACAGGATCAGATTTTCGCAATCCTCAAAGCCCAGGCCAAAAAGGGCGTGGATATTAAAGGTGAGGGCGTAGTAGAAATATTACAAGACGGTTTTGGCTTTCTGCGCTCCGCCAGCAGTTCCTATCTCGCAGGACCTGACGACATTTATGTATCGCCCAGTCAGATTCGACGTTTCGGATTGCGCACTGGCGATACCATCGCTGGACTGATACGCCCGCCAAAAGATTCCGAGCGTTATTTCGCATTACTGAAAGTTGAAACCATCAACTTTCAAAAACCTGAAGAAGCCAAGAACAAGGTTTTATTCGAAAACCTGACGCCGTTGCATCCTGATGAACGCCTGCGTTTGGAGCGCGAAGACGGCTCGACGGAAGATTTAACCGGCCGTGCCATCGATTTGATCGCACCTATCGGTAAAGGTCAACGCGGATTACTGGTGTCCTCACCCAAAACTGGTAAGACGGTGATGTTGCAGCAAATTGCACATTCGATTACGGCACAGCACCCGGAAGTATTCTTGATTGTGTTGCTTATCGACGAACGTCCAGAAGAAGTTACCGAGATGCAACGTTCGGTACGCGGTGAAGTAGTCTCGTCCACGTTTGACGAACCGGCGGTGCGACACGTACAGGTTGCGGAAATGGCGATCGAAAAAGCGAAACGTCTGGTTGAACACAAACAAGATGTAGTGATCTTGCTCGATTCCATCACCCGTCTGGCGCGAGCATATAACACCGTCGCACCTGCGTCCGGCAAGGTATTAACCGGTGGGGTGGATTCCAATGCCTTGCAACGACCAAAACGCTTTTTTGGTGCCGCACGTAATATCGAAGAAGGCGGCAGTCTGACGATTTTAGCGACCGCGCTCATTGATACAGGCTCGAAAATGGACGATGTGATTTACGAGGAATTCAAAGGCACGGGTAATATGGAAATCCACCTTGACCGCCGTATTGCGGAAAAACGGGTGTACCCCTCCATCATCATCAGCCGATCCGGCACACGACGCGAGGAATTGCTGACCGATCCGGCAGAACTGCAAAAAATCTGGCTGCTGCGCAAATTGCTGCATCCCATGGAAGACACCCAGGCCATTGAATTCTTGTTAGATAAGCTCAAAGCCACCAAAAATAACGCCCAATTCTTTAAATCCATGAACCGCTAGTTTGCTTGCGATTCGGTGTGGTTTTCCTTATTATCGCGCACCCTGGTCAACCTTGGTCAGGTCACAGCTTACGAGGGAAGAACTATGAAAGCCGGTATTCACCCGGAGTATTCCGAAATTAAAGTTGTGTGTGCTTGTGGCAACTCTTTCGCCACCCGCTCCACACTGAAAGATGAACTGCACGTGGAAATTTGCTCCGCCTGCCACCCATTTTATACAGGCAAACAAAAAATGGTCGACACCGCAGGCCGGGTTGGTAAGTTTCGTGCTAAATACGGCCGTTCTGCCTAACCACACCATGCATTTTCGCTGGTATTTGTAAGAATCGATCTTCTATCAAGCCGGGCGATTCTCATCCCGGGTTCTTGAACTCAGTTTCCTATCTATGCCGGCCTATGGTCGGCATTTTTGTTTTACTCTGGCTAATTACCGCATGCTCCAGCGGCAAGAACAGTCAATCTTTTTCAGCGAAAGTCGATTGGGTTGCTGATGGTGATACCGTTCGGCTACAGGATGGTCGCAAGATTAGACTACTCGGCATCAATACACCAGAATTGGCGAAAGACGGAAAAGCAGCTGAACCGTTAGCGAAGGAAGCGCGTCAATTCCTGCGCCAACTTTTCGACAAACAAACCGTACAAATTATTACTGGTGAACAAACCCACGATAAATACGGCCGTTTGTTGGCGTATGTTTTCCATGACGACACTGATGTACAACTCGAATTACTGAAACAGGGATTTGCCAGTGTAATCGCTGTTCCACCGAACGTGCGAATGGCCGATCGTTATTTTGCGATAGAAAACGAAGCACGTCGCAATGGAAAAGGAATATGGCAACATCCTCATTTCGCGGCGATACCGGCTGACGAGGTTGATAACAGCATGGACGGTGACTTTAAGTTTGTAATTGGTAAAGTCAAAAACATTAGCGAGACCAAAAGTAATTTGTTACTGAAATTAAGTAAACAATTTACCGTTGCCATACCGCATCGGGATTGGGAAGAATACTGGAAAGGACCAGTGAATAAATTATCAGGCGAGAATATAGAAGTACGTGGGTGGGTGTATAAAACAAACAAGCAATTTCGCATTCGGACTCGGCACCCGGTAATGCTGCAAATCTTAGAATGAATACTCGCCTGCCAACATCACCAACAAACCTGCAAGCTTGTCTCGAGTGGGTAGAAAATCAACTGGAACAAAACGATTTGTTTTTTGGTCATGGTACGGACAACGCCTTCGACGAAGCGGTTTGGTTAACCTTACATGCAGCAGGATTGGATGTCGGCAGTTTTAGTGACGAATGGGAAACAGAAATCAACGCTTCCCAACTCGACAATATCCAGGCCCTGTTACAACAACGTATTGAGACACGCAAACCTTTAGCCTACCTCATAAATCAGGCCTGGTTTGCCGGTGACGAATTCTATGTTGACGAGCGGGTTATCGTGCCACGCTCGCATCTGGGCGAATGGATACCAGAACAATTCGAACCCTGGATAGATTCGACGAGTATTAACAATGCGCTGGATTTATGTTGTGGTGGTGGTTGTATCGCTATCGCGCTGGCCAAGGCCTTTCCTGACACACACGTTGATGCCTGCGATTTGTCAAAAGACGCCTTGGATGTTGCGCGTATCAACGTACAGAAACACGATGTGGCGCAACGTTTGAATTTGATTGAAAGCGATTTGTTTGATGCCATAAAGAACAAACGCTATGACTTGATTGTCAGCAATCCGCCCTATGTTGATTTACAAACCCTTAGCGCCATGCCCGATGAATATCAGCACGAACCGTCGATGGCTTTTGCAAGTGGCGATGATGGATTGGAGCTAATCGAACGAATCTTGCAACAAGCACGCCACTTCCTTAACGACAATAGCCATCTGATCGTAGAAACAGGCATCGCCGCACGCATGGTAGAACAACGTTATCCTGACGTACCATTCACCTGGCTCACATCGACTAACGGCGATTCGGTTATTTTTCTATTATCGTCTTCCGAGTTGGATGAGTATGCGGAGAGGCTTGTCTAGTTAAATGACGGCAGTACTAGCCCATATCTCTCTTTACAATTGGTAGTGCTTTCTTGGGCTGGTCAATATACCCATCAATAGTTTCGGATTCTCTATTCCGTGTATCGCTTGGACTTCCTTCAAAACGGTGGACACTCTTATACTTTAAATTAAAGCATAGGAGAACAAGCGATGACGAAAGGAAGATTTGCAGAGGAATTCAAGCAAGAAGCGGTTCGTCAGGTTTGGTCCACGCGCGAAAAACACGTTCCGGCGGTGCGAGAATAAGCCGTCGTATGAGTAAACTTGCGAGGATTGGGGCGTTTATCTGATTAGTCACATCCAGTTCTTTGTTAACCGTTTTTAGATTGAACTGCATCATTTTGAATGTGCTCGATCAAGCCATCCAGAGTCTCCCCCCAAAACTTCTGGTAATACGCTAACCATTGTTCCGCGGTCTTTAACGGCAAAGCGTTCAACGAGCATTGATGTACCCGTCCACTGACCGTGCGTCGCACCAGGCCTGCTTTTTCGAGCACTCTGAGATGTTTTCCCACTGCCGGTAATGACATCTCAAATGGCTCCGCCAGTTCAGTAACCATGGCCGGTCCCTCGGCAAGGCGGGAAAGTAAGTTGCGCCGGGTTCGATCACCCAAGGCGCGGAAAACGAGATCGAGCTGTTCCTCTACGGGTACGATTTCTGCGTCGGCACTTGACATTGCGGAACAGATATTAAACCATATCGTTTAATATCACAATATTGTACATCGTAAAGGAGCCACGCCATGGCCATAAATCAGACCGTTAGAATCAATGCCAGCGCTGAGAAAGTTTACAACGCATTAACTTCCGCAAAAGAATTCAGCAAGGTGACGGGGGCGCCGGCCGAAATAGGGCAAGACGAGGGCAGCGTATTTTCCTGTTTTGGGGGTCAGGTCACTGGACGTCTCATCGAGTTAATGCCTAACAAGCGCATCGTGCAGGCCTGGCGCGTAGGCCCGTGGCCGGAAGGAACCTATTCCATCGTGAAATTCGACATCGCCGAATCCGGTGCATCGACTACCGTCAACCTGGAGCACGCAGGATTTCCCGAAGACGCGGCTGAACATCTTGAGGGCGGCTGGCATAAAATGTATTGGGAGCCGTTAAAAGCATACCTTGAGTCTTAAGTTAGTTCGGCAATCACTGCTTGCTTTCTGATTTCGATTGATGCGGTTCGTTCCTGACCGCATCCTAAGCGTGCTCCATCCAGGCTACCCGCGTCGTTAGTTAAAAATTTCAAGCAAGACCACAAATTATGTCCAATTTGTTATTTGGTGCATTCGGTGACATGAAATCTGGAATGGTGTGTTCGGTTCTTCGGGGTCTACTCGAAAATTCAGGCGGCCATTCGGTTATGCGTTGCTCCTTTATGTGCCGGTATTGTCCTGGTTCTGGCTCGTCTATGTATTCTTCTTGTAGAACTAATGCAAGTGGTTCTTCTGCACCAACAGTTTGTTTGGTAAAAGCTAAAGCTTCCTCGTATGCCTCGAAAACATAATAATAGTCATTACCATCTTCTGAGTCTTCGGCTCCATCATGTGGGTGGCACCATACTCTGTATTCAAGGACTGCATCCCACACTTAGCCACTCCCCGCTTTTGCTACGGCAGCGTAACTTCCGACGAGTTCCGGATCCTTAGCCTTTGGATACATTGATTCGATTTCCAATTTTGGTTAAAAGAAAATAGCGAGAGTAGCCCGGATGGAGTTTACGGAATCCGGGATAACAAATCAGCGAGTGCAGATACAAGGATATGGTTAGGTATGAACCACATCACCCGCGGTACAGCACCTCTTTACTAAATTTCCACCATCTCAAAATCGACTTTAGTGGCATCACAATCCGGGCATTTCCAGGTATCGGGGATGTCTTCCCAACGTGTACCGGCAGGAATACCTTCTTCAGGCAGACCGTTTTCTTCCTCATACAGAAAGCCGCAAATAACACACATGTAAACTTTGTATTCCATTAGTACCCCGGGGCAGATTCGCGAAAAGGGCGAAGATTTTAATGCGCCACGCGGGGCGGGTAAAGCTGTTCAAGACACTTGCGGAAAGCGGGGCTTTCGCACTAGGCTGTATGTAATAAAAATCAGGAGTCTTCCACCATGTCAGCAAGCAATCACGAGCTATTCGAACAAGCCCGACAAGTCATACCGGGTGGCGTGAACTCACCGGTACGTGCCTTCAAGGCCGTCGGCGGCGATCCGGTCTTTATCGCCCGCGCCCAGGGCGCCTGTTTGTGGGATGAGGCCGGTGAACGCTATATCGATTACGTTGGTTCCTGGGGGCCGATGATTCTCGGGCACGCACACCCCGCCGTGATTAAGGCCGTACAGGAAACCGCCGCCAACGGTTTGAGCTTTGGTGCACCCACGGTTTTGGAAACTGAACTGGCCAGTGAATTATGCAAACGCGTTCCCGGCATGGACAAAGTACGCATGGTTAACTCCGGCACCGAAGCCACCATGAGCGCCATCCGGTTAGCGCGTGGATTTACCGGACGCGACAAAATCATCAAGTTCGAAGGCTGTTATCACGGTCACGCGGACAGTTTGCTGGTCAATGCCGGTTCCGGCGCGCTCACTTTCGGCGTGCCAACCTCACCCGGCGTACCCGCAGCCATGGCTGAACACACGATAACCGTCGATTTCAATAATGCCGGCCAGGTCGCGTCCGTATTCGCTGAACTAAAAGATCAGGTCGCCGCGGTCATTGTCGAACCCGTGGCCGGCAACATGAATTGCGTACCGCCTGTTGATAGTTTTTTACAGGAATTGCGCGAGTTATGTTCGCAAAACGATGCACTACTCATATTCGATGAAGTGATGACTGGCTTTCGTGTCGGCCCGCAAGGCGCGCAAGGCGTTTACGACGTACAGGCGGATTTGATCACCTTAGGGAAAATAGTCGGCGGCGGCATGCCGGTGGGCGCATTCGGCGGACGCGCGGAAATCATGGATCACTTGTCGCCAGGCGGACCGGTTTATCAGGCGGGCACCTTGTCCGGCAACCCGGTGGCGATGGCTGCTGGATTGGCAACGATTAAACAACTCGCGGAGCCTGGTTTCTACGAGAGTCTTAGCGAGAAAACCAGCAAGTTGGTTAATGGATTAAAAGATGCCGCGAATAGTACAAACATTGCGTTAACCAGCAATCAAGTCGGCGCTATGTTTGGATTGTTTTTTAATGAAACAGAAACCATTACCAGTTTTGCCGAGGTCATGGCAGGTGACGTAGAACGATTTAAAAAATTCTTTCACGGCATGTTGCAACGTGGTGTTTATCTTGCACCGTCGGCATTCGAAGCGGGATTTGTTTCCAGCGCACATAGCGACGACGATATTCAGCGGACTATCGATGCCGCCACTGAAGTTTTTAAAATACTTTAGCTTGCTGACTTACTCGCGGCAAAACGTAGGCGCATATAGTCAACCGTCCAATTACCTGAGCCGTCACATAAATCCGGGCGTAAGCATTCGCGCAACTCATCCAGCAGAGTCGCGCGTTCGGATGCCGGTACCGCGACTAAAAAAGACTCAGCGAAGGTTTCCAGCCAACCTGCGATGTCACCCGGGATCAGTGTCGGACGACCGATGAGTTCGATGCTATGCACATCAAAGTTATTTTTTTCGAGGCGTTCGCGATATTCGTTTATACTGGGGAAATACCAGGGATTGTGCTCGCCGGCATTGATTCCTCGAGTTGCTAGAACCTGCGTTACCGCAGCGACTACGGTAGCGACATTGCCGTCACCGCCAAACTCCGCGACAAATCGCCCACCTAGTTTTAATGACTTATAAACACCGGCCAATACTTCATCCGGCCGGGTTAACCAATGCAGGGTTGCATTGCTGAACACCGCATCGAACTCCCGCTCGAATGTTAAGTTGTGGCCATCCATGACTTGCACATTCAGGCCCAGTTGCTGCGCTGCTTCGATTTGCTCCGGACTCGCATCTATGCCCAACACATCGCATCCGATATCAACCAGCTGTTGGGTGAGTGGGCCATCGCCACAACCCAGATCGAGAATACGCTCACCCGGTTGAGGATTGAGCAATGCGAGCACAGGCGCGCCGAGATCGGACACGAAACGCGCATTTTTGTCGTAACGTTTTGGATCCCAGCTTTGGCTCATGCTTGAAAAATAAATCTTAGAAAACAGAACACAATCAACGGTTATTCAAACCCGCTGTATCGATCCTTGAATGTGCGTGGTTCCAAAACAAACGGAACCGCAAAAGACTATTCGTCGACGTCGAGATCCACGTCTTGTGCCGCCAGTCCACGATCACGTTTCTCGATACTAAACTCGACCAGTTGACCTTCGGCTAATGTACGGTATCCGTCACCTCGAATATCGCGATAGTGAACAAATACATCTTCGCCCTCTTCGCGCTGAATAAATCCGTATCCCTTTTTATTGTCGAACCATTTTACGGTTCCTGAAAAACGATCGGTCATGTCTCCTCCCCGAACAAATTTGGATTGGGGTTTTAAAAAAGTTAGTTTTATTTTGCCTTGTCAAAAAACAAGTGCATAGGAACTGTACCGGGCATTTTGGCAATAATCAAATAAATTACGGGCGACAAAACATCGATTGCTTTGCTAATGCATCAAAATCGACCCAAACCGCGGAAACCATTATGTTTCTAGTGTGTTGCCAATAACGCTTCCAGTCCCGTTTCATCGTCCATGTCGTACCAATCCTCGACCAAACGATAGGCGATGGATATGCGTGTAGGCACCCGCAAACTGCCATCACAGATGCCATCACAAATGTCTTGCCTGGAATACCAGGCTGCCTGCTCTAATTCACCATCACGTAAAATAATTTTCTCGTCGTCGGTACGCGCGGAGTACCCCAACATCAACGAACCCGGAAACGGCCAGGGCTGGGATGATTCGTAATGCACATCGTGAACCTGCAAATTGGTTTCCTCCCATACTTCGCGCTTAACAGCATGCTCAACGCTTTCACCCGGCTCGACAAAACCTGCGATCACCGAACATTGATTCGGTGGCCAGTTTGCTTGTCGCGCCAACAATATTTTGTTGTCACGAATAACACGCACGATAATGGCCGCATCGGTTCGTGGAAAATGTGACTGCCCGCAAGCTTCGTTAGTACATAAGCGCAAGTGTCCGGATTGCGTAATTTGTGTCGGCGAACCACAACTGCCGCAAAAACGATGCCGCTTGTGCCAGTAAATCATGACCTTGGCATAGGCGATCAAGGCAGCATCGCTTGGACTGACATGAGTACTGATTTTGCGCACATCTTGGAAAGCGTAGTGCAGATGTAAATTCGCCGCCTCATCGTTCAGCACGTCAGCAGCAAAATAAGGCCGACCGTCTTGCATACCCAGCATGGTCACACTTTCAAAATCGATGTGTTCGCTGGAAATAGCCCTGGAAATGGCAGGGGCTTGCAACTTAACTAACTGATATTCGGATTTCATAGAAACCAGACATTGATCGTTCCAAACTGGTATCAATCGAGCTTCAGGATGATCTAGTGTTATCGGATCACCTTGTTCATGCTTGTTGTGCTTACGCAAATCCGCGGCACGATCAAACTCTGACCAGACAAAAAGGTTACGCAGTGATCGACTGAGATGATCCATGCAGTTTAATGAATAATATTAGTCGATGTTAACGAGTTGGCTTTTATCACCGACCAGAAACAAGCGCTTTTTAAGACGCGGATAGTCACACACATCGGACTCGCGACGCTCCCCACCCATTAAATAAACCAAATCACAATCGGATGCATTACGCATCGCGTGAGGCAGTGAAGGTGCGGTAAAACCGATAAAACTGCCAGCCCCGACTTCGATTTCATCGTCACCGAGTTCCAGTAGGCCTTTGCCTTCCAATATGTAAATAAATTCCTCTTCGACGTGGTGAAAATGAAACGTCGTGGTTTCCTTACCTGGTTCGACACGCACCAAATGCACTCCTATGTTTTTCATGCCGACGGCATCACTGATTGATTTTGTATGCCTTACTGCATTTTTATTTAATGGATGACCGAACGCAAACTCATCCATGTTTTCAATATCTCGCTTATGTAAAACCGGAGTTTTGTTTTCGCCACTCATTATTTTCTCCTTCAATAGCTACTCTGTCTCAAGTACATACCACGTTCCACTCACATGCGTCCAAGAGTTACCTTCGCTTGGGGGTGGTTTGTCATCTTTCGTATAGGCGACAATGATTGATGCTTTTTGTTTAGGTGAGTAGGTTACATAACTTTCGTAAACTGTGATTTTATTTTGTTGCAAAATTTTCGGTGGGTCCGGTGGGTTAGAGTCGGTTAACAATACTTGTGCATACTCCGCACCGGGCTTTTCAAAATAATACAGCCATTTTTCTGCCGGTGAATGTCCAGACCAATATAATCCCAGGCCGATCGCGATAACCGTGATGACGGCACCAAAGAACAACATATTGTTAAGCGAGAAGCGCATGAAGCTTTTAGATTTGTTAGGGTCGATGTTCGCGTGCTAAATAATCGTGTGACTGCATCTCCTGCAACCGGCTTGCGGTACGCTCGAATGCACCACGCAATCGGGTACCATGATATAACTTTTGTGGTGGTGTCTGGGCGGACACGATTAAATTTACGTTGCGATCGTAGAACTCGTCCACCAATTCAATAAAACGACGCGCAGGGTTATCGTGATCGCGCGCCATCTTTTGAATACCGGAAATAATGACGGTATGAAATAACTTTGCCAGCTCAATGTAATCGGCATGGGAACGCGGGCCTGCGCAGATCTCATCAAAATCAAACCACACCACGCCGTCACCGAGATAGCGTGCCTGGATAATACGACCCAGAATTTCCAGTTCACAATTCGCCTCATAACGGCCTGTCGCCACATGTTCGAGACAAGCGATTAGATTTTCTTCCGCCATTTCGTCCAGCGGATAGTGATAAATCTCGGCCCGATCAAGATATTGCAAGCGATAATCCATACCTGCTTCAAGCTCTAACACTTCGGTATATGTTTTTAATAATTCGATAGCCGGCTTAAATCGGTCGCGTTGTAAACCGTTTTTATATAACGTATCAGGATGACTATTCGATGTCGTGACCAGACTCACGCCCTGATTAAATAATGATTCGAGTAAACCACTTAGAATCATGGCGTCGCCGATATCCTCGACGAAAAACTCATCCAGACACAATATTCGAGTCGATTGTGCCCATTGAGTTGCGATTAATGTGAGTGGCTCACGTTCCTGGCGTAGTTGTTTTAATTCGTTGTGCACGCCTTGCATAAAACGATGAAAATGGACTCGGCGTTTTTGTTTCAAGGCTAAAGACTCATAGAACAAATCCATTAAATAAGTCTTGCCACGACCGACGCCGCCCCAAAAATACAAACCCTTGACCGGTTCTACGGGTTTGGAAAACCAATTCAAAAATTTTCCGCTGAGCCAACCGTCATTTGCCGGTTCGGCTAAAAGATCATCGTATAACCGCTGTAAATGAATTACCGCATTGCGCTGGGCGGCATCAGCATGAAAATCCGCACGGCTTAGATCCTTCTCATATCGCTCAAGCGGCGTCACAAAACCGATCAGACAGGATTTGCTAAAGCTGTTTGCGAAACAACAATACCATCACGGTCGGCATATATATGATGACCCGGAATGAAATCGACACCAGCGAATCTCACATTTATGTCCAACTGCCCCTCGCCGCGTTTAACACTTTTCGCTGGATTCGTATTCAACGCCTTGACACCGATTTCAAGTTCCCTAATTTCGGCGCTGTCACGGATACAACCGTATACCACCAGACCTGACCAACCACTGTTTAACGCCAATACGGCAATTTGATCGCCAACCAGGGCGCAACGCAGTGAGCCACCGCCATCAATGACCAAAACGCGACCGTCACCGGGTTGCTCCAGCGCTTGACGCACCAAAGTGTTGTCCTCAAATACTTTCACCGTAGCGATTGGCCCATTGAATGTCACCTTGCCACCAAAGTCGCGTAACATCGGTTCGGCGACTTGTAAATTCTGGCCGTGATGATCGTATAGATCGGCGGTCATGAAACTCATGCGTAACTCCTGTGCAAATTCTGTTGTGACGCATTCTACCCAATTCGCAGCGCTGCAGACGTGCCCGGAATGAAGAAAGATTTTAAATAAATCCCGCTATACGTTACCCTGTCGCCAAGTGTCCGAATTGCCAGATTGAAAAAACCACCCGAAATTCTCGACGTTAGTCTCGTCGCCCAAAGCCGTCTGTTTCGTGTCGAACAAGTTGCATTGCGCTTCAGCAATGGTACTGAGGTTGAATACGAACGTTTGGCTGGAGCGGGGCGTGGTGCGGTGTTGGTCATGCCGCTATTGAATGACGATACCTTGCTGATGATTCGCGAATACTGCGTCGGTACCGAGCGCTATGAACTCGGCTTCGTCAAAGGCAAAATCGACGCAGATGAAGCATTAGCGGATACCGCGCAACGCGAATTGCGTGAAGAAATCGGCTATGGCGCGAATCAGATGACTTTGCTTAAAACCGTGTCGGTAACGCCGGGGTATTCGCGCTATCAAACTCATCTATTTTTAGCGACTGGTCTGTTCGAGGCGAAATTGCAAGGCGATGAACCCGAAGAGCTGGAAATTGTACATTGGCCGGTAGCAGATTTAATGAAATTGTTAGGGCAAGATGATTTTAGCGATGCCCGCAGTCAGTTAGCGGTTTATTTATTAAACGATTATTTAAGTAACAAAATATGATTGATGATATAAAAAATAGGCGTGCGTTATTGGAAACCACGGTGGATATTGCCGTTGCCGCAGGCGCGGAGATTCTCGATGTATACAACAATGGCTTCGATGTGGAGTCCAAAGACGACGGCTCACCACTGACCACCGCGGACCGGCGAGCGCATGAATTAATTGTCAAACGGCTGGGTGAATTATCACCGGCATGGCCCATTCTTTCAGAAGAATCCGCGTCCATTGACTATGCGCAACGTTCTGCATGGCAACGCTTTTGGTTGGTTGATCCACTCGACGGCACCAAGGAATTTATCAAACGCAATGGCGAATTCACCGTAAATATTGCCCTGGTTGATGATGGTGTGCCTGTTCTAGGCGTCGTGCACACACCCGCGCAAAATGTGTCCCATGCCGCCGCGCTGGGTGAAGGGGCTTATCTGATAAATGATTCGGGCGAATACAAACCCATCTCCACAAAAAAATACAACAACGATGAAATAACCATGGTTGCCAGTCGATCACATGCTGGTGCAGCCATTAATGCTTATCACGAAAAACTTGAACAACAAACTGGCAAGGTCAACATTCAAAGCATGGGCAGCGCACTCAAAATCTGTCTGGTTGCAGAAGGCAAAGCCGATGTTTATCCACGTCTGGGATTGACCTCAGAGTGGGATACCGCCGCGGCCCATTGCGTTTTGAATATCGCCGGTGGCACATTAGTCAATTGCAACGGTGAACCGTTGACCTATAACAAGGAAAATATATTAAATCCCTGGTTTTTCGCTATCGGCGATGCGTCGTTCGATTGGGTGGGCGTGATGGATCTTTCAGTGTTTGATCCGATAATTTAATCTTCTTCCGTTTTATTTTTACGTAAAAAGCGCGTCCGAAAACGCCGCCACCAAACAACCAGATTCAAGTGCCAGCGCCGCGCCCAGGGGAAATCCTTGGACAACATCCATAGTCCCAGGGGAATCATCCAGATTCCAACGATAGGTAAAAACCAGACCAGACCGCCAATAATGAGCAATACACCGGACAACATGCGCCACGGATGCGGTAACTCACGCAATTTTCGCAGGCGCTTCTTAAGTGATAATTTCAACAGCGGACGGTAGAATTAAGGTGACAGTACTTCTAATTGGGACAACAAACGCATAATACAAGTTTTACTTGTTAATTCTTTGCTGAATGTTGAAATTCACAAAAATGCAATCTCTGGGTAATGACTTCGTCGTTATCGACGGCATACGTCAGTCCGCAGATATGAGTCCGGAGATTGCACAACGTATTGCGGATCGTCATACCGGTATTGGTTGTGACCAAATCCTGATTGCGGAAATTGCGACGCCAGCGAATGGTGTCGATTTTATTTTTCGTATATTCAATGCGGACGGCAGTGAAGTCGGCCAGTGCGGTAACGGCGCGCGCTGTATTGCCCGTTTTTTGCACGATGAAAAACTGAGTGATAGCGATTGCATCACGGTCAAAACCCAAACCGCTCTCATGCAACTGCGTTGCAATAGCGATGACACTATCAGCGTCAACATGGGTGTGCCAACGTTCGAACCGGACGAGATTCCCATTCAGGCTGAGCAACGTGAAAGAACATATACATTGAATGTGGCTGGCGAATCCATCGAAGTGTGTGCACTCGCCATTGGCAACCCTCATGCCGTTCAGATTGTCGAAGACGTAGATTTAGTTGATGTGCCAGCAAAAGGCGCGTTAATTGAAAATCACTCGCGTTTTCCCAAACGCGTTAACGCCGGTTACATGCAAGTGCTGAGTCGAGGCGCGATAAAGTTGCGCGTATTTGAACGTGGTGTTGGCGAGACTTTGGCCTGTGGCAGTGGTGCCTGTGCGGCGGCGATGGCGGGCCAAACTCTGGATTATTTGGACGAATCGGTAAAAGCCAGTCTGCCCGGTGGCGATTTACAGGTAGAATGGAAGGGCGAGCGCGAACCGGTCTGGCTGACCGGGCCGGCAACCACGGTATTCAAAGGCAACATCGACCTGGAGAATTAATGAGCAAGTCCGAAGAGGCAACACAAATCGAGTCGAGCGATGACGATCAACGCATTGCCGACTACCTTCAATCGAATCCCGGGTTTTTTGAGCGACACAAAGACGCGTTGTTAAACCTCAAACTTGAGCATCCAACAGAGGATCAAGTTATTTCCCTGATGGATCGCCAGGTGATTGCATTGCGTGAAAAAAATGACGATCTGAACAAACAATTCGCCCAGCTCATCGATAATGCGAAAGAAAATCAGTTAGTGGGCGAGCGATTTCACGATATTACCGTTACCTTGCTCGGCTTGTCGGGTCTTGCAGAGTTAAATACGGTTTTCGCGAATACACTCAAACTAGACTTTGATGTTCAGTTTGCCCATTGCAAAATCGACTTGGGCAAAATTGGCGACAGCGATGAATCAAACCCTCATTTCTGTTCACCAAAAGACAAAACTTACCAGTATTTTGTTGATCGACTTAGTCCAAATTTAAGTTTATGTGACAATCGATTGCCCCAAGACAAGCTGGTGTTTTTATTCGACAACGATGCAACGCAAGTTAAGTCTTGTGCGCTTATCCCCATTGTTTCGTCTCAGGGTATTGACGGTATATTGGCTTTGGGCTCGACCGACGCCGGTCGCTTTACCCTGGATATGGCAACCAGCTATCTGGATCGCTTAGGGCAACTGCTGGGTGCTTTCGTGTCACGTTGCAACGCCGCGGCGACATAGTTAATTACAACGTTACAAGTGTCAGCATTCGACACTGAAGTTGAAAATTTTCTGATTCATTTGCGTGACGAACGTCGCGTCTCGGTACACACCTATACGAATTATCGACGTGATCTGGAAAAACTAAAAAAGTTTTTCAGCGCGCGTAAACTCGATGAATGGACTGCCTTGGATACACGTAACGCACGAGTGTTTCCAGCCAGTCTGCATCAAAGTGGTCTTTCCAGCGCCAGTATTCAACGCGCATTATCCGCGGCACGGTCGTTCTATCGTTATTTACTGCGCGAAAAAAAGGTCAAACTCAATCCATTTGATGGTGTTTCAGCACCCAAGTCAAAACGGCATTTGCCCAACACCCTGACCGCCGAACAAATCACTCACCTAGTCAGCGATAAAGAATCCACAAACATTGCCATACGCGACCGTGCAATTATGGAATTGTTTTACTCTTCGGGGTTACGCTTGAGCGAGCTAGTAAAGCTTGATCTTGGCGATATCGATTTTAACGATGCTACCGTACGTGTTACCGGTAAAGGGGAGAAGGTTCGCATCGTCCCCGTAGGGCGCTTCGCCATAGAGGCGATAAACAAATGGCTGGAATCGCGTCCGGCAATGGCAGCGCAAGATGAAACCGCAATATTTACCAGTCAACGTGGCAAGCGTTTAAGTACCCGTTCGGTACAACAACGGATTAATTATTGGGCAAAACGACTCGGCCTTGACGTGCGCGTTCACCCGCACATGCTGCGTCATTCCTTCGCCAGCCATATCCTGCAGTCCAGTAGCGACCTGCGTGCAGTACAGGAATTACTTGGTCACTCCGATATATCTACCACACAAATCTACACCCATCTCGATTTCCAACATCTTGCCAAGGTCTACGACGAAGCACACCCACGTGCGAAGCAACGTGGCAAATAAGACGAACAATCGTTCCGGGCTAAAATGTTCTATTTCCACGCTTTTTGTGATAACTCAACTGTAAAATTGTTTTAAATGCGTGCTGGAGCATTCACTTACAATGCTAACATTTCTTTAGGCAAAGGATTTAGAAAGCCTTGGGAGAAAGTGAGTTCGTTTTTAAATACTGTTGCTCACAATTCAACCCCTTCTAGGGTAGCAATTGAGATATTTGAAGACACGGCGTTGCCTGATGAGTTTTTGCACTCACAGAGAAAATATCTCGACAACAAGTACGAACTCTATGGGTGGAATACCATTGGTAATCTTATTTTCCACCAATGGATTAATCCGAACTATGACTTTAATGAGCAAATTTCGAGTCTCGAAAATTTGCGACCTTTACCTAAGTGTGAAGTTGGTCCACTAGACTTGAATATTCGAGTAGATTTTCAACTAATAGATTCAGAGGGAAGATTGTTACCGTATCAATCACCAGCGGATTACGGAAATTTTATAAGCAAAGACAAAAAGAGTGAGTGCTTGGGGTACTCTCGACTTAATGCTTATTTGTCGGAAAACTCGACCCTGCATATGTTCTTGTCACTTCCTTTCGAAGACGAAGGGCAATCGCTAGACGAGTACATTTCCTTCCCAAATTCCGCAGCCAGGTTTAAATTAAATTCAAGGATGTGGAAAAAGTAGATTAAAACACGTACCAGCCAAACGTATAAGAAGCGCAAAATTGTTCTGCAACCTGCGTAACCCGGATAAAAAGTTTGCGTAGCCCGGATGAAATGGAATCCAAGATTGTGATTTCCCGGATTCCGCTGCGCTTTATTCAGGCTGGTTTGCGTAGGTCGCATGTAATGAAATGAAACCCGGGTATGTGCTTTCCTCCAATTCCGCTGCGCTGCGTCCGGGCTACAATCGCATCCACGCATGGCAATGCGGCTTTGAACCTATGTCGCCTGATTAAACCGCTCGACGCTGTCGAGTATTTCCTGTCTAGCGGCCGCGGCGTCTGACCAACCGTGCAATTTGACCCATTTGCCGGGTTCGAGGTCTTTGTAATGTTCGAAAAAATGCGCGATGCGGTCTACCAGATCGCTCGGTAAATCTTCATAATTATTGACGTTGCGATAGCGCCGGGTGAGTTTATCGATGGGAACCGCGACAATTTTTGCGTCTTCGCCGGCCTCATCTTCCATATTCAACACACCCACCGGTCGACTGCGTACCACTGAGCCGGGGATAAGCGGCAAAGGCGATGCGACCAGAACATCAACCGGGTCACCATCGCCACACAGGGTTTGCGGCACATAACCGTAGTTGCACGGATAACGCATGGAGGTCGTCAAAAAGCGATCAACGAACATCGCACCGGTTGTTTTATCCACCTCATATTTGACCGGTTCGCCATTCAGCGGGATTTCGATTATGACGTTTATATCGTCTGGCAGGAAGAAACCCGGCCCCACTCTATCCAGTATCAAAAACTATCTCCTTTAAAAACAATGATGTAAGACTTGTAGTATACATCCATGACTCGATAACTGTATTGATCTGAACGGGCTGAATCTATATGCTTGCCCGCCTTCGAATTTCCAATAACTCAATAAAGTAGGGAGCCACATGACCGGCGCTGCACTTATACCAACCATTCTCGGCGTATTAGGCCTTTTCGCCGCATTTCGAATCTATAACATCGTCCATGCCTACCCAGAAGGTACCGGCAAAGTTGTCAGTATTTCCGCCCTGATTCATAAAGGCGCAATGGTGTTTATGCGGCGGGAATATACTTATCTTGCCATTTTTGCCGCTGTTGTCGCTGTATTTATTTTGTTCTCCGATCTCGGTTGGCGCACCATGTTCGCGTTTATTGTTGGCGCTCTGGCCTCGGGAACTGCCGGTTACATCGGTATGTATACCGCGACAGAAGCCAATGTTCGAACCACCACTGCCGCTCATGAGAAAGGCGCAGCCGAAGCATTGACCGTGGCATTTTTTGGTGGCTCGATTATGGGCCTCACCGTCGCCGCAATGGGTTTGCTGGGTCTTGGTATTCTTTATTTGTTTTTCGGTGGCGATCCGGAGTCGTCCCACGTCATTCACGGCTTTGGCATGGGCGCATCGACCGTCGCATTGTTTTCTCGTGTGGGTGGCGGCATCTTCACCAAAAGCGCGGATGTCGGCGCCGATCTCGTGGGCAAAATCGAAGCGGGGATCCCGGAAGACGATCCACGTAATCCAGGTGTTATAGCGGACAACGTCGGTGACAACGTCGGCGATGTCGCTGGCATGGGCTCGGATATTTTTGAATCCTATTGTGGCGCCATGATCGCATCCATCGCCATTGCGGCTACCCTGGATGCAGAAACTGCGCTCGGTACACAGGCAGCGCTTATGTTTTTGCCGCTGGCGTTATCTTCAGCAGGTATATTGTGTTCACTGGCTGGAATTTTTCTGGTACGAAAATACAGCAGCAAATCTCCGGAGGTTGCATTACGCATCGGCACTATCGGTTCATCTGTCATATTCATGGTAGTGGCGTTAATAGTGGTGCTCATGGCCGGTGTCAGCGTCAACGTATGGGGATCTGTTCTGGTCGGCGCTGTTGGCGGGATCGGCATCGGTTTGATTACCGAATATTACACCGCCGGACGACCGGTGGAGAAAATTGCTGAAAGCGGCGAAACCGGCCCAGCCACTGTAATGATCTCGGGCCTGGCGATTGGCATGCAATCCGTCGTCGTACCTGTTTTGATTTTATGCGCAATAATTTTGATCTCCAGTCATTTATCCGGACTCTACGGTGTCGGTATTTCAGCCGTTGGCATGCTCGGGACGGTGGGCATCACCATGGCCATCGACGCTTATGGCCCTGTTGCTGACAATGCGGGTGGTATCGCGGAAATGGCCGGCCTGGGTGAGGACACACGCAAGATTACCGATTCGCTGGACGAGTTAGGCAATACCACTGCGGCCATCGGCAAGGGTTTTGCTATCGGCGCGGCGGCATTGGCAGCGTTAGCAATTATTTCGGCCTATATTGAAACCGTCGCGCATAACAATATTGACTTTCAATTATTGATTAACGACCCAACCGTGTTAGCCGGTATGTTTCTCGGTGGCATTTTTCCCTTCCTGGTCAGCAGTCTGACCATGACCGCGGTGGGTACAGCCGCTTTCGATATGATCAAGGAAATTCGGCGTCAGTTTAAAGACATTCCCGGTTTACTCGAAGGCAACGCCGAACCCGACACGGAACGTTGTGTCGACATTGCCACCCAGGCGGCGCTTAAACGAATGATTCCACCCGGTATCCTGGCTGTGTTATCACCGGCGGTCGTGGGATTTCTGCTTGGCCCAGAAGCATTGGGTGGAATGTTAGGCGGTGCTTTGATTGGTTGTGTGTTACTCGCGCTGACCATGGCCAATGCTGGCGGAGCCTGGGATAACGCGAAGAAATATGTTGAGCGCGGAAACCTCGGTGGTAAAGGCTCGGACACCCACAAGGCTGTCGTGGTGGGTGACACGGTCGGTGATCCGTTTAAAGATACGTCCGGCCCGTCCATGAACATTTTGATTAATGTCATGGCCATAGTGAGTCTGGTCATCGCGCCATTGCTTTAAACAACAAGCCATTCTTTTAAATGAACGGGGCACACCATCGTGGTGTGCCCCGTTTTTTTATGTCATGGTAAACCACTATCATGATGATTAAATGAAGTGAACAGTCTGCGGGCACAAAATATTCAAGCAACGGGACTCGGTCCCGTCAGTCTTGAAATCGAAACAGGAAGTTGTGTTGGGTTATCCGGCCCGTCGGGAGGCGGCAAGACGCGATTGATGCGATGTCTGGCCGATCTCGACCCGCACCAAGGCACGGTTTTATTCAATGGAACATCACGCGAATCATTTAACCCATCGCAATGGCGTAGCAAAGTGGGTTTGTTGCTGGCAGAAAGTTTTTGGTGGTCGGAAAAAGTGCTGGATCATTTCGCAAATCGACACGCACCTGCATTGGAGTCATTGAATCTTTCACCTGTTGTACTCGAACAACCCGTACGTCAACTTTCCAGTGGACAACGTCAACGTCTGGCGTTGTTGAGATTATTGGCAAATCACCCTGAAGTGTTATTACTGGATGAACCGACTGCGAATCTCGATCACGATAATATCGAACGCGTAGAAACACTGATCGCAAACTATCGCGCACAACATAGTTGTTGCGTGTTATGGGTGAGTCATGATGGTAAGCAGCTTGATCGCGTGTCTGAAAGTCAACTCATTATGACTAACGGACGGTTGCAGGGCAGCGTGTCATGATCTTACTTAGTCCACTCGACTTGGCATTAGCAGCAGTATTAATTTTACTTGCTGCAGGACTAACACATTGGATGCGTATTGGCGAGACAGCATCACTGCTCTTTGCGGCAGCACGCACAGTAGTTCAGTTGTTACTCATTGGCTATGTACTCAAAGCCGTTTTCGGCAATGCACACTGGTTGTGGGTGACATTGCTTGGATTGTTTATGTTGATCGTCGCAGGACGTGAAGTAACAGTACGTCAGTCGCGACGCTTTACCGGCGCCTGGTCTGTGGCGCTGGGTTCATTCTCGATGTTCATCTCCGCGTTTAGCGTGACCATACTTGCATTAACCATTGTCATCGATGCCTCGCCCTGGTACACGCCGCAGTACGCTATTCCCTTACTTGGAATGGTTCTGGGTAATACCATGAACGGCGTCTCGCTCGGTCTGGATCGTCTTACCCAAAGTGCATCGGATAAACGCGAGATTATCGAAGCGCGATTGATGCTGGGTCATCGCGCCGCCGATGCCATTGCCAGTATACGCAGCGACAGCATCCGGGTCGGTATGATACCGATTATCAATGCCATGGCCGCAGCAGGTCTGGTTAGTCTGCCCGGCATGATGACAGGTCAAATCCTGGCGGGTAGCGATCCAGTCGAGGCGGTCAAATACCAGATACTGGTCATGTTCTTAATCGCCGCCGGCAGTATCTTCGGAACCGCTGGCGCGGTCTGGTTAGGCTCACGCCGATTATTCGATCAGCGCGAACGTTTGCGACTGGATCGTTTGAGTGATAAAACCTAGTGAGCGTCTGAACAAATCAAAGTATTCTTAACTTCAGTAATTCTCAAAAATAATGACAATCAAACAAACTCGAATGTGGGATAGACAGCAAGACGCAGTGTTTAAACACAATTGTGTGCTGCCTACTTACTGTTAGATGCCAAAGGTCGATATAAATGGGTTTAAGTGACCTTGAATATGCGGTCTTATCCTGGACAGTGCACGACTACGAGGCTATCCATACAATTCGAGATAATGTAGCCACAGACATCAATCGAAAAATTTCCGATATGGAACTGGGACAAGTTCTTTTGGGGTTACATTCGCGGGATTTGCTCGAATCATACGTTTATGATGATAAGACACAGCAGTATATTGCGTCGCCTCCGAAGGGAAATGAACTTTCTTCCGTTTGGTGGCTTACGTCTGAACAGGGTAAAGAGATCGCCAACAGTGGAGACTAAGGCTGATGAAAGCAATGTCATCTAATTACGCATTTGAGTGCGACCTATTCGTCGCTTGCGCGCCCCTTTCGACGCCTCAAGGCAGGCGTTAGTAATAGTAGCCCGGATGTAGCGCAACGAGATTGGAGGAAAGCACTACGCTTGCTGCTTTATCTGCCATCCTGTTTAGATAATAGTGAATTAGAGGGAGCGAGCTACTCGACCGCATCCTGGGTTGAGAAACGTTGAACCTATGTTAGGTGGATTACCGCACCGCTACGAATTTCTTACAAGAAATCTTAACGCATGATATTGTTGCTTTTAGTCAGTCTTTTCTTTCTCTGGCTGGCCGTTCGGGAAATGAGGAGTTCGTCGCGGATTGATGGATTCAGTCTGGGTTATATTGCGGTAATGCTGGGCTTGGCGGTATTGTTCGGGTGGCCAGCGGTTGATCATTGGCGGTTTGAACGTTTCTTGTCTGCCCAGGCGTATGAGTTAACCGAACATCGTCCCGCGCGAGTGAATTGCGTCACGTTGTTTGAATCGGTCTTTGATCATTTCGGCCTTGCGGGTAGGGCAAATCCTGAAACTGGCGATATTGTTGTACAGCACCCTTGGTGTAAAACGTTGCGCGACTATCTTGATGACCCGGAATTCGCGACCGAAATTGAACTCTTCAGTCTTCACATGTTCACTCATGAAGCGATGCACGCACGTGGCGAGTACAACGAACGAAAAACGGACTGTCAGGCCATACAAAGGAATTACCGCGCCGCAAAACTGTTAGGCGTACCTGATCAAATCGCAAAAGAGAACGCCATTGCCTACTATAAAGGCGCTTACAGAAAGCACCCCTATTTCAGTAAAGATTGTGTTCCGGGTAGCGAGCTGGATGAGCAACTACCTGATTCGACCTGGAGAAGACACTGACCCTAAATCTGTGAATAAATTACTAAGGTAGCGGCCTGTTGTAATCCAGACGATCAATAAAATCAGTGGTACTTTGCTAGCTGGCCTGGGCGTGAAATTGGCGTTGGAACAGCGTTAAGGAGCGCTCTGAGTAACTCAGAGCTTCCTTTGGTGCAGGGGGTATATCAACAAACTTATATTGAAAAATCCGTATTTAGTTTTTTTGCCACTGGCATGTTTTTTAGTACAACGTATTTGGGCAAGCCTTTCTTATACGGTGGATAATCTTCACCTTTAATCAATGGCGCCAGATACTCGCGGCATTTATTGGTAATCCCGAATCCGTCCTTGCTGATAAAACTACGGGGCATCATTTTTTCCTTATTGGCCACGCGTGCCAACGGCGCTTCGCCGATTTTCCATCGATAGGGTTTGTTCGATGTGCGCACGATGGCCGGCATGACTGCATTCTTACCAGCTAATGCGAATTGCACCGCCACTTTGCCAACAGCATAGGACTGTTCGACGTCGGTCTTGGACGCAACGTGGCGCGCGGACCGTTGTAAATAGTCGGCTACCGCCCAATGATATTTATAACCCAGTTTTGATCTAACTAAATTAGCCACAACCGGCGCGACACCACCGAGTTGCGCATGCCCAAATGCATCCGTCGTCCCCGCGTCCGCCAGGAATTGACCTTGTTTATTGCGCACACCTTCGGAGACTACGACTGAAACGTAACCGTGTTGTTCAACTTTTTCCTTTACTGTAGCGATAAATGTTTTTTCATCGAAAAGAATTTCAGGGAAAAGAATTATTAAAGGGATTTTTACATCGTCATTCGATGCCATGCCACCGGCGGCGGCGATCCAACCGGCATGGCGACCCATGACCTCCACGACGAAGACCTTGGTCGACGTTTTGCACATGCTGGCGACATCCAGACTCGCCTCACGTGTTGACACGGCGATATATTTTGCCACCGAACCGAAGCCCGGACAGTTGTCGGTAATCGGCAAATCATTGTCTACCGTTTTTGGAATGTGAATAGCCTGAATCGGAAAGCCCAGCTTGGTTGAGATCTGCGACACCTTCAGGCAAGTGTCCGCTGAATCTCCACCACCGTTATAAAAAAAGTATCCGATATTATGCGCTTTGAATACTTCAACCAGTCGCTCATACTCTAATCGGTTTTCATCGAGACCTTTGAGTTTGTAACGGCAGGAGCCGAATGCACCTGAAGGCGTATGACGCAATGCGGCAATGGCGGCGGGCGTCTCTTTGCTGGTATCTATCAAGTCTTCGGTTAACGCACCGATAATGCCGTTGCGCCCGGCATAGACTTTGCCGATCCTGGTTTTATTCTTACGCGCGGTTTCAATCACACCACATGCAGTCGCGTTAATTACTGCGGTGACGCCACCGGACTGTGCATAAAAAACGTTCTTTAAATTACTCACCAATTTCTCCTGTAATCAAAAATCAAATTTTTTCGTATTGGATTTTATAACCTTTTACATAAATCCATCCGTTTTTATCCGGCCCGGCGATGGTGCTGACATCCACCGGTTCATCGGCTTTACTCTCGAACTCCATAATTAATTGCCAGGCATCATCCTTGCCTTTCCATAAGGTAGCAACATGATTCTGATCGGCGTACTTCATGGTCACGGCGTACACTAATCCATCAGCGCCAACAGTCATATCGTAAATACTGCCACCATAAGGCCCATGGTCAGTAGCATCGAAAACGCCTTTGAATTTTCCGGCCACGCGGTCATAACGCGTAATTACACCGGGTCTGGCGGTATCCTCGCCCCAGTATATCGCTTCACGGGTGAACGCTACCGCAGTCGCCTGAGAATCCAGCAGTTGTTCCCAGGTATCGCCGCTATCGGTTGATCGGTACACGCCACGACTTTGAGGTTCGTCACCAACGCTTATCCATACATCGTCTGTAAATGGATCAATTGCAACGCGGTGAATATGCGTGTGCTTTGCCTGGGGCGCGACGAACACCGCCTTCCAGCCGTCTTTTCGTTTATCAAACTTCCATACCGTGTTCGTGTTTTCGTTGTCACGCGGCCCGTATTCGCCAAGAAAGTAATCGCCATGTTTGTTTGACGCCATTGACCACCATATCACCGAACCCGAGCGGATTGTTTTGGTCAGATTAAACTGTTGCATACTTATATCAGATAGATAAATCCGGCAGGGGTGATCGACTGATTTCACATCGTTATCCGTACTTAGCAAAACTTCGCCTGTTTGTGTTACATGGATTCCCTGTATGATTTCCGGTAATTCATGTATGAGTTCGATCTGGTCACCATTGGCTACGATGCGGTACAGCTTGCGCCCGTAGGATCCGAGCACCGAACCATCCGGCGATAAGGTCAGGTTTCGTAAAATGTAGTCTACAGAGTGTACATCACCGTTAACTATGCGCTGTGGTGCTGGCAGCGCATTTTCTTCTATTTCCTTACAAGCACTAAGGCTCAAAATTGTCGACAACATCAGCCAACAGAAAAATAATTTTGCTACAGTCACTGATCGAAAATCATCGATATCAATCCTGCACACAAACTGCCGCTTCGATTGTCTTTTGCTGATCGCGATATGCTGTCTAAATTTACAAATGAACGAAACATTACAAGACAAAATTTTGTGGCGATTAACGGTAAGCATTGGGCTGGGTGCTGAAATGCGGAATATCGCATGATATTCATTCCGTATAAAGCCGATATTGAGCTGAACCGAATTCCGTTTTTAACTATTGGGATCTCCATCGCATGTCTCGTTATTTATTATTTTCAGTACACCAACGAAACGCGAGTCATTGAATCGGTCGTTGAGTATTGTGAATCGGCGGTTGATCAAGGTTTTAAATTCGTACTGGATAAAAGTGCCGGATATACCGGGGAAGGTGCCTGCATCGATTTGATATATGGTATTCACCGCTCTACTAATAGTGAGGTAATGCTTACGCAAATTGTAGATAATGCAGATCACATTGAAGTGTTTAGCGAAGCTGATGGGAAGCAGTATTTGCGTCAACTATTGCAGGAAAAGTATAACAACTATGCGTATTATGCGCCCGCGGACTTGAGCGCAAACCTGATGTATGAGCCCACCACGTGGGATCCGTTCACCATGCTGACCTCTACATTTGCCCATGGCAGTTGGGATCATGTGCTGGGAAACATATTTTTCTTTTTCGCGTTCTCCGCCACACTTGAAATTATTCTCGGCTTCTTGTGGTACCCGTTAGTGATTCTGGCACTGGCATTTGGCACAAACGTTTTGTATTCGCTGTACGCCTATGTGCAGACTGACCCGCTACCGACATTAGGACTATCCGGAGTCGTCATGGGTGTTATGGGTATGCTGGTATTTTTTCTACCCAAAGTGAAAATTCGGTTCTTGTTCTGGTTGATCCTGATTGTCTGGAGGTTTGGAATACCCGCCTGGCTGGTTGCATTGTGGTATATCGGTTTTGATACTTATCATCTGTTCACACGAGATGAGATGGGACCAATCAATCTGGTTGTTCACGTTACCGGCGCGACTATCGGTTATGGTCTGGGTGTGTTATTTTTTCGCGATATGCGCGATGAGGTCGTGGCGGAGTACATCGAATCCCATCCAGAGGAAAAACGAAAAGCATACCGGCGGCAACGCAGGCGGCGCTAAATATGAAAACCTACGAGAATCATATAGAACGCGTTGTTACATTACATGACGAAGCATTGCAGCACGGCGGCTTTGACAATCTCGTTATTTATAGTGGTGGACAACACTTTCAGTTTCTTGATGACCGGCCTTACCCGTTCAGCGTCAATCCGTTATTCAAATACTGGTGTCCGTTAACCAACCAACCCGATTGTTTTATTGTCCATCAACCGGGCGAAAAACCGGTTTTACTGTTTTATCAACCGGTGGACTACTGGCATTTGGTCAAACCACTAGCGGATGCATTTTGGGTTGCGTATTTTGATGTACGGGTCATATCAAAAATTACCGAAGTACAAGAATTTGTTGCCGGATTACCGGGTCGAACAATCTTTCTCGGCGAGTGGGATGAACAATTCGATAACTGGAAGACGCTGGAAAGAAACCCACAGGGCTTGCTGGACTATTTACATTATTACCGTGCTTATAAAACGGATTATGAAATCGAATGTGCCCGCGAGGCTAGTAAACTAGGTGCTAAAGCACATTTGGCCGCCGCCCAGGCCTTTCGTAATGGTGCTTCGGAATACGAAATCAACCTGGCTTATTGCACGTCAATCCAACATACCGAAAATGAGTTACCATACTCCAACATCATCGCGCTCAATCAACATGCGGCGACATTGCACTATCAGTGGTTAGACCGCGATGTGTTGCCAGCCGATGCACGGTATTCTTTTTTGATCGACGCCGGTGCGAGTTACAACGGCTATGCGTCCGACATTACGCGCACTTATTCTTATCATGATAAGGAATTTCAGGAACTGATTGACACTATGGACGCCATGCAACAACGGCTGTGCGCGGGTGTGGTACACAACCATGAATTTGCCGCGCTGCATGAAACCACCCATCACGAAATTGCGGAAATCCTGTCGGTGTTTGAATTCGTCAATGCATCTGCCGATGAAATCGTTGAAACTGGAATCAGTCGCACCTTTTATCCCCACGGACTCGGTCATCATTTAGGCTTGCAGGTGCACGATGTGGGCGGGCATTTGGCCAATGCTTTT
>Ga0224508_10000939_pt1 | contig 26918 bp, 26 predicted proteins | sample SF_Jan12_sed_USG_4_FD_170157 | JGI IMG/M metagenome (GOLD analysis project Ga0224508, IMG submission 170157) | Sediment microbial communities from San Francisco Bay, California, United States - SF_Jan12_sed_USGS_21 | ecosystem: Environmental > Aquatic > Marine > Sediment | place: USA... | reverse complement strand
GACGTGCACCGCGACCAGCTGATTCGGGCGGACATTCCTGCCGACCTGAAGGCTCGGATCGACGAGCAGGCCCGACGCTGACCGGACCCGACGGCGCCGGCCGACCATCTGTCACTCCGGATCGACGGTGGCCATCGAGCAGCTTTCTCCAGATCGACGAGCAAGCTACAGTCGCTCGCCGGCCGACATCGACGGGGTGACGGCCTGACAGGAGGTCCGTTCGTGATCAAGCTGGCGCTCAGTTTCGCAGTCGTGTTCCTCGTGGCGACCTTTCCCGCCACGTGGCTCATGATGTTGTTCCTCGGCAACGTAGGCATACACGTCGGCTATTGGGGAACGCTGCCGCTGGGGATTCTCGTCTCTGCCCTCCTCGGCAGCGCATCCGCCTCCACCTACTGAGCACTACCCGCACCGTGAACAAGCGGGGGGCGGGCAACGGCGGGACGCTGGGATCTCGAGCCCGCAACCGATGTCGTAGACCCTCGATGGCCGACCCATCATGCTTTTCGCGTTGACAGCCACAGATGGCTCCTGACGAGTCCACCGCGCCGGGAATCCTCGGGCTGTGGCCAGAGCCACGCACCCGACCATCACCGTGCGCCGATTCGTCACATGGTTGCCTGGGGGACGAGCCGTCGAGACGGGAGGGCGCAAGAAGTGGTCGATGTCCGGCGATGGGTACGAAGTTTCTTGGTCGATCCCACGGATCGCTTCGGCCTCCTGCTGGGCCTGCTGGTCACGACGTTTCTCGTGACCGGGCTGAGCAGTTCGGGCGAGATCCGTCTGAGCGCGGGAATCCTGAACCTGCTGTCGCTCATCGTCGGAGTCAGGAGCACCCGGATGCGTGAGAAGCATCAGGTGCTGAGTGCCCTGGTGATCATGGGTGTCACCGGCAGCATCTTGTTGTGGCTCCTGCCGTTCGACGGGATCGGCGCCGCCCTGGGCGCAACCATGCAAGTCGTCGTGCTCGGCGCCCTCACATTGGCCGTGCTCGCTCGGGTGATCAGTCATTCGCAGGTGACCGTCCAGACGATCCTCGGCGCGATCGCCGCGTATTTCCTGCTCGGTCAGATCTTCGCCTGGATCTATCTGGCGCTGTCCGGCTACGTCGACGACGCGCTGTTCTCCCCGCCCGCCACCGGTGAGCTCCCGACGTATTACAGCTACGTCGTACTGACGACGCTCGGTTTCGGCGACATCGTTCCGACGAACACGATCTCCGAGCGGGTCACGGTTGTCGAGGCGCTCACCGGCCAACTGTTCCTGGCGACGCTTGTCGCCAGGCTCGTCTCGCTCTACGCACGCCCACAGAGCTCGGATGTTCCCGTGGAGTCGTGAAAACTTGACGTCGAAGCGCCCGAACGGCGATCATCGTCGACTCCTCCGTGGTCGCACGCGGGCACTCACCACACGAAAGGTATTGCCGTGTTATTTGCAGCAGAGTTCGGGAGCGGTCAAGTCCTCTGGTCGATCTTCTGGTTCTTCCTCTTCTTCCTCTGGATCTGGCTCGTCATCTCCATTTTCGGCGACATCATCCGAAGCGATGACCTCTCCGGCGGTGCAAAGGTGTTGTGGTCGGTCGTCATCATCTTCCTGCCGTATCTGGGAATCTTCGTGTACCTCATCGCACGCGGCAACCAGATGGGCGAACGCCAGATGCAGGCTGCCCAGGCCCAGGACGACGCCATGCGTTCCTACATCCGTAACGCCGCCGGTGGCACCAGCTCGGCGGATCAGCTGGCAACACTCGCCGAACTGCATGCCAACGGCAAGATCGACGATGCCGAGTACGCGAGCGCCAAGGCAAAGGTGATCTCGGGGTAACACCCCAGACGGTGCTCCCGGTCCTCGACGACCGACACCGGAGACCTGACTTCCGGGCGGTGACAGTTGCTCTCCGAGCGCTGACACCGCCCGGCGGCCGTTTTCGGGATACCAGGGAGCCTCGGCAGCTCCCGTTGCTCGCTCGCCAGCGAATTGCCTCTCTAGGCGGACTCCATGGCGGTGGCCACCTCGGCGGCGGCCGAGATGGTGCGGTCGATGTCGGCAGCGGAGTGGGCGAGGCTGGGAAACATCACCTCATATGGGCCGGGGGCGAGCGCGACCCCGCGCTCGAGCATGCCGTGGAAGAACTGCGGATACATGCCGTTGTCGGCTGCTGCCTTCGCCTCGTCGAAGTTGGCCGGTTGACCGGTGGTGAAGAACAGGCCGACCAATGGCCCCACCCTCGGCACGATCGCAGCGGTGCCGGCGTCGTCGAACACCGACTGCAGTCCGTCGGCCAGGCGGGTGGCGATGGCCTCGAGCTCGGCGTAGGCCGCCGAGTCGAGGAGCCGGAGTTGTGCGAGCCCGGCTGCGGTGGCGAGCGGGTTCCCCGAGAGCGTGCCGGCCTGGTACACGGCGCCGAGCGGCACGATGTTGGCCATCACCGCCCGGTTCGCGCCGTAGGCGCCCACGGGTAGTCCACCACCGATCACCTTGCCGAAACACCAGATGTCGGGGGTGACGCCGAACCACTCGGTCGCCCCGCCCCGGGCCAACCGGAACCCGGTGATGACCTCGTCGAAGATCAGCAGGCTGCCCGAGCGGTCGCAGGCGGCACGCAGCTGATCGACGAAGCCCGGTTCCGGCGGAACCAGCCCCATGTTGGCCGGAACCGGCTCGACGATCAGCGCCGCGACGGTCTCGTCGAGCTCGGGGACGACGTTGTAGGGAACGACGACTGTGTCGGCGACGGCACCAGCGGTGACGCCGTCGCATCCGGACAGCCCCTGATTGGCAACGCCGCTGCCTCCTGCTGCCAGCAGCGCATCGGCGTGCCCGTGGTAGTGGCCTGCGAACTTGACGATCGTGCTGCGCCCGGTCGCGCCCCGCGCCAGGCGAATGGCCGACATCGTGGCCTCGGTCCCACTGGAGACGAGCCGTACCATCTCGAGCCCCGGCACCCTGTCGACGAGCTCTTCGGCCATCTCGATCTCGGACAGGGTCGGTGCGCCGTAGGAGGTGCCGCGCTCGGACGCGGCACGGATCGCGGCCACGACATCGGGATGCGCATGGCCGACGATGCCCGGTCCATAGCTCATCACATAGTCGATGTAGCGCCGCCCCTCGACGTCCCACACATGCGCGCCCTCGGCCCGCTCGACGATGTACGGCGTTCCGCCCACCGACCCGAACGACCGAACGGGCGAGCTCACCCCTCCCGGCATCACTCGTTGGGCTCGTTCGAATGATTCGACGTTGGTGGTGCTCATTCCGACCGAGTGTACGAGCGCGCCACTCCTCCCTCTCCCCTCTCTCCCCCCAACCACCCGTTCTGGCGGCACAACGTCACCCCCACCGTCACATGACGCGACCAGAACGGGAGGGACGGGAGGCGTGGGCGGCGATGGCGGCGACGAGGCCCTCGATCGTGTGCTCCTCCGGTTGGATGTCGACATCGAGACCCAGCTCGCGTGCGGTCGCCGCGGTGGCCGGACCGATGCACGCGACCAGTGGTGGGACTCCGTCGGGGCCGAACGCCGCCACGAAGTTCGTGACGGTCGACGGCGACGTGAACGTCACCATGTCGGCGCTCGCCACCTCGCGGCGTGCCCCGGCCGCGACCTGGACGGGAACCGTCCGGTATGCGTCGACGATCTCGACCGACCAACCAGCGGCCGCGAGCCCCTCGGGCAGGACATCGCGGGCCACTGCGGCACGCGACAACAACACGCGGGCACCATCGTGGGGCGGCGCGCCCATGGCGTCGAGGAGGCTCTCGGCCACGAACCGTTCGGGAACGAGGTCGGCGACAATGTTCGCCGCCTCCAGCGCAGCGGCTGTGGCCGGGCCGATCGCAGCGATCTTCACGCCCGCCAGCGCTCGTGCGTCGTGCAGCTCGGCAAGCGTGCGACGCACGCCGTTGGGAGACGTGAGCACCAACCACTCGTAGTCGGCCAGATCGGAGAGCGCGGCTCGCAACGCCACCCCTCCGTCGTCGGGGTCGGTGATCTCGATCGTCGGCACCTCGATCGGATCGGCGCCGAGCTCGCGGAGCCGACCGACCAGACTCGACGTCTGGGCCCCGCCGCGCGTGACGACGATCCCGGAGCCGAACAGCGGACGGTTCTCGAACCAGGCCAGGTCCTCGGCAGCCACCTCGCCCACGACAATGACCGACGGCGCCTCGGGGCCGGCGTCGGCGAGACCTGCGAGCGTCGTACGAGTGGTGTGCTGTTCGGGGCGGGTGCCCCATCGCACCGCTGTGGCTGGTGTCGATGGCGCGAGCCCGGCTGCCACGAGCCGTTCGACGGTGGCGGAGATCTGTCGACCGCCCATCATGATGACGATCGTCCCACCGGTGCGCACGATCGCATTCCAGTTCACCGGTGTGTCGCCCGTGTCGGGATCCTCGCGGCCCCTGACGACGGTGAACGACGTCGACGAGTACCGCGACGTCAGTGGGATCCCCGCATAGGCCGGGGCGGCGATGGCCGAGGTCACACCCGGCACGATCTCGAACGCCACCCCCGCGTCTCGCAAAGCCCTGGCCTCCTCGTCACCCCGAGCGAACACGAACGGATCGCCAGCTGTCAGCCGGACCACGGTGCGGTTCGACCGGCCACGGTCGATCAACACCGCATTGATGTCGTCTTGGGCCAGCGCTGACCGGCCCGGCTGTTTCCCGACGTCGACGAGCTCTGCGTCTCCGGGCGCCAGATCGAGCAGGCTCGCCCCGGCGAGACGATCGAAGACCACGACCTCGGCGCGGGCCAACAGCTCGGCTCCTCGGACGGTCAACAGCCCCGGATCACCGGGTCCGCCTCCCACGAGGTGAACGGTCACGGTCGCAGCTCGTCGGCACCGAGCAGCGCGGCGCCACCGCGGTCGACGAGCAGGGTCCGGGCGGCGCTGCGACCGACGACATCGGCATCTGCGCCGGAGCCCGTCGCGTTCAGAACCGTCCGACCGTCGAGCGACGCGAGCATCGCCGTCAGCTCGACTCGGTCGTCGACGATCATGGCGTGAGCGCCGGCCGGGAGGTCGCAATCGCCACCGAGCTCGACGAGGAATGCTCGCTCGGCATCGACTGCCCGACGAGAGACGACGTCTTCGATGAGCGACAACATGGCGCGGATCTCCCCGTCGCGTCGCCGGCACTCGACGGCGAGAGCGCCCTGCCCGACCTGTGGCAGCATCTCGTGGACCGACAGCCGGAAGATGTCGGAACGCTTGATTCCGAGCCGGTCGATCGCCGCCGCCGCCATGACGATCGCATCGAACTGACCGACCTTGGCCAGCCGGGTCCCGATGTTGCCGCGGAGCTCGACGAGATGCAGGTCGGGGCGCCGATGAGACAGCTGGGCGCGGCGGCGAACCGATCCGGTCGCGACGGTCGCGCCGTCGGGTAACGAGTCGAGCCCATGGCCGACGAGTGCGTCGCGGGGATCGCCACGCGGCGGGACCGCGGCCAGGACGAGCTCGTCGATGCTCGCACCCGGAAGGTCTTTTGCCGAGTGGACCGCGAGGTCGGCGCGACCCTCGAGCACGGCCGCCTGCACCTCTTTGACGAACACTCCCTTTCCACCCATCTGGTGGATGGGAGTGTCGACCATGCGGTCGCCGGTGGTCTCGACCACGACCGTCTCGATCTCGAGCCCCGGAACGACGGCCATGAGCGAGCCGGCGACGTGGTCGGTCTGCCATCGAGCCAGCGGGCTGCCTCTCGTGGCTGCTCGTAGCTTCATCTCGGCCGGTGCCGGCTCAGGAGAGATCGAACAGATCGCGCAGTGCTTCAGCGAGCCGGTCGCCGCGGGCCGTTCCGGCCGCATCCTTCAGACGAACGGTCGGCTCGTGCAGGAGCTTCTTCATCACACCCCGGGTGATGGCCTCGACCAGTTCGCGGTCGGCATCGCTCATGTCGCCCAACCGAGCGGCGTGACGAGCGAGCTCGGCGGTGCGGAGAGCCTCGGCGTCGTCCCGGAATGTGCTGATGAGCGGCGCGACCTCACGGGCGCTGCCGAAGAGCCGGTGCCGATCGAGCTCTTGGTCGATGAGGGTGTGCACGAGCGCGACTTCGCGCTGGCGCTCGCGGATTCCGGACTGTGCGAATTCGCGAAGATCGTCCATGTCGAGCAGCGTGACGCCGTCGATCTCGGACGCGGATGGATCGACATCGCGTGGAACGGCGATGTCGACGACGAGGAGCGGGCGGCCGTCGCGAGCCGCCATCGCCGCCGAGAGGTCGGCATGTTCGACCATGAGCATCGCGGCGCCGGTCGACGTGAGGACCACATCGGCGCTGACGAGCTCGTCTCCGAGATCGACGAGGCGAGCGGGCCGCCCGTTCAGCCGGGCTGCCAATGATTCGGCCTTCTCCCAGGTGCGGTTGGCCACGACGAGCTCGGCGAGCCCGGAGGAGGTGAGCGAGGCGACCATGCCCTCGCCCATGTCGCCGGCGCCGAGCACGAGGATTCGCGAACCGTTGAGCGAGCCCAGTCGCTCGGCGGCCATGGCTACCGCAGCCTGGCTCACCGACGCGACGTTTCGCGAGATGTTGGTCTCGGTCCGAGCTCGTTTCCCGACCTCGAGCGCATGCTGGAACACCGTGTTGAGCGCGGTGCCCGTGACGCCTTGATCGTGGGCGCACCCCCATGCCTGCTTGACCTGACCCTGGATCTCGTTCTCGCCGAGCACCGCCGAGTCGAGGCCACACGTCACCCGGAACAGGTGGCGAACGGCCGCCTCGTCGTAGTGCACGTAGAGGTGGTCGCCGAGCTCTTCGGGACTGACGTTCGCGAGGTCGCACAACGAATCGCGTACGTCCTGGAAGGCCCCGTGGAATCGCTCGGCCATGACGTACAGCTCGGTGCGGTTGCACGTGGAGAGCACCACCGTCTCGCTCACATTCGGGCAGGAGGCGACCGCGCCGAGCGCCTTGTCGAGGCGAGCGTCGCCGATCGCGGCCCGCTCCAGCAACTCGAGCGGCGCGGTGCGGTGATTTACGCCGATGACGACGACAGACACGCTCGCAGCCTCTCCTTGGCATCTGTGACCCGACCGTCGCGGATCAGCTCAAGCATTCCCGAATCGAGGGCTCTTTGCCAACCTGCCCCCGGCCGACGACCGGTGAGTCGGAGCTCCAGCGGGTGCAGCGGGTCGTCGACGGGCATGTCAGGAGTCCGAATCTGCGGCGTTGACCGCTTCGGTGGCATCGCGCTGTTCGTAGAACCCGAGAATCTGGAGCTCGAGCGCGAGGTCGACCTTGCGCAGATGGACCCCATCAGGCACGGTCACGACCGTCGGGGCGAAGTTCAGTATCGACCGCACGCCCGCGGCGACCAGCCGGTCGGCCACCCCCTGGGCCGCCGCCGCCGGTGTCGCGATGATGCCGATGGTCAGGTCGCCGTCGGCGAAGATCGACTCGATGTCGTCGATGTGCTGCACCTGCATACCGTGCAGAGTGGACCCGACCTTGGCGGGATCGGCATCGACGAGTGCCGTGACCGGAAACCCTCGATCGCCGAATCCGTCATAGTTGGCCAGCGCCTGACCGAGATTGCCGAGCCCGACGATGACGACGCCGAGGTCGTTCGCGAAACCGAGCTCGCGGTCTATCTGGAACAAGAGGTACTCGACCTCGTAGCCGACACCACGTGTGCCGTAGGAGCCGAGATAGGAGAGGTCCTTGCGAACCTTGGCCGCATTCACTCCGGCGAGGTCGGCAAGCTGTTCGGACGACACCGTGGTCACGCCGGACTCCTTGAGCTCGGTGAGACTGCGGTGATACACGGGCAAGCGGGCGACCGTTGCTTCAGGAATGCGCCGGCGGGGGGAAACAGGCGCCATGAGGCGAATCTACAAGCTAGTTCTCTTGTTCACAATCGATTGTGCGTCGCTTCACGAGTCACGAGGCGATTCGCTCCGGGCCGACCTCCCGACGGGACGCGCCGACGGGCGCAACGCTCACACCGAGGAACGAAGATCGCGGCGGCGAACCTTGCCGGTCGCAGTGCGGGGAATCTCGTCGACGACGCTGATCGACACCGGACACTTGTAGTGCGCGATCTGGTTCGCGCAGAACGCGATGAGATCGTCCTCTTCGACCTGCATGCCGGGCTCGGGGACCACATACGCTCGCACGGCCTCGCCGTGATGAGGGTGAGGAACGCCGATGACGGCCGCGGCAGACACGGCCGGATGACGATGCAGGATCGCCTCGACCTCACCGGGGTACACGTTGAACCCCGAGACGACGATGAGGTCCTTGACCCGGTCGACCAGGCGCAACCAGCCGTCGTCGTCCACCACGGCAAGGTCGCCGGTATGCAGCCACCCGTCGCCGTCGATCGCCCGGTTGGTCGCCTCGGCGTCGTTCCAGTAGCCGGCGAATATGTTGGGGCCCTTCGCCAGGACCTCACCCTCGTCGCCGATGTAGACGTCGTCGAAGTGCCGGTCGACGAGCCGAATCTCGACGCCGGGAAGCGGCTTGCCCACCGACCCGACCGGCGTGTCATCGGCTCCGATCGCAAGGGCGGCGCCCGACTCCGTGAGTCCGTAGCCCTCGATGAGCGACACGCCGAACGTCTCCTTCACGCGGTCGTACACATCGCGAGTGAGTGTGGCGGCGCCCGAATAGCCACGACGCAGCTCGGCCAGGGCCGAGGAGTCGACATCGGGCAGATTGGCGAGCGCAGCCCACAGCGTGGGAGGGCCGCTGATGATCGTGACCTTCTCCTCGGTCACGATCTCGAGCACCGACGCCGGATCGAATCGTTCGACCAGCACGAGCCTGGCCCCGGCCCGCAACCCGACCGCGAGCACGGCGTTGAGACCGAGGATGTGGAACAGCGGGATGGCGCACAAGACGACATCATCGGGCTGGATCGAACCGCCGGGGTTGGCGGCAATCTGGTCGAGGTTGGTGATGAGGTTTCCGTGGGTGAGCATCGCGGCCTTCGGCGACCCGGCCGTGCCCGATGTGAACAGCAGCGCCGCCACGTCGGCGTCGGCGACCTCGACGACGTCGATCGGCGGACCACCGATCTCGCCGATCGTCTGCGCGCCGTCGAGCTCCACGCCGGGCGGCACGAGGATGTGCTCCACCGAGGGAATGATGCTCCGCTCGAGCTCACGGACCGATGCGGCACCGGCGGGGCCGACGATGATCGCCCTGGCCTCGACCGACGAGATCTCGGATGCGAGCTCGGTCGCCGGGCTACGCGGGTTCAACGGCGACGCGATGAACCCGGCGCCGACGACTGCGAAGTACGCGGTGACGAACTGCACGTTCGTGCTCGCGACGATCGATATCCGGTCGCCAGGCTCGAGGCCGAGCGTGTGCAGCTCGCCGCGGAGCGCTCCGGCGGCGGCGCGCAGTTCGCCGTATGTGGTCGGCTCGCCGCGATGGGTCAACGCGACCCGGTCGGCCGGATGTTGGTCGAGCAGCGAGGCGAGATTCACGGTCGGTTACCCTAGTGGCGTCCGGCGGAGCGGTCTGGCCCGAGGCCGGACTCACTCGGCGGCGACGACCTCTTCGACCGTCGGCGGCTCGAAGCCCTCGACCCCTTCGAAGACCATGCGGTGCTGGCCGGGGTTGTCGGGATCGGGCTCGGTGTCGACGATGATCCTCTCGCCGGCGCGGAACTCCTTCCACAAGAGTCGTTCGGAGAGGGGATCCTCGACCTCCCGCTGGATGGCTCGGCGGAGCGGCCTGGCGCCCAGCGTCGGGTCGTACCCCCGGTCGGCCAGGTGCAGCTTTGCCTCGTGCGTCAGCTCGAGCCCGATGCCCTGTGCTTCGAGCTGGGTCGTGACCCGCTTGATCATGAGGTCGACGATCAATGTGACCTCGGCCTTGCTGAGCTCGTGGAAGACGATGACGTCGTCGATCCGGTTCAAGAACTCGGGCCGGAAATGCTCCTTGAGCGCGTCGTTCACCTTCTCCTTCATGCGCTCGTAGGTGACGGCCTCGTCGACCTTGGTGAAGCCGAGGTTCGCCTTCCGCAGGTCGCGTGTGCCGAGGTTCGACGTCATGATCAGCACGGTGTTGCGGAAGTCGACCGACCGGCCCTGGCTGTCGGTGAGCCGACCCTCTTCGAGGATCTGCAGCAACGTGTTGAACACGTCGGGGTGCGCCTTTTCGATCTCGTCGAACAACACGACGCTGAACGGCTTGCGCCGGACGGCTTCTGTGAGCTGGCCGCCCTCCTCGTAGCCCACGTATCCGGGAGGCGAGCCCACCAGTCGACTCACCGTGTGCTTCTCCATGTACTCCGACATGTCGAGGCTGATCAGGGACTGCTCGTCGCCGAACAAGAACTCGGCGAGCGTCTTGGCCAGCTCGGTCTTGCCGACGCCCGACGGCCCGAGGAAGATGAACGAGCCGCTGGGCCGCTTGGGGTCCTTGAGGCCGGCCCGTGTGCGACGAATGGCCTGGCTGACGGCCTTGATGGCGTCTTGTTGGCCGATCACCCGACGATGGAGCTCGTCCTCCATGCGCAGGAGCTTCGCGGTCTCCTCTTCGGTGAGCTTGTAGACCGGAATGCCGGTCCACAACGACAGGACCTCGGCGATGGCCTCCTCGTCGACCTCGTCGAAGAGGTCGACGCCGGCGGCTTTGATCTCGGCCTCCTTCGAGTCCTTCTGTGCGAGCAGCTCCTTCTCGCGGTCGCGAAGGCGACCGGCTTCTTCGAACTGCTGGGAGTCGACTGCGGTCTTCTTCTGCCGGACCACCTCGGCGATCTCGTTCTCGAGCTCCTTGTAGTCGGCCGGCGTCTCCATCCGCTTGATGCGCAGACGCGAGCCGGCTTCGTCGATGAGATCGATGGCCTTGTCGGGGAGGTGACGGTCGGAGATGTAGCGGTCGGCGAGATTGCCGGCCGCGACGAGCGCCTGATCGGTGATGGTGACCCGGTGGTGGGCCTCGTAGCGATCGCGCAAGCCCTTCAGGATCTCGATGGTATGGGCGACCGTCGGTTCCTCGACCTTGATCGGCTGGAAGCGGCGCTCGAGCGCAGCGTCCTTCTCGAGGTGCTTGCGGTACTCGTCGAGCGTGGTGGCGCCGATCGTCTGGAGCTCACCCCTGGCGAGCATGGGCTTGAGGATCGAGGCGGCGTCGATCGCACCTTCGGCGGCGCCCGCACCCACGAGCGTGTGCAGCTCGTCGATGAACAAGATGATGTCGCCGCGGGTCTTGATCTCCTTCAGGACCTTCTTGAGGCGTTCCTCGAAGTCGCCGCGGTAGCGCGACCCGGCAACCAAGGCACCGAGGTCGAGCGTGTAGAGCTGCTTGTTGGTGAGCGTCTCGGGAACGTCGTCGGCGGCGATCTTCTGCGCCAGCCCCTCGATGATCGCGGTCTTGCCGACACCGGGCTCACCGACGAGAACCGGGTTGTTCTTGGTTCGCCGTGACAGCACCTGCATGACCCGCTCGGTCTCGCGGGACCGACCGATGACCGGGTCGAGGCCCTTGTCGCGGGCGAGCTGGGTGAGGTTGCGACCGAACTGGTCGAGGACGAGCGAGCCTGACGGGCTCGCCTCTCCCCCCGCGCCACCGGATGTCGCGCCGGCCTTCTCGCCAGCGCCCTGACTGCCGGGCCCGGAGTACCCAGACAGGAGTTGGATGACCTGCTGGCGCACGCGTGACAGATCGGCGCCGAGCTTCACGAGCACCTGCGCGGCGACGCCCTCGCCCTCACGAATGAGCCCGAGCAGGATGTGCTCGGTGCCGATGTAGTTGTGGCCGAGCTGCAGTGCCTCGCGCAACGAGAGCTCGAGGACCTTCTTGGCCCGCGGGGTGAAGGGAATGTGCCCGCTCGGCGACGAGCCGCCCTGGCCGATGATCTCCTCGACCTGGTTGCGGACCGCCTCGAGGGAGATGCCGAGGGACTCGAGTGCCTTCGCGGCGACGCCCTCACCCTCGTGGATGAGCCCGAGCAGGATGTGCTCGGTGCCGATGTAGTTGTGGTTGAGGAGGCGGGCTTCCTCCTGGGCCAGGACTACGACCCGCCGTGCTCTGTCGGTGAAACGCTCGAACACCGTGCGACCTCCGCGCGGTAGAGATGTGAGGGCAGTGTATCCAGCTGGTCGCGGCCCCGGTGGGTCGTGACTCGGCCGAATCGTCGATGGAATGGAACGCTTCTGTCGGTTGTCGTGTTCCAATCCCCGATTCTGTGAACTCGGTCATACCAGTGATCTGTGTTCCCATCGGCAGGGATCGCGTCGAAACAAGAAGTTCGGCGTTGGCGGCGCGGGACCCGTATCCTCCCCGTGTGGCACCGACGAGCCCGCTGCAGGTCCTGCCCACCATGATCGACGATCTCGCGCGTGTCGAGATCGCGCTCGACCGGGCGGTCGAGACCGACTTCGCGTTCCTCGACCGTATTGCCAGGCATCTGATCGCCGCCGGTGGCAAACGGGTGAGGCCGGGATTCTGCGTCGCATCGGCCGCGACCGGGCTCGATCCGGCGGTGGCGGTGAGCGACGACGTGATCACCGGTGCCGCGGCCGTCGAGCTGGTGCACCTCGGCTCGCTGTATCACGACGACGTCATGGACGACGCGACGGTACGGCGCAACGTGACCAGCGTGAACGCCGAGTGGGGGAACCACCGCGCCATCCTCGCCGGCGACTATCTGCTCGCGCGCGCATCAGAGCTCGCGGCGTCGCTCGGCACCGAGGTCGCGGCGTTGTTGGCCACCACAATCGCCCGCCTCTGTGATGGTCAGATTCGCGAGCTCCAGGACACCCGGAACGTGGCCCGCACGCTGGAGGACTACGAGCGCTCGATCGCCGGCAAGACAGCGTCGTTGCTCGCGACTGCCTGTCGCATCGGTGGTATCAGCGGTGGTGTCGGGCGTGCTGACATCGACGCAGTCACCGAGTTCGGGCACAGCTACGGCATCGCGTTCCAGATCGTCGACGACATCCTCGATGTCACCGCCACCGAAGCCGAGCTGGGCAAGCCGGCCGGCAACGACCTCTTGGAGGGGACATTCACCTTGCCGGTGATCCTGGCGATGGAATCGGCCGATGGCGCCCAGCTCCGCGAGCTGCTCGGTACTGACCTCGACTCCGATGCTCACGGCCGGGCCCTCGTGCTCATTCGCGCCAGCGGCGGTGTCGAGGCGGCGCGCGACCACGCCCGGGCATGGGCCGACAAGGCCGCAGCCGCGCTCACCTCACTGCCCGACACGCTCGGTACCCATGCGCTCCAGGCCGCTGCCGGCCATCTGGTCGAACGCGCCGCGCTGCCGAGCTAGGCCCGAGCCGGCTGCTATTCGTTGCCGATGACGGCGTCGTCGACGGCGCCCGAGGATGCGCCGAGCTGGGATCGGGCGCGGATGCGGTCGTGGAACGCCAGCACCTGGTGGTTGAACGTGGCCGCGTTCACGACCATGAAGCCGTGGGCGGCTCCGGGGACGATGCGCAGCTCGGCGTCGGGGATGCGCTCGACGAGCTCCTCGGCATCGGCGACAGGGGTGAGGATGTCCTGGCTGCCGGTGATGGCCAGCGTTGGCGCCGCGATGGACTCGAGGTTCTCCTGCACGAGCGGGCTCACACCGAGAATGGCCTGCATCTGGGCGCGGATTCCTCGGGCCGGCGCCCGCACCGCGAGCGGCAGCATGAACGGCGCCAACGGCAGGAGCCGCTTGACATGGCGGGCGCCCAACACCCACCTGATGTTCTCGCGCGCGAACTGGTAGCTGCCCTTCTGGTCGAGCAGATCGATCCAGTCCTGGAGCAGCTTGCGGCGCCACGGCGTGACCCGGCATGCCGTGCACGCGAGCACGAGCGAACGGACCCGTTCGGGATACTTGACTGCGATGATCTGGGAGATGGCCCCGCCCATCGATCCACCGACCAGATGGGCCGAGTCGATGCCTTCGGCGTCGAGGACAGCGATCATGTCGTCGGCCATGGTCTCGAGCTCGTAGGGTCCGACCGGCTTGTCGGACAGACCGACCCCGCGGTTGTCGGGCGAGACGCAGAGGTAGCGGCTCCCCAGCGCGCCCCGCTGCCGGATCCAGCCCCATCGATCGATCCCGAGACCCATCACCAACAAGAGCGGCTCTCCGGCGCGGTGGCCGAACGTGTCGTAGGAGATGCGGGTGCCGTCGGCCGTCACGACGCGTGCCATCAGCGACTGTCCTCCCGAGTCGAGACACTGGAGCCGGGCACGGGAGCAAGATCCATGTAGTGGTGATCGCCCCAGTCGTACACGTCGTCGACGACCATGAACGTCGACGCGCTGGGCAAGAAGCCGAGGCGACCACCAGCTCGCGAACCATCGGCCAGGCGACCGCGCGTCAAGAGCTCGAGGGTGTGGTCGGGAAGCGGGCTTCCGGCCCATTCGGTGAAGATCCGCACGAACCGAAGCGTCGGGCCCAGTACGGGGAGCGGCATCCGCCCACCGACACGAAGCGCCTCGTACACCGTCACCGAACCCTCGCCGACGAGGTTCAGCGCCTCGTCGAGACCGAGTTCGAGCCCGGCGACGAGCGCACGAGCCACATCGTCGACGTGGATGAGGCTGAACGGGTGGCCCGGCGGCATCGGCACGGGCACGACGGGCAGGCGGAGGTACCGGGCGAACGGCGATGGCATGTGGGCACCCGATATCGGAGCTGCCCGCAGGCGGAACACCGACGCGCCCAGATCGGCGGCCGCGGCGAGCGCGATGTCCTCGACCGACGACAACATGTGCCCGAAACGTGAGGACGGCAGGGTCGGGCTGGCCTCGTTCGGCACCGGATCGGCGTCGCGTCCCCGACCGTAGATCTCGATTCCCGACCGCACCGCGACGCGTTCGATGCCACCCGCGTCACGGAGGAGGTCGAAGATCACGCCGGTACCCGTCTCGGTGCGCTCGCGAGCCTGTTCGGGGGTCGAGCGGGAATGGGGTTCGTAGACGCCGAGATGCACGAGGGCGGTGGGGGCGAAGTCGTCGATCACGGCCCTGATGCCTTCGAGATCGGTCGGCTCGAGGTAGTGGAACTCGGCTCGGCGGAGGAGCCGCCGCGGTGGCTCACGGTCGATCCCGGCAATGGCGTCGACTGTCGGCGATGCTTCGAGCAGGCGAGCGACGCGCGTGCCGATCTCACCGCCGATACCTGTGACGAGAACCCGCATCAGTCGACGTCCTCTCCCTGGTCGTTGTCGACAGAGCCACCCGAGGGTGCACCAGTTTGTTCAGGTCGAAGCGTCGGGAACAAGATCACGTCGCGGATGGTCGTGACGTCGGCGAGCAACATGACCAGCCGGTCGATACCGATCCCTATGCCGCCCGTGGGTGGCAGGCCGTAGTCGAGAGCTCGCAGATAGTCCTCGTCGACCACCATCGCCTCGTCGTCGCCGGCGGCCTTCTGGGTGGCCTGCTCGTCGAATCGGGCGCGTTGTTCGACTGCGTCGGTGAGCTCGGTGAAGCCGTTGCACAGCTCGCGCCCCGCGATGATGGCCTCGAATCGTTCGGTCATCCCCGGCGTCGAGCGGTGGTCGCGTGCGAGCGGCGACACCTCCTTGGGGTACTCGGTGACGAAGATCGGACCCCACAGGTGGGGCTCGGTCGTCTTCTCGTAGATCTCCAGCAGGATCTTGCCGGCGCCGTGGGCGTCGTCGACCGGCACGCCGAGCTCGGCCGCGACGTCGCGGAGCCGATCGAGGCCGTCCTCGAGCGACACCTGGACCCCGGTGCGTTCCGCGACGAGCTCGGGCAGCGTCGCGCGCCGCCACGGGGTGGCGAGATCGACGTCTCGGCCGTCATAGGTCACCGTGGTGCTCCCGGTCAGCTCGACGGCCAGGTGGGCGATCAGCTCCTCGACCAGGACCATGATGTCGTCCCAGTCGGCGTAGGCCTGATAGGCCTCGAGCATCGTGAACTCGGGGTTGTGCCGTGTCGACAGTCCCTCGTTCCGGAAGACGCGTGCGATCTCGAAGACCCGCTCGAACCCGGCGACGGTGAGTCGCTTCAGGTACAGCTCGGGTGCGATCCGCAGGAAGAGCTCCTGATCGAGCGCATTGTGGTGGGTCGAGAACGGTCGGGCCAGGGCGCCGCCGGGGATGGGGTGGAAGACCGGTGTCTCGACCTCGAGGAAGTCCCGCTCCTCGAGCCAGCGCCTGGTGAGCGACAGCAGGCGGCTGCGCAGCACGAACGTGTCGCGTGCGTCGGGCGTGACCCACAGGTCGACGTAACGCTGCCGGTACCGGGTGTCGGGATCGGTGATCCCCTTCCATTTGTCGGGGAAGGGCCGACGGGTCCGGGCCAGCGAGGTCCACTCGTCGACTCGCACCGACAGCTCGCCGCGCCGGGTCTTCATGACCTCGCCGCGCACGCCGATCCAGTCTCCGATCGACCGGCCGGTGAAATCGTCGAACTGGGGTGTGGTCTTCTGGGGAGCGAAGAGCTGCACCCGACCGGTGCTGTCGGCCAGCGTGGCGAAGGCGAGCTTGCCCTGCACGCGGCGCAGCATGAGACGACCGGCGATCGAGACGACAGTGCCGGTCTCGCTCCCGTCGTCGATGCCGTCGAACGCATCGTGGAGCGCCGCGGCAGTGGAATCGGTCTCGTACCGGTAGGGCTGTCCATCGGCGTCGCCGCCGCCCACGAAGGCGCCTCCGGTCATCGGTTCTGCTCGTAGACGATGCGCAGGCCGTGCAGCGTGAGCCACGGCTCGACGTGTTGGATCTCCTCGGAATGCGGTGCGATGAGCGGGGCGAGACCACCGGTTCCGACGACGCTGCAGTCGCCCATCTCGGCCTGGAAACGACGGGCCAGCGCATCGACCTGGCCGGCGTAGCCGTAGAGCGCCCCCGACTGGAGCGACTCCATGGTGCTCTTGCCGATGACACTCCTCGGCTCGACCAGTTCGATCGCCCGCAATGCGGCTGCTCGATCGAACAGCGCATCGAGGCTGATCTCGACACCCGGCGAGATGGCACCACCCAGGTACTCGCCGGCGGCGGATATGGCGTCGAGCGTGGTGCCGGTGCCGAAGTCGATCACGATCGTCGGGCCGCCGTAGAGGTCGTACGCGCCCATGGCGTTGGCGATCCGGTCGGCGCCGACCTCCTTGGGGTTGTCGTAGAGCACGGGCATCCCGGTCTTGACGCCGGGGCCGAGCACGAGGGGCGCAAGGCTGAAGTAGCGCTCCGACATCGCCCGGAGGCTGGTCGTGACCCGCGGAACGCCCGACGAGATCGCAACTCCCGACACGTCGTCCCAGTCCCAGTCGGCGAAGTCCAGGAAACCCTGCAACATCACGGCGAGCTCGTCCTCGGTGCGGTCGGCCACGGTAGCGATGCGCCAGTGCTCGACGAGGCCCGCGCTGGCGCCCTCGGCCTTCGAGGGCTGCTCGTAGAGCCCGATGACGGTGTGGGTGTTTCCGACGTCGATCGCCAACAACACGAGGAGGACTACCTTTCGACCCGGCGACGGGAACTGTTCACTGTGCCGACCCGGACGCTGCGATGTCGAGCCCGATGTCGAGTACCGGCGCCGAGTTCGTGAGTGCGCCGCTCGACAACAGATCGACGCCCGTGGCCGCGTAGTCGGCGACCGTCTCGATGGTGATGCCGCCCGAGGCCTCGAGTAGCGGGCGCCTCGATCCGCCGGCCGCGAGCTCGTCGGCGGTCACGACGCACCCGCGGACCTCGTCGGGGGTCATGTTGTCGAGCAGGACGAGGTCGGCGCCGGCCCCGATGGCCTCGACGAGCTGATCGAGCCGGTCGCACTCGACCTGCACGGTTCGCGCCGGCCACCGAGCGCGGGCGGCGGCGACCGCGGCAGCGATGGTCGTTCCCGTCAGGTGATTGTCCTTCAACATCACCCAGTCGGAGAGATTGCCGCGGTGGTTGTACCCCCCACCTGCTCGTACCGCTGCCTTCTCGAGGCTCCGCAGCCCGGGCGTGGTCTTGCGGGTGTCCCAGATCCGGACGCCCCCGTCGGCAGCCGTGACGAACTCGGCCACGCGCGTCGCGATGCCCGAGAGGTGGCCGAGGAAGTTGAGGGCGGTGCGTTCGGCCACGAGCACCGACGTCAGTCGTCCCTCGACGGTGGCGAGCGCCTGACCGGGCACGATGTGGTCGCCGTCGGCCGAGGACCATTCGACTCGCACGGCCGGATCGACCTGCGAGAAGGTCTCGCCCGCGCACGCGACCCCGGCGAGCACACCATCGGCGCGGCTCACGAAACGTGCAGTCGTGCGGACCGTCGGCGAGATGAGCGCGGCGGACAGATCGCCGAGCGGGGTGAGATCTTCGGCCAGCGCTCGTTCGACCGCGGCGCGGACATCGTTCGAGGGTGGTTCGAGGTGCTCGGGGCGCATGTGAACCCGGGAGTCAGCCCAAGCCTCGATTGTCCTGCTTGAGCGCGGTGTCGATGGTGAGCGCAGCGGCGACCACCATCGAACGCAGGGGGTCGTCGAGCTGGCGTTCGATCTTCACCACGTAGTTGTCGGCCGTGGTGAACATCGTCCGGGCGAGGCCCTCCCAGGTCTTGGTGATCCGGGCGACCTCGATGCCGGTGTCGTCGGTGATGCTGAAGTTCCAGGCCCGCCAGTTCTCGGCGTTGATCGATCCGATCTTGTCGCCGTTCGCGAACATACCGAAGCGAATCTTGCCGAAGACGTTCTCCTGGACGATCTCGCCCACGTCGGCGCCGGCGCCGTCCTGGATGATGACGCGGCTCTTGACCACCTTCGCCGGTCGGGTGACGACGAGGAGGACGGCGCCGTTCATGTCGACGACCTGGAGCGTGTGGGTCATGAACTGGTCGAGGCTCGAGAGCAGCCGGATGGCCTTCTTGGCCTTGCTCTGGCCGACCTGACGGATGAGACCGATCTGCTCGCCGTTCGGGTCGAAGATCGCGTACTCGTTGTTGAGCTCGATGAGCTTGACCTTCTGGTTCACGACCAGGACCGGCTGGTCGAAGATCCCGCCACCTGCGGTCGTGCTCGGCACGATGCCGGCTCGTTCTTCCACCTGCTGTCGGATCTTGGCGGCCGAATCCGATCCGTAGACCATGTTCGGCTCACCCGAAGGCGGATCGACCTTCTGGGCTCCGTGAGAGGAGACGTGCTCGGTCCACGCCGTACCGTCCCAGTATCGCATCTCGTGGCGGCCCAAGGGGTCGGGATACCACTGCGGGGGGGTTATCGACGCGTCACTCATCACCCTCAGCGTACTCCGCCGGCGCGCCGTCACTGGCCGCCCGGTTGGGTCATTGTCCCCAGTTGTCGACGAGTCGGAGTGCTGTCAGTCGATGCCTGCTGCGCAGTTGTCGATCAGTCGGGCCGGTCCGACCTCGGCCGCCACCAGCAACCGAACGGGCCCCGCGATCTCGTCGATGACGGCGAGATCGGCCGACCGAACGGCCACGTAGTCCCGGGTGGCGAGTGGCTCCGCGTCGATGACCTCTGCCAGCGTTGCCTCGACCGCAGTCGGTGAACGTTCGCCGTCGGCGATGACGGAACGGCCGGCCACCAACGCTCGGTTCAGCACGGTCGCGGCTTCGCGTTCGGGCCCGGAGAGATAGGCATTGCGACTCGACATCGCCAGCCCATCGGGCTCCCGGACCGTCGGACAGCCGACGACGGTGACCGGAAACGACAGGTCGGCGGCCATCCGGGTGATGATCGCGAGCTGCTGGTAGTCCTTCTCGCCGAAGAACGCTCGGCAGGGTCCGATGATGTTGAACAGCTTGGCGACGACCGTCGAGACGCCCTCGAAGTGGGTCGGTCGGGAGATGCTCTCCAGACCCGAGGACACGTCCTGCACCCTGACGACGGACGTGATCGGTTCGGGATACATCTCGGCGACCGACGGAACGAACACCAGATCGGCGCCGGCGTCGCGGATGACGGAGACGTCGGCGACGAGGTCGCGCGGGTACGAGGAGAAATCCTCCGTCGGTGCGAACTGGAGGGGGTTCACGAACACCGACACGACCGTGAAGTCGGTCTGGGCAACCGACCGTTCGATGAGCGATCGGTGCCCGGCGTGGAGGAATCCCATCGTCGGGACGAATCCGATCACGCTGCCCCCGCACCGGGCGGCGTCGAGCGCTCCCCGAGCCTCACGGATCGTGTGGGCCGACTCCATGGAGCGAACGTGTCCTCAGCGGCCGGCGAGGCGGCGTGCCTCTTCGAGGAGTGCTTGGTAGGTCGCACGTTCGTCCAGGCCGATGGCCTCGAGGTGGCGCCGGATCGTCTCGTCGTCGCCGCGGGCGGCCGGGCCGGTGAGTGCCGCCTTCGGCCCGAGCTCGGCCACGTTCTCGAGCGAGCCGCGGGCAAGGTCGATGAAGGCGTCGAGCGGAATGTCGACCGAAGCAGCGAGGCGTTCCACCTGTGCCATCAGCGCGACGAGATGGTTCGAGGCCACGGTCGCCGCCGCGTGGTACAGCGCGCGATCGTCGTCGGCCACCACGATGACCCTGCCGCCGAGTGCTTCTCCGACCCCCGCCAACATGGGATCGCCTGCCACCGCGAACCAACAATGGCCTCGGAGCCTGCTCACTCCTTCGGGCCCGGCCGGAATCGCCATCAGCGGATGAATGGATCCGTGCCGCGGATGACGGGCGACCGGCGCGAGCGTGCGCGATCCCGCGACGTGCGCGACGACGGTGTCGGGGTTCGGTTCGACCTGGCCCGCGATGTCGACGATGCGTGAGTCGGGCGTGGTTATCAACAACAGGTCGACACCATCGGCGGCGTCGACGACGGTCTGGCCTCGGCCGATGAGGCCCGCGATCCTCCAACCGATCGCCTCGAGCGCCCCCGCGAAGGCATGGCCGGCTCGGCCCGGACCGATGATTCGAACCGACGGCATCCGGAGAACCTACGACGAGCCGGCAGTGCCGGCGGCGGCAAGATCGGTGTTCACTCGGCGTCTCCGTCCCCGGTGCCGAGCACCATCGCTCGGCCCTCGGGTCCCATCTGCCGTTCGAGCATCCGTTCGATCACGATGATCGCCTCGGCGCGATCGGGTACGAGTCCGGACCACACGAGATAGCCGCCGACGAATCCGGCGATTCGGTCGGCAACCTCCTCTCCGTGCAGGATGAGTTTCTCGCCTGCCTCGAGCAGCGCGGCGATCTCCGCATACATCTCGTCCAGCTGCTGGGGCTGCGAATCGGTGCGCGTGAGCGGCCGATGCAGCCAGGCGACGCCGAGCTCGTCGTAGTTGTGCAGGTTGTGTGGTGAGCCGATCAGCGAGATCACTCGATCGAACCCGTTCTCGCGAATCCAGATGATCTCCTCCTGGCGACGGATTCGCCGATGGCTGGGCCCGTACCCGCCGGGCCGCTCGCAGATCGCGAGCTGATCCTTGATGATCCACCGGAAGTTCCGCGGCACGATGCCCTGGGCCCACTTGCCTCTCACTGCTTCCTCCACACGCCGGGGACCGCGTGCGACACTGCAATCACGGTTGTCACCGGGCCGAGGCTACTTCAGGATGTTTGCGGCGCCGCAGCCTCGTCGGGCGTGCGGTGTGCTGCGCATCGGGCCGCCAGACCGGCGGGCGCGAGCGGTGCAGTCCGTCGACGATCAGTCTGTGGAACCCAGGAAGGGTGGGGTGCCACCGGGTGCGTCGTCCTCGTCGAGGTCGTTGGCCCGTAGACGTGCGGCTCCGGTACCGGCGAGCTCGGGTCGGCTCGGGCCGAGATCGGTCCCGGCCCCGTCGAGGTCGGCAAAGATCTCGTCGAGCTGCTCGATCTCGAGGGTCTCGTGTTCGACGAGCGCGTCAGCCAGCCGATCGAGGGTGGCTCGGTGGAGTGTGAGCACCTCGAGCGCCTCGGTGTGGGCCTCGTCGATGAGCCTCCGTACCTCTTCGTCGATCTGAGCGGCGACGAGATCGCTGTAGTCGGGTTCGTGGTTGATGTCCTTGCCGAGGAACACCTCACCCTCCTGGCGCCCGAGCTTGCGGGGGCCGAGCGCGTCGCTCATCCCGTACTCGGTGACCATGGCCCGCGCGATGTGGGTGGCCCGTTCGATGTCGTTCGCCGCACCTGTGGTCGGGTCGCCGAAGATCATCTCCTCGGCGGTGCGTCCGCCCAGCAACATCGTGAGCTCGTCGCGCAGCTCGGACCGCGATCGCAGGTACTTCTCCTCCTGCGGGAGTGCCAGGGTCCAGCCCAGGGCCTGCCCTCTGGCGATGACGGTGACCTTGTGGATGGGGTCGGTGTTCGGCAATACGTGGCCGACGAGTGCGTGGCCGCCCTCGTGGTAGGCGATCACGAGCTTGTCCTTGTCGCCGATGACCCGGCTCCGGCGCTCGGGACCGGCGATGACACGATCGACCGCACTCGACATGTCGTCGTTGGAGATGGTCGTTCGGCTCTCGCGCGCCGCCAGCAGGGCCGACTCGTTGAGCAGGTTGGCCAGATCGGCGCCGGTGAAGCCGGGCGTGCGCTTGGCGACGACCTGGAGATCGACGTCGGCATCGATCGGCTTACCCTTCGCATGGACCTCGAGAATGTGGTTTCGCCCGACGAGGTCGGGTTTGTCGACGACGATCTGGCGATCGAACCGACCGGGACGCAGCAGTGCGGGGTCGAGGATGTCCGGGCGGTTCGTGGCTGCGATGAGTATCACACCGGAGGACACGTCGAAACCGTCCATCTCGACGAGCAGCTGATTGAGCGTCTGCTCGCGTTCGTCGTGGCCACCGCCGAGGCCGGCGCCCCGATGACGACCGACGGCGTCGATCTCGTCGACGAAGATGATCGCGGGTGCAGACTCCTTGGCCTGACGGAACAGGTCCCGGACGCGGCTGGCGCCGATGCCGACGAACATCTCGACGAAGTCGGAACCGCTGATGCTGAAGAACGGCACACCTGCCTCACCGGCAACGGCGCGGGCCAGAAGCGTCTTCCCCGTGCCGGGGGGACCGTACAAGAGCACGCCCTTGGGGATCTTGGCACCCATCGCGCGGAACCGCTCGGGGTCGGAGAGGTAGTCCTTGATCTCGCGGAGCTCCTCGACCGCTTCGACCGACCCGGCCACGTCGTCGAACGTGACGGACGGTTGGTCCTTGGTCATCGTGCGGGCCTTGGCCCGGCCGAACTGCATGGCGCGCGACCCGCCACCCTGGATGAAGTTCAAGAGGACGACGAAGGCGCCGACCAACACGAAGATCGGCAGCATGCTCAACAAGATGCGTTCCCACATCGGCGTCTTCTGCTGGTCGACGCTTATCTCGACGCTCGGCTCGGCCTCGGTCAGCGAAATGGTCAGCTCGTCGGCGAACTCCTTGACGAAGTCGACCTCGTAGCGGGTGCCGTCGACGAGCTCGCCCACGACCTGGCTGTCGACCTCCTGGATCTCGGCGTCACGGACGTTGCCATCGGCCAGCTCGGCCTGGAATGCGTCGAGCGAGAGCGATTCGCGGCTGTCACCACGAGTTGCCCGGTACACGAAGAACCCCGCCACGATGACGACGACCGCCGCCACGATGAAGAATGCTCGCCGGTCAAGTTTCACGGTGCTCCCAGATCAACGACTGACATGATCTACCTCAGATCGGTAATTCCGGCGACATGTTGAGCATCGCGGGCCTTCGGCGATCTGCACGATCACCGCCACGAATGCAGATCGGGCAGGTTTCGGTGTTGCTCGGAGACATCGAGGCCGTAGCCGACGACGAAGTCGGGCGGGATCTGGAATCCGGAATAGCGGATGTCGAGATCGGGGACCTGGCGATCGCGACGCAACAACAACGCGCAGACCTCGAGGCTCGCCGGGTTCCTCGCCGAAAGTGTGCGCCGCAGATAGTTGAGGGTGAGCCCGCTGTCGATGATGTCCTCGACGATGATCACGTCGCGCGCCGCGAGATCGATGTCGAGATCCTTCACGATGCGAACGACGCCGCTGGTCTTCGTCGCGCTCCCGTACGACGAGACGGCCATGAAGTCGATCTCGACCGGCAGATCGATCTCACGGCACAAGTCGGCCATGAAGACGAACGCGCCCTTCAGGACCCCGATGAGCAGCGGTGCCCTGCCCGCGTAGTCGGCCGTGATCTCGGCGCCGAGCTCGGTCACCCGGACGCTCAGCTCGTCGCGGCTCAACAGCACGCCGCCCACATCGCCTTCGGTCACCGTTCGACCCTACTGCTCGGGCGTCGCGATCGGGTGTGAGCGGGAGCCGGGGCCGGTTCCGTCGTTCGCCGGCGGCTCGATACGCAGCCGCTGCGCGGTGCGCGCTACGCGATACCCCCCGTTCACCTCGGCGGCCCGGACGCGGTTCGCGACGACCGCCATGACCCTGTCGATCGACGCCGAGTCGGTCGGGTGGGAGCTACCGGTCTCGCGCTGGATCCACGAACGGAGCGCGACCGCGGCAATCGCAGGCGATGCCTCGTGGAGGGTCCGTGCATCGGTCGGGTCGACGCCATCGGCGAGCTCGGACAGCAGCTCCGCCACACCGCGCAGGTGATCGGCCTGTCGGGCCAGGATCGGCACGACGTCGCGACCGGCGATCGATTCGAGCAGCGGCAGGAGCTCGTGGCGGATGCGAACGCGCTGGAAGCGGTGATCGTCGTTCATCGGATCGGACACCACGTCGAGGTCGAGGGCCGCGCAGAGCGCCGCCGTCTCGGATCGGCGAAGCCCGAGGAGCGGATGGCGATCGCGGCGCATGCCGGCGAGCCCGTCGATGCCGGAACCGCGCAGCAGATTCACCAGAACGGTCTCGGCCTGGTCGTCAGCGGTGTGACCGGTGAGCACATCGGCGGGCAGGACCGCGAACCTGGCCGCGCGCGCCCGGGCCTCGAGGTTGGCGCCGCGGTCGACGACCACGATCTGGGATCGGAACGTCGCCCCGAACCTGATCGACGCGGCGGCAACCACGTCGGCCTCGGTGGACGAACCCGGTCGCAAGCCGTGATCGACATGGACGGCCGTGACGCGACAACCGGACTCGACGGCCAACACCAGCAACGCCAACGAGTCAGCGCCACCCGAGACCGCACATGTGACCGCCGTGCCCGCGGCGGGAAAGGAGCAGCGATCGAGCAGCTCGGCCGCGGTCGGCGAGCCCATGGTCTCAGCTCGCGGCGAGCACGGGGGCCGACGAGATTCGGTCGACCCAGCTCTGGGGATCGCGGATCTCGGGCATCGTCGGCAGGTTGTCGGACGATTCCCACGCCCGGTCGACGAGCTCGGAGCCGCCGACGGCCTCGACCGCCTCGATGAAGGCCTCACCCGCGACGTACTGGTTCATCTTCGCTTCGATCCCGATCAGCCTCTGGAACAGCTTGCTGACGCCACGAGCCGAGTTGCGCCGCTCGCGCAAGACCCGCGCGAAGCGCCCGGCCGACGGGATCAGGTCGGCACCGGCTCGGTCCATCGTGATGTCGCCGTGACCCTCGAGCAGGCTCATCAGCCCGGTGACCTTGTCGAGAACGACTCGCTGCTCGGGACTCGCCAGCAGCGTCGCGATCCCGCCGTCGGCGAGGACGTCGCGACCCTCGCGCCGGGCTTCGATGATCTCCTTGGCCGATTCGAGCAGGCGCTTCGGATCGGGGTCGACAGCGTCGATCGTCTGGTTGACCAGACCCAGGAAGTGCTCGCGCATCCACGGCACCCCGGTGAACTGCGCCCGGTGGGTCACCTCGTGCAGCGCCAACCACAGCCGGAACTGGCGGGGATCGAAGTCGTGTCTGGCCTCGAGCGCCATGAGATTCGGCCCGACGTAGTAGACGATGTCCTGGTCTTCGGGCCTGTCGTCCTCGGTGATCAACAGGTCGTACTGGCCGAGCACACGCGTGGACATCCAGCCGAGCACCACACCGACCTCGGTGCCGGCGAAACGGCTTCCGATGCCGGCGAGACGGCTCGACCCGCCTGTGTGGGCCAGCTTGTCGACGAGGGGGCCGAGCAGGCGCTGGAACGACGAGATATTCGCATCGATCCACATGGCACGGTTCACGACTCGCGCCCGGGCCGGACCGGCCTCGGACACGAGACCGGTCTGGGCGGTGACCAGGGCTTCGGCCTGCGGGGTCAGCTCGGCCATGTCGGCCGCGAGGGTGCGGAAGCTCCCAGTACCGGTCGGTGGTGCCTTGCGACTGCTCCCGCGGAGAGCCACGCGCCGCGCCGTGGCCCAGTCGACCGCGCCGGTCACGGCTATTTCTTCCTTGGGTATTGGGGACGGAGGACCTTGTTGATGTAGCCGCCGATGGTGGCGAGGATGAGGAGGACCGCGCCAACGGTGAGCGGGATGGCGATCCACCAGTGCCAGACGACAGCGAGAGTCATGGATTCATCCTAGGGGTCGACGCCGATCTCGGGCCATCCACCCGAGGACCGGCGGGTTCGATCGTGTCTTGGTGGGCGAAGTCGCTCAGTCGTCGAGAATCACGCCGCGCATGCGAGGAAACACCATGGGTTGGTGCACGGCGCAGTAGTCGAGCTCGTTGTAGATCGACAGACGGGTGCCGCACCCGGACTCGAGGCAGACGCGGCCGTGGGCTCCCGGGATCCTGCTGCGCTCGGCGCTGGAGGCGCGGTATCCACCCACGCTGCGGTCGGCCACGGAGGAGGAACCGCAGGTCGCGGTCGGACATTCCCGTCAGAGGTCGGTGACGTCGACTTCGTTGAGATCGATGCGCGCCAGCGCCTCGGTGATCCGGACGCGGAGCTCGATCGGGGCCTTCTCGATGCAGCCCTGCGACATGACGACCCGGAATCTCATCTCGAGATCGAAGGCCTGGAGACACGGCCGGCAATGGTCGAGCTCGGTGCGCAGGATCGTGAGGCGGGACGAGCCGACGAAGCCGTCGAGCGCCGCACCGATGACCTGCCTGGCGTGGTCGCACTGTTCTGGCACTCCGGGACACTGGTTGTTCACGATCCCTCCACGGCAGTGGCGACCTCATCGGTCGACGTGTCGGTGTCGGCAGTGTCCGGGGTATCGACGTAACCCCGACGCTCGCCGAACTCC
>Ga0224508_10000938_pt1 | contig 26925 bp, 27 predicted proteins | sample SF_Jan12_sed_USG_4_FD_170157 | JGI IMG/M metagenome (GOLD analysis project Ga0224508, IMG submission 170157) | Sediment microbial communities from San Francisco Bay, California, United States - SF_Jan12_sed_USGS_21 | ecosystem: Environmental > Aquatic > Marine > Sediment | place: USA... | reverse complement strand
GGCGACCGCCGGGAAAATCTACATCGACGGCGAAGACATCCTGTCGATGAACGACAAGCAGTTAATTGAGCTGCGTCGCAACAAGATGGGCATGGTCTTTCAGAGTTTCGCGTTACTACCGCACAAGACCGTGCTGGAAAACATCGCCTTTCCGTTGCAGGTCAAGGGGGTCAGCACCCAGGAGAGTATGCAGCGGGCCAAGGAAATGGTCGACCTGGTGAGTCTCACCGGCCGCGAAAACTACTTCCCGCGGCAGCTTTCGGGCGGCCAGCAGCAGCGCGTCGGCATCGCCCGCTCGCTCGCGATCGAACCCGATATCTGGTTTCTCGATGAACCCTTTTCCGCGCTCGATCCGTTGATCCGTAAGGAGATGCAGGATGAATTTCTGCGCCTGCAGGATGTCCTCGGTAAAACCATTTTATTCGTCACCCACGACTTCGACGAAGCGCTGCGCCTGGCCGACCGCATCGCCATCATGAAGGATGGCATCATCGAGCAGCTCGATACGCCGGCGAATATCGTGCTCAACCCGGCTACCGAGTACGTACGCAAGTTCACCGAGGAAGTCCCGCGCGAAAAGGTACTCAAAATCGAGGCAGTGATGGATCCCTACGATCCAAACGAAGACTTCAGCGATCTGAAAGTGCAAAAAGACGCCATTATCGAGACCGTGGCCGAAGACATTCTGAATTCCAGCAAGGCGGTACAGGTCGTCGACGCGGCAGGTGAGATCGTTGGCGCTTTACATGCTTCCCACATTGTCCACGTTCTGTTCGGCGGCCATGGCGACCACTCGGCCGAAAAATCGTCATGATCGAGGCGCTCAGGCAAAAGAAATACCTGCAGTTTGTTTTGCTGCTGATTATTTTTTTGCTGCTGTGCATTATCATCACGCCATCCGAAGGTAACTGGTTCTGGCGTTTGCCACCGTTGATCCAGGAGCTTCCGTTCATCATCAACGATTCGGTCAGATACGTTATGAACGACTGGTGGTTGATCGATGTCTGGGACCCGGATATCGAGGATTTCGAGCAAAAACCGATGATGAACCAGTTCACCCGCTCGGCTTCGGGTTTGATTCTGTTCATGATCGAGTTTGTTCGCGAAATCTTTCTCGGCGGTGTCAAGACCATCGTCACCTTCACCAGTTGGGACTGGGCGACTGAAAACAAGTGGGCGCGCTGGCCGGCATTGCCGTGGACCGTGGTTGCCGGAGGCGCCACGATTCTGGGTTACGCACTGAAAGGGCCTCGACTGGCGCTGTTTGTCGGGTTTACATTCGTATACATCGCGGTATTTGGACAATGGGAACCGTCGATGGAAACCCTGTCCTTCGTCCTGATCGCCGCGCCTATGTCGGTTTTGCTTGGTCTCTTGTTAGGTGTCTGGGCGTTCAGGAACAAGACCGTGGAAATGGTGCTGAACCCGCTGCTCAATGTTATGCAAATCATGCCGCACTTCTCCTACCTGGTCCCGGTGGTTGTGTTTTTCGGTATCGGCGACCATGCCGGCGCGATTGCGACGGTCATTTTCGCGACCCCGCCAATGGTTCGCCTGACCATACTGGGCCTTAAAAAACTATCGCCCGAGGTTGCCGAGGCCGGATTGATGAGCGGTTGCAACAACCGGCAGCTGTTGCTCAGGGTGCTGATTCCTACTGCCAGGCGGGATATCCTGATCGGGGTCAACCAGGTCATCATGTCGTGCCTGGCGATGGTCGTCATCGCGTCGTTGATCGGCGCCAAGGGCCTGGGTAACCATTTACTGATCGCACTCAACCAGCTGAGGATCGGCCTGGCGCTCGAGATCGGCATCTGTATCGTGCTGATCGCGATCATGCTCGATCGGTTGTCGCTGGCCTGGGCCGACAAGCAGATCGATTATTTCGCAGACCTGTCGTTTGTCGAAAGGCACAAGCATTCGTTGATGTTCGGCGCCGTATTCGTCGTCGGCGTCATCCTCGCCTGGATCGGTTCGTTTTTTTTCCGCGATGGCTTCAATTATCTCTACCTGATTCCGCACAACAAAGGCATTACCACCGAACCATTCTGGCAGGCCGGCGTCGACTGGATCATTGACACGTTCTTTTTCGCGCTCAAGGCTTTCAACGAATGGTTGATCGTCCAGGTACTGGTGCCGGTCAAAACCGCCTATCTCGGTATGCCGGTCGCCGCAACCTTCGTGCTGGCAATGGGCATCGGATATATTGTCGGCGGGGTAAGAGTTGGCCTGTCCGTTGGCGGATTCCTGCTCTTTATCGCGCTGACCGAGTGGTGGGACCGGGCGCTGATCACCGCCTACCTGATGACTCTGTCGGTGTTGATATCGACCGCCATCGGAATTATCGCGGGCACGCTGTGCGCGCAGCATCCGCTGGCCACCCGCATCATGCTGACGATTTGCGATACCTTCCAGACCTTTCCGTCGTTCATCTACCTGATCCCGGTGATGATGCTATTCGGTGTAACCGACACCTCGGTACTAATCGCGATCGTAGTCTACGCCACCGTCCCGGCTACGCGTTACACGATTCAGGGTATGCTCAGCGTGCCGGCACAGCTGCAGGAAGCAGGCTCGATGTCCGGTGTCAACCGCCTGCAGCGATACCTGTCTATCGAGCTGCCGATGGCCTTTCCGCACATTGCGCTCGGTATCAATCAGACCGTGGTATTCGCGCTGTCGATGGTCATCATCGGCGCGTTGATCGGTACCGACGATCTCGGGCAATTGATTCTCAAATCCCTGTCTGACAAAGAAGGTGTCGGCAACGGGCTGATGCTGGGTTTATGTGTTGCCTTTATCGGGCTCGCCATCGATCAGGTGCTGCGAACCTGGGCCAACCAACGCAAAAAAGCATTGGGGCTGGCGTAGCGCCGCCATTGCAGTGACTTTAGGAAGGATAGAAACGTGATTAACAGGATACTGGTTGCAACCGACGCCTCAGAGGCTTCGAACCGTGCATTGGAAATGGCGACTCAATTTGCCGTACTACACGACGCTGATTTGCTCATCATTCACGTCATTCGCGATATGCAAATACCCTTTGAAATCGATGAAATTCCGGAGCTGGAATTCCATCAGATTGAAACCTTTACCGATGCGCGCGAGGAAATTATGCGCAAGATCGCTGAATCTATTTTAAGAATCGCCAGGGAAAAAGCGGAACAGGCCGGAGCCAGCAAAGTTGAAACCGCGATCGGAACCGGTGATCCCGCAACCAGTATCCTCGGCTTTGCCGAGCGATCGAAAATGGACATGATCGTGATGGGAACCCGGGGTCTGGGCAAGCTGAAGGGCACGATCCTGGGCAGCGTTTCGCGCAAAGTTGCCGACAATGCCGAGACCAGTTGCCTGATCGTCAGATAGTCAGCTAACAGGGACAACGCCGGGGACGCAACCTGACTGCGTCAAATGGGGTGCGAGGGGTTCAGACTTTCCCGTCTTTCATCTACCTGATCCCGGTGATAATGCTGTTCGGGGCGACCGATACCTCGGTACTGATCGCGATTATCATCTACGCCACGATCCCCGCAACAGGGTCGATTATCCGGATCAGATTACGTATTCTGTCCTGTCCAAGTAGCAAAACGTTAACGAGGACAAGAAAATGCCGAAATTCGTATTTGCCTATCACGGCGGCAAAATGCCGCAAACCGAGGAAGAAGGCGCACAGGTAATGGCCGAATGGATGGCCTGGTTCGAAGAACTGGGAGCGGCGGTCGTCGATGGGGGTAATCCCGTAGGCCCGTCATCGACGGTGCAGAGCGACGGTTCGATCACCTGCGACGGGGGTTCCAATCCGTTGAGCGGTTACAGCCTGATCAACGCTGAGAATATCGAACAGGCCACCGCTATCGCGCAGGGTTGTCCCATCCTGAAGGCGGAAGGCTCGGTCGAGATCGCCGAAGCTGTGGATATGTAGCTAGCCCCGGAAGGAGGCGTGCATCTCTCGGTTGGCGCCCTCGCCGAGCGCCGCTGACTGATCCCGCTGCACCTGCTCCCGCAGCTCGAGATCGGCAGGATCAAAGTTGCGCATCGGCGGCGCGACGTGGATCCAGTTTTGTCCGTGATCGGCACCGCGCACCATCATTGCGTAGTCGCGTTTGGCGACGATCTGCCTGACTTGCGGCGTCAGAAACCGGAACACCAGGCCCACGCGATCGTAGTCGCAGCGATTCGGTCCGGAGGCATGGAATATCCGCCCGTGATGAAATGAAACCTGCCCCGGTTTTAGCAGCCCGTGAACGGCCTCGGCTTCATCAACCTCGAGCGCAACTTCTTGCCCGCGGGATAGCAGGTTGCCTGGATCGAAAGTGTCGCGATGTGGCTGGATCCGCTGCTGATGCGAGGCGGGAATAAAGCGCATGCAGCCCGACTCCAGGTTGACTTCGGACAGGGCCAGCCAGGCAGTCAGCTCTTCATCGGTTTCACCCAGCCCCCAGTAAGTCAAATCCTGGTGCCAGCTGACGATCTTGTCGCTTCGCGCCGGCTTGATAAAAAACTCGGCACTCCACAACAGAATGTCCGGGCCCAGGATCGACGCCACCCGGTCAAGCAGTTGCGGGGTCACCGCCACCCGGTGAACAAATGGCAACAGTAAATGGGCATTGGTACGCAGCAACTGGGTCAGCCGCGATTCAAGCCCCTGCTGTTGAGCATCGAGGCGAGCCTGGTCCAGTTCAGCCATGATGTCAGCAACCTGGCTGTCGTCAAAGACGTCGAGCGGAAACAGGCAACCGTTACGCCGGTAGGCATCTACCTGGTCAGGGCTCAACGGGTAATTCGTCACCAGGTCACCAACTCGTTGGGTAAATGATCGATTCGATTCATGTAGACGACATTGTGCGCGCCGTTGACAAAGTCAATGCGCGATATCGAGGTATTGTGCAGCGCCCAGTTGGCAACCCAGTGGTTATCGTAGTTTTGCTGATGGCGATCGACGCCCATCAGCTCGTTGACGAACTGGTCGATAAAATCGCCATGCGCGACTATCGCGATGCACTCGTCGCTTTCGTCGAGACGCTGCCTGAACCCGGCGACGACCTGCTGCATACGCTCGATAAACGCGATATCGTCCTCAAACGGGCGATTCCACCATCCTTCGGGATCGATGTCCGGCGGCAAATTCAGCCGCGGAAACCGCTGCTCGAAATAACTACGACCAGGACCGGCCAGGCCGCGCGCAACGCCATCGTCGGCGATCTCGTAAATGCCGTGTTTCTCGAAGATATCCGGCAGCGCCGTCAACGCCAGATCGCAGGCGCCGGCGATATATTCGGCAGTCACGATCGAGCGCGTCATCAGGCTGCAATAGACATGCGTGAGACCAAACTGAATGGTTTCAGCCGCGACAAAGGGATGTTGCCGCGGTTCGGCATGCGGATGCGCCAGGTGCTGCCCGAGCGCTTCCGCCTGGCGATGACCGAGGGCGGTAATTTCAGGATCAGGAGCGCGATGCGGATGATCATCCGATCCGTCCCAGATTTCGTTGTTGGCCGACTGCGCGTGCCGGATCAGGTACAGCCTGGCCATCGCTAGCGACTGATTCCAAGCCGCTGAGCGGCCTGCGCCGGCGTTGCCGGCTCGCGGCCGACCTCGCGGATGATGCGCACCGCGCGTTCGACCAGCAGCAGGTTGGTGGCGAACTCGCCCTGGTCGAGATACAGGTTATCCTCCAGACCGACGCGGCAATTGCCGCCCTGGGCGGCGGCCTGGGCGACAATGGCAAACTCCATGCGTGAAATGCCGAAGGCGCTCCAGTTGGCATCCCGCGGCAGCAGCCCTTTCATGACATTGAGAACTTCCGGTGTCGCCGGCGCCGCGTGCGGGATGCCGAGGCAGAGCTGAAACATCGGTGCGCCGTCGATCAGGCCTTCCTCGATCAGCTTGTGCGCGAACATGATATGCCCCGGCTCGAATACTTCGAGCTCAGGTTTCACCCCGAGTTCCTGGATGCGCTTCGCCATGATGCGCAAATGCGCCGGCGTGTTGACGAAGATGGTCTCACCGAAATTAAAGGTACCGACATCGAGGGTGCAGATGTCGGGGCGCAGTTGCTCGACGTGATGCAGACGCTCCAGCGGCTGCACCAGCGTGGTTCCAGGCCCGCCGACGGAGGCGTCTTCCTCGCCGGGTGCGAAACGCGCGCCCTCGCTGGTGGTCAGGTTGATCAGTACCTCGCTACCGGAATCGCGGATGCGTTCGACCACCTCGCGAAACAGCGCCGGATCGCCGGAGCGCATCCCGGTCTCGGGATCGCGCACGTGAATATGCACGATCGCGGCACCGGCCTTGGCGGCGTCGATACAGTCGCTGGCGATGTGTTCGGGCGTGATCGGGTAATTTGGATGCTTGCCCTGGTTGTTGTGACCGCCGCAAACGGCACAGGTGAGTATGACTTCATTCGACATGGATACTATTTCCCCTGAAATTGCGCCGGTCGTTTTTCATTGAAAGCGCGTACGCCCTCACGCCTGTCCTCGGTGAGAACCGTGCGGTTATAAGCTTCGATTTCGAAACCGAGCCCGTCGGCGAGCGACATTTGCAGACCGCGATGGATCGCCTGCTTGGCCTGGCGCACCGCGATCGGCGCATTGGCGGCGATGCGTTCGGCGGCCTGCAGGGCTTGCTCGAGCAGTCTTTCCTGCGTAAACACTTCGTTGACCAGCCCCCATCGATGCGCCTGCGCGGCGTCGAAGCGACGCGCCGAAAGGATCAACTCCTTGGCGCGGCGCTCGCCCAGCGCACGGCCCAGCGTTTGCGTGCCGCCGGCGCCGGGAATAATGCCGAGACTGGTCTCGGTCATCGCGAAGCGGGCGTTGTCCGAAGCGTAAATAAAATCGGCCGCCGAGGCCAGTTCGCAACCGCCGCCGAAGGCAGCACCATTAACGGCGGCAATCAACGGGATCGGGCAGTCGATTACGGCGCGAATCATGCGTTCGTAAACCAGGTGCTGCGCGCTCCAGGCCTCGTTGCTCATGCCGTCGCGCTCCTTCAGATCGCCACCGGCGCAGAAAGCTCGTTCGCCGGCGCCGGTCAGCAGGATACAGCGGGTATCGCCCGGTTCCAGGGCCAGGTCTTCGAAACAATGCATCAGGTCGGTCGCCATCTGCGTGTTGAAGGCATTGGCGAATTCGGGGCGATTGAGGGTAATTTGCAGAACCCGCGGCAGCGGATTCCCGAGCTCGAGGGTAGCGTAGGTTTTATCGGTCATACACGGTGGTAATTTATCTTCGGCTTCGGCACTATATAGTACTTGATTAGATATCCGAGGGGGAACAAAACATGAATCCGAACCAGGACGACAAAACCACAACCAAACATATGGCCATCACCTTTATCGCCTTCGGCGTGTTGTGCGTGCTGCTGATCGTCGGGGCCAATATGATCGGCTAAGGCCCGGCACTGTCATTCTATCCCGAATCCAACCGGCCGCCGTTCCCGAATCGGCGGCACCTTTCAGCCAGGTGGTGCTGGACGACCAGTACGCCTTCCTGTCGGGCCTGGTAGCGGCGGATTTTCCGGCCGGGCTCGAAGTGCTCGGTGACGCCGCCGCCGAAACCCGCGCGGTGCTGGCCACCATCGGCGAAATCCTGCAGGAACTGAAACTCTCACCGGATCGTATCGTCAAGGTCGAGGTCCATCTCGCCGACCTCGACGACTTCGACGCGATGGATGCCGCCTACCGCGACTTTTTCGACGGCAACGCATATCCTGCGCGCACCACGGTCGAATCGAAGCGCCTGTTCGGCGACAGCAAGGTCGAAATCACCTGCCAGGTAAGGCGATAGCGCCCATCCCGCGGCCACCACCAGCCAAAACCGGATCGGCAGCGTAAACAGTAGATCGCGCTAATTGCCCAGTCGAGGCCGTCATCGAGCGCAAACCCGCGCCAGGTAATTGTTGAACTGCCACAGGTTGCGCTCGATCGGGTGGTAGGTTCCCGCTGGCAGCAGCGGTGACGCGCTGCCTCGATGCAAGGCCTCCACCAGCACCTTGTCTTCATCGTTGGCAACCTCCATGTAGCGCCTGAACTCGTCCAGCCACTGGTCGTAGTCGGCCGCGTCGATATCGTCGAGCATCTCGGGCGGCACCGCCAGGCCCCAGGTGGCCTGCATTCTATCGGTGCCGAGCGGCTGCACCGAGATATACCACAGGTAATCCGGCATCAGCGTCACCAGGTGATTGGGGAAGACGCAAAAGTCGACCATCATCCGGCGCCATTCACCCTCGAGCCGATGATTGTTCGGGTGCGCGGCGCCACTGCCGCTGGCCGCCGCCTGCGCTGCGCGATGGTAACAATAGTGCTCGCTGTCCTCGCCGCAGAAATAATCCTGCAGCGGCTTGTTATGCTGGGCGAAGGTTTTGCCGTGGGCGATCGGCACGTGGTAACTCTCGATGAAATTTTCCATCAGGTTCTTCCAGTTGGCATTCCATTCCATGCGCTCGCGCATGACGGTGCGGTAGCAGGCCATGTCGTAGCGGCCGACGACCTGGTCACGCAGCGGCGCCAGCAGCTCAGGCAAATTTTTCTGCGGATTCTGCGCAATCGAAACATAGACAAATCCTTCCCAACTGCAGCAATGCAGACGACGCAATCGGTGATCGGCGGCTTCGAAACCTTCCTTCATCTCCATGTAAGGCGCGCGCAGCAACTCACCGGCGCAATCGTAAGTCCAGGCATGATAGCGGCAGGTGAAGCGTTTCTTCGAACCCCGGGATTCGGGCTCCAGGCAGGCAAAGCGATGCGCGCAGGCGTTGACAAAAGCGCCTATTCGCTGGTCTTGCTGGCGCACGATCAACACCGCCACGCCGGCGATCTCGTGCGTCAGGTAATCACCGTGGTTGGGGATTTCATCCTCGCGCCCAATGCAGATCCATTCTCGCTCAAACACGGCCTGGCGTTCGTGATCAAGAAAGGCGGCAGAGTGATTCAATGCCGCGGGCAGCGGACGGGCCTCGGCAAAGGGAACAGCGGCCGCGACTTTCAACGCAGCCAACACGGCGTCCAGCGAAACGTTGGTATGCGGATTTGGAGGCATGCTGCGGGCAAGCATAATGTAGACGTTTCAAAATGTTAACTGCTTTATAATGGGCTCGCTGCGAACGAGGAACTTCGATGACTGAAACTTGGCGCATGAGCGCATCTGAAATAGCTAGCCGGGTAAAAAATCGCGATATTACCGCCACCGCGGCGATCGAATCCAGCCTGCAGCGACTGCAGGCGGTCAATCCGAAAATCAACGCGGTGGTGCAGGAGATGCCCGAGCAGGCGCTCGCCGCGGCGCGCAAGCTCGATGCGCGCATCGAGGCCGGTGAAAAGGTCGGCGTGCTGGCCGGCGTGCCGGTGACAATCAAGGTCAACATCGATCAGCGGGGATTTGCCAACACCAACGGAATCCGCATCCAACAGGACCTGATCGCCGAGCAGGACAGCCCGGTGGTCAGCAACCTGCAACAGGCCGACGCCATTATCGTCGGCAGAACCAATACGCCGGCGTTTTCGATGCGCTGGTTCACGCGCAACTCGCTGCACGGGCATACGCTGAATCCGCGTAACAGGGCACTGACCCCGGGCGGATCCTCGGGTGGCGGCGCGGCATCGGTTGCGGCCGGCATTTGCGCTATCGGCCACGGCACCGATATCGCGGGCTCGATTCGCTATCCCGCCTATGCCTGCGGACTGCACGGTATTCGTCCCACTTTCGGCCGCATTCCAGCGGTCAACCTGGCGCTAGCCGACCGCCACATCGGCGCGCAGCTGACGGCGGTGTCGGGCCCGATGGCGCGCAGTATCGAAGATCTCCGGCTCGGCCTCGAAGCAATGTCGGCAGCGAGCCCACTCGATCCCTGGTGGGTACCCGCCCCGCTGCAACAGCCACTGCCGCCGAAACGGATCGCGCTTTGCGTCACGCCCGACGGCCTGCAGGTAACCGACGAGGTCGAAAAAGCGCTGCGCATGGCTGCCAGCCAGCTCGAGGAAGCGGGTTGGGAAATCACCGAAATCGAAACGCCGCCGATGCGCGAGGCGATGCATTTGCAGCTATTGCTGTGGATGTCCGAATACGCCTATAACGGCGGCGAAGCGGTCGCGCGCGAAGACGATCCGGACGCGAATTTCGTTTACGCGCAATTACGCGACCTGTGCCCGCTGCCGACCATGGAAAGCCTGATGGAAGCCCTGCAGCGTCGGCTGGCACTGGCGCGTGCGTGGCAACTTTTCCTCAGCGAGTACCCGCTGTTGCTGTGCCCGATTTCAGCCGAGGCGCCCTTCCCCGATCAGCTCGACGTCGAATCGGCGGCGTCGTTCAAGCGTGTGGCCGAGGCGCAAATGACGCAAATCGGCCTGCCGTTCATCGGCATGCCGGCGATTTCGGTCGCGACCAGCGGTGATTCCGCCGATCCGATGGGCGTGCAGCTGGTGGCTGCCCGCTTCCGCGAGGACGTTTTATTCGCCGCGGCGACCGATATCGAGGCGCGCAATCCGCCGAGCGGCGTCGCGGATCCCGATTGAACCCTGCGGATTAGCGGTGCAAAATAAACGCTGCTAGCAATTTCAGGAGGTCGTCATGGCGACAGGTTGGGCCCGCGACGGAGCGGTGCAGGATCAGATCGACGCCAGCGTCGAAGACGCGGTCGAACTCGCGCGTAGCCGCCTGCCTAAAGGAGAAAGCCTGACTCATTGCGAGGAATGCGGCAACGAAATCCCGCAGGCGCGGCGCGAGGCCGTTGCCGGCGTGCGCCTGTGCATCGACTGTCAGCAGGAGGTCGACCTCGAACAGGCCGCCCAGGCCGGCATCAATCGTCGCGGCAGCAAGGATAGCCAACTACGATAGAAAACAGATCCGGGCAGTCCAGCCATCACCAAAAGCGGGTTAGTTCCGTTTCTCCCCCGCAGTAAAGTAACGCGCCAGAGAATCCGGTACCGGCAGGGTCTGACGCTGTTCCATATCCATGATCACGCTGGTCACGCTGCCGTCGATAGCGATCCTTCCATCGGGCTTGATAATTTCATGCGCCAGCGTGAAGCTCTTGTTGCCGCGATGCAGTGGCCGGGTGACGATTTCGAGGGCTTCGTCGAGAAAACACTCCAACCGATAATTGATATTGATGTTCAGCACTATGGTGGCGAGGATTTCATCGCCACTCCAGGCGCGGCCATCCCACAGCTCGGCCGCGGTGTACCAGTCGTCGCGCGCATACTGCAGTATATCCACCGCCGAAACGTGGTTGAGATGCCCCAGTTCGTCGACATGCTTTTGCTGTACGAGTGTTTTGCTGACAAACTGCATGGGCGATCAGCAGGCCTCCAACGCCCGGGTGGTAAAATCATCAGACCAGCGAATTCGCAGCTTCTGCTGTTGCAGGTTCAACTTCAACTGGTACTCGCGCAGGTTATCCTCGCCGCATTGGGCGAGCGCGTAAACTCGAAAATCATCACCCACCTGTTCGGCGTCGTGCCAGGACAGGTAGCAGTAAATTTCTCCCTGGCGTACCCAGTCATCGCTAATCCGGTAGGGAAACAGGCGCGGGCTATCCGTTTTTCCGTGGCGATAGGCAATACATTGCTCCGCCGTGCCCCAGACTCCCAATATCCGCGCTGGCGCCTTTTGTCCGCTTGCCGGTGGCTGCAGCGAGTAGTGCGTCTGCGCCGAAACCTGGCCGGTAATCAGCAGCATGATAATAGCGGGCACTAGGTTCATGGCACGAGTATGCAAACATGCCCTGCAATTGCAACCACGCCACGGCGACTCGTCTGCTGATAAGCAACTGCGTTCGGTTGGACTTTGGCATAAGGCCCATCTATTCTTTGTCTAATCTCCTCGAGAGCGGACCGCGAACTTGCATATTCCATGCATGACATAGCATTCGACCTGCTGATACTGCTTGGCGGCGTCTGGCTGGTAGCAGTCACCCTGCGTCCGCTCGGTCTACCGACCATCATGGGCGAATTAATTGTCGGCGTAGTGCTTGGCCCCGCCGTGTTCGGATGGATTCAACCGGGCGAGCTAATTCAGCTGCTGGCCGAAATCGGCATCTTTTTCCTGATGTTTCACGCCGGGGTCGAAACCCAGCCGCTGGAGTTTTTCCAGGCGCTGAAACGCTCGCTCGGCGTTGCCGTGGTCGGCGCCATCGTGCCTTTCACGGTCAGTTTCAGCATCGCATTGATGTTCGGCCTGACCGTGGTTGGCGCAACCTTTGTCGGCCTGACGATGACCGCGACCGCGGTGGTAATCACGCTCAAGAGCCTCAAGGACCTCGGCCTTGCGAACACGCGCGTGGCGCGGATCATCGTCGCCAGTTGCGTGATCGACGACCTGCTGACGCTGGTCTTTTTCGGCCTCGTCATCGGCGTACTGTCGGGCGGCGAGTTCGAACCCTCGATTCTTTTGATCACCACGCTCAAGGTACTCGGTTTTGTCGCCGTCGCGGTGCTGATGGGGCGTTATGTCTACCCGCGCCTGAGCCTGCCATTTCGTTCCGAGGGCGGCAAGGGGTTCACCTTTATCCTGGTGATGGCGATTGCGCTTGGGCTGTTCGCCGAGGCGATCGGACTGCACATGATTCTCGGCGCCTACCTCGCCGGGCTGTTTTTCGAGGAAAAGGTCGCGCATCCCAACCTGGTCCGAATCGTCAAGGACCGCGCTTACGGCATCGCCTATTCCTTCCTCGGCCCGATCTTCTTCATTTCGCTCGGCTTTTCGATTACCTTCGATATCAGCCTCGCCACCGTCGGTTTCATCCTGCTGCTGACGGTGGCGGTTATCGTCGGCCAGATCCTGAGCGCCGGCGGTATGGCGTTGCGCATGGGTCTGCCGCGGCACGAGGCGCTCACCGTCGGTGTCGGCATGTGCGGGCGCGCCGAGATTGCCTTTATCCTGGCCGCACTGGCGCTGTCTCAGGGAGCGATCGGACAGTCGACATTCTCGGCGCTTATTTTCACCGCTTTCATTTTGAACCTGTTTACTCCACTGGCGCTGAAAGGCTGCGCAATATTGCTCGAGGGCAAGGCGGCAGTGCAGGAAGGCGCAACCATCGGCATCGTGCAGGTCGATACCTTTGGCGATCCGCTGGTGGAACAGCGTTACGAGGGCAAGTTGCGCCACGAATTGCCGAACGTCGAGGATACGGTGGTGATCTACGGCTACGGCCCCGAGGTGGCCTCGTTGATGGATGAGTTGCATAGCCGCGGCATACCCTCGCTGGTGATCGAGGAAAGCGAATCGATCGCAAGGCGGCTGCACGCGCGCGGCGCGAAGGCGGTGCATGCGTCGATCAGCGAGGGCGACCTGGATTTACGGCCGCTGGTAAAGGCGCGCGCGCTGGTCGCCAACGGTGACGACGAGTACAACGCGCTGCTCGCCACCAGCGCTCGCGAGCTCGGTTTCAGCGGCCCGATCGTGGCGCTGATCGACAATCCCAACCGGCGCGCGCCATTGCAGCTGGCCGGTGCGAGCGCGGCCTTTACCCCGACTCACGTTCTCGCGGCGGCAGTCGCGGTGCGCGCCAGCGCTCAAATTGGCCCCCGCATTACCGGGGTACAACCGCTCGGAAACCAGATCGAAGTGGTCGAAGTTCGAGTGCATGACCAGAGCCCGCTGGCCGGCAAAACCCTGGCGCAATCGGAAATGTACGAAAGCACCGGGGTACACGTGGTTGGGCAATGGCTGGACGATACGCTGGCCGCCGCGCCGGCCACGGACGAGATTTTACAGCCCGGCACCATCCTCGTCGCCACCGGCAGCCCGGACAGCATCAAGCGCCTGAGCGAAGTCGCGCGCCCGATCCGCAGCGATGGCCGCATCGTGGTCGCGGGCTACGGCGACGTCGGCAGCAAGCTGGTGGAAATGCTGACCGATGCCGGCGAAGACGTTTGCGTGATCGATAAAAACCAGATGCCGAATGTCGATCTGGTGGGCGATGTGCTCGATTCCAGCGTGCTCGATCGAGCCGGTCTCGACGAAGCCCGCGTTGTTATCCTGGCCTGCGAAAACGACAGCGCCACGCTGCTGGCGGCGGCCGTGGTGCGGGACTATGCGCCGGAGATACCGATCATCGCCTGTGCCGCGCTGGAAGACAACGTCAGCCGCCTGCAGCATGGCGGCGCCGATTTTGCACTGTCGGTAAGCCAGGTCGCCGGACAGTTACTAGCGCACCATATTCTCGGCGCCATGGTGTCGCAACAGGCCCATATCAAGCTGGTCAAGCGACCGGCAGCACAGTTTGCCGGTCAGCATCCGCAAAAGGCTCGAGTCGACGAACAAGATCAATGCCGCGTGGTTGCGGTCGAGCGTGCCGACGCGGTGGTGATGGAGTTTCCGCCCGAGTTTCGCCTCCAGGAAAACGATGAAATCTACGTTTGCGGCACCATCGATGCGCTAAACCGGTTTTACGATAATTACCAGCAGGGCGAGCAGTCGCTGGTGAGCGCTCCGGTTTAGCGCTGCCGACAACCTCATTCAGACCAGCTCGCCGAGTTTATCGAGGATATTGCCCCAACCGCCTTCGTGATCTGAGCGCGCCTCTTCGTGCAGGAATTTGACGTGTGTCAGTTCCACCTTGGTGGTTTCGGAATCGATTGAGGTGAAATCCAGCGTTACGCTGCTGTCATCGATCGAGTAAGCCGATTCCCAGCTGAACTTCAGGCGATTGGGGCGATCGACAATCAGATAACTGCCGCTGTGCGGCAGCTTGTCTTCACCCACGTGCATGACGATGGTAAAGCGCCCGCCCTCGCGCGGATCGTTTTCGACTTCGGGTTGAGGCATGGCGGGATCCGGCAGGATAAACCGCGTCAGCATTGTTGGGTCAAGCCATGCGTCAAACACTTTTTCGATCGGCGCGTGGATGGTTTTTTCGATGTTTACGGTCAGGTCGGTCATTCTTCTTCTCCTGTATTCAATACGTTATCTAGTTGGTCCAGGCTCAGCGCCCAGATTGATTTCAGCGAGGCGAACCAGTCGGACATGGTTTCGACCTGGCTCAGGTCGGCCTCGATCAGGTGGGTTCGGCCAATGGTTGTGCGCTTCACCAGCCCGGCGCTTTCCAGCACCTTGATATGCTTGGAAATGGCATTGAGCGACATATCGTAGTGCGTGGCGAGATCGGTCACCCGGCTCGCGCCCTGCTGACACATCTGGGTCAACAGGTCGCGACGCGTGGTGTCGCTGACTGCTTTTAGCAATTGCGAGAGTCGTTCATTATCAACATATTCAACCATACCGTTGAATATATGCACACGCTCGGCGTTTGTCAACCATTTGGTTGAATAAAAGCGCATTCGAAGAAATTAATGCTTGCCGGGTTCACCGCCGCGATGATCTACTTTAAGCTTACATCCCGTAGCCAGCTGCCGTTACGGTGAAACTGCCCGTGCTAAAGACAGGCGCAATCCAGCCCCCGAAGTTTCGAGGAAACTGAACAATGACCAGGTCCCAGGAAATACCATCCCGATTTCGACTCGATGGCAAGGTCGCGCTGATTACCGGCGCCAGCAAGGGCATCGGCGAAGCCATGGCCCGCGGCCTGGCCGAATTCGGCGCCAGCGTCGTCGTCAGCAGCCGCAAGCAGGACGCGGTCGATGCGGTTGCCGCGGCGTTCATCGCGGACGGTCTCGAAGCGACCGCAATCGCCGCCAACATGGGTAACCTCGACCAGATCGAGGCGCTGGTGGAGAAAGCCGTGGGAGCCTGCGGCGGGATCGACATCGTGATCAATAACGCCGCCGCCAATCCGGTTTACGGCCCCCTGCAGGAAACCGACGAGCGGGCCTTCGATAAAATCATCGACGTTAATCTCAAGGGCCCCTTCGAATTGTGTAAACGGGCCTACCCGATAATGAAACAACGCGGCGGCGGATCGATTGTCCACATCAGCTCTATCGGAGGGCTCAAACCGGAGACCGGCATCGGCATCTACAGCGTCAGCAAGGCCGCCATCATCAACCTGACCAAAGCGATGGCGCAGGACTGGGGCGCCGACAATATCCGTGTCAACGCGATCTGCCCGGGGCTGATCAAAACCCGGTTCAGCGAAGCATTGTGGAACGACGCGGCGACACATGAGCACTTCATAAACCATCTGCCGCTGGGCCGCATCGGCGAACCCGACGACCTGGCCGGGCTTGCGGTTTACCTCGCCTCGGACGCTTCTGCTTACTGCACCGGTGGGGTTTACATGGTCGACGGCGGATACGCCGCGAGCTGACTTGCTGAAATAATCCAGGTAACGTTAAACATGAAATTAATCCTAGGCACCATGACTTTCGGCGACCAGGTCGAACAGGACGCCGCGCAAAATCTGATGCAGCAGTTTTTTGACGCCGGCTACAGCGAACTCGACACCGCGCATACCTACTGCGAAGGCAAGACCGAGGAAATGCTGGGACGGATATTGTCCGCGCAGCCCGCTGACGATCTCTATATTGCATCCAAGGTCAATCCGTGGAACGACGAGGGCCTGCAGGCGCAACAGGTTCGCAAGCAGTTTGGCGAATCCCTCGAGCGCCTCGGCCGCGACAGTATCGATTTGCTCTACCTGCACTCGCCCGACCTCGACACGCCGGTAGCGCAAACCCTGGAAGCCTGCTTCGAGCTGTTCCAGCAGGGCAGATTCCGGCATTTCGGTTTGAGCAACTACGCCGCCTGGCAGGTCGCCGAGGTGGTCGAGATTTGTCGCCACAACGGCTGGATGCAGCCGACGGTTTACCAGGGTATGTATAACGCCCTGACGCGCGACGTCGAGCGCGAACTGTTCCCCTGCCTGCGTAACTACGGCATCAGCTTTTACGCCTACAATCCGCTGGCCGGCGGCATGCTCACCGGCAAACATCGGTCGCGGCGCGATATTCCCGATAGCGGGCGCTTCAAGGCGGAACGCGGTTATCTCGATCGTTACTGGCGCGACGATTATTTCGACGTTTTGCAGCGTCTTGACGACGCTTGCAAGGAACGCGGGTTAAAACCGGTCGAGGTGGCGATGAGCTGGCTGGTGAACCATTCGCTGCTGGATGCGCAAAATGGCGACGGCATCATCCTCGGTGCCAGCAAAGCCGATCACCTGGTGCAAAACATGACCGCATGCAGACATGCCCCGCTGGATCAGAAGATACTCGATATCCTCGACCAGGGCTGGCAAGTCATCAAACCGAACTGCTTCAGGTATTTCCGCCCTTGAACCCCGTGACAGTGGAGTCATTACGATGAAATTCGGCGACGTTTTGTACCAATCCCGGGATCGGGTGGCTTTCATCACGCTGAATCGACCCGAACGTTACAACGCGATCAGCGAATCGATGCCGGGCGACATCGCCGACGCTTTCGCCCATGCCGACGATGACGATTCGGTGCACGTGGTGGTATTGACCGGCGCCGGCAAGGGCTTTTGCGGCGGTTACGATTTGAACACCTACGCCGAAAGCAGCGGCGAAAATCCGGCAATCCAGCAGATGCCCTGGGATCCGACGCTGGATTACAGGTTCATGCGGCGTTGCAGCGAAGGCTTCATGTCGATCTGGCGCTGCAACAAGCCGGTGATCGCCCGCGTCAACGGCGACGCGGTAGCCGGCGGCAGCGATATCGCGCTGTGCTGCGACCTGATCGTGATGAGCCTGGATGCACGCATCGGCTACCCGCCGGCTCGGGTCTGGGGCTGTCCAACCACGGCGATGTGGGTCTACCGGCTCGGCGCCGAGAAAGCCAAGCGCATGCTGTTCACCGGCGACCTGGTCAGCGGCGCCGAAGCCGAGAAAATGGGATTGATCCTGCAGGCGGTACTGCCTGCCGAGCTCGATAGCAGCGTGCAGGCCCTCACCGACCGCATCAAGGGCGTCCCAAAAAACCAGCTGATGATGATGAAAATGCTGGTCAACCAGGCCTACGAAAACATGGGGCTCAACAGCACCCAGCAACTCGCCACCCTGTTCGACGGCATCGCGCGTCACAGCCCCGAAGGCGTGGCTTTCAAGCAACGCGCCGAGGAAGTCGGCTTTAAGAAGGCAGTTAGCGAACGCGATTCAGGCGATCCGATTGCGGGTAGCAAAAACTGAATATCCTGATTATCCACGGGTTCAACGATAAAAGCTCGCCATGACCATGAAAATGAAAGCCGCGGTACTCACCGCCCCCGGGGGGCCGCAAGCCCTGCAAACCAGCGACGTCGAAATGCAATGGCCCGGATGCGGCCGCGATGTACTGGTACGACTCAGGGCGGCAGCGCTGAATCCGGCGGACGCTTACTTTCGCGCCTTTGGTCCATATATCGATAGCGGCGGGCCCTGCATTCTCGGCCACGACGGCGCCGGTGTCATCGAAGCGATCGGGGACGAGGTTACCTCGGTCCAGTTGGGTCAGAGAGTCTGTTTCTGTAACGGCGGTATTGGCGGAAATTACGGAACTTACGCGGAGTTCGCCGTCGTGCCTGAATCCCAGTTAGCAATAGTGCCGGACTCGGTCGACGATGCCACGGCCGCCGCACTGCCGCTGGTGTTCATCACCGGCTGGGAATCGCTTTATGACAGGGCCCAACTCGAAGCCGAAGAATTCGTGCTGATCCACGCAGGCGCCGGCGGCACGGGGCACATCGCGGTGCAGCTGGCGGCGCTGCGCGGTGCGCGGGTCGCGGCCACTGTCAGCACCGACGAAAAGATCGAGCTGGTGAAAAGTCTCGGCGCAGAACGGCCCATCGCCTATCGCTCGGAAGATTTTGCCGAGGCGTCTCAAGCCTGGACTCGCGGACAGGGCCTCGACGTCGCGCTGGATAACCTGGGCCCCGAGATCTTCAGCAAGACCATCCCGCTGATGGCGGCCTACGGACGCATGGTAACGCTGATGGGCACGCCCGGCGACGACGAAAATGAAACCGCCTATGTTAACAACCTGACGATCCACAACGTCATGATGCTGACGCCGATGCTGCTCGACATGCAAAAGCATCTGCACAATCAGGCGAAAATCGTCAGCCAGGGCCTGCAACTGGTCGAGCAGGGATTACTGCGGGTCGTCATCGACAGCACATTCCGCCTGGATGATATTAGCGCAGCGCACGAAAGGCTTGATGCCGGCAGGGCATCGGGGAAAATCGTGCTGTCGATTAGCGAGTAATTCATCTTACCGAAGACCTTGTCGGCCTTGCCTTGATTAAAAACCGTGGAAAACGCCATCGAATCCACGATAAGGCGTTGCCGTTCTGTTCACGCGAAATGATTCTAGCCGGCTAACAGGGCCAGGCTCAGTGTTGGCCAGTAGGTAATGACCAGCACCGCAATCAACAGCACGACAAAAAACGGGATAGTCGCCAGGTAAAGGGTCATGACCGGCTTTTCGAAGCGGTAACTGGCGATAAACAGATTCATGCCCACCGGCGGGGTAAAGTAACCCAGCTGCATATTGGCCAGGAAAATAATGCCGAGGTGTACCGGATGGATGCCGTATCCGACCGCGATCGGCAATATGATCGGCACGATGATAACGATTGCCGAAAAAATATCGAGCATCATGCCCAGCACCAGCAGGAACAGGTTGAGCAATATCAGGAAGGTCAGTTTTTCATCGATGTGCTGCTGCACGAATTCGAACATGCGGGTCGGGACTTCAGCATCGATCATGTAGTTGGTCGACGCCAGCGACACACCGACAATGATCAGGATCCCGCCGACCAGCATCATCGCCTCGCGCATGATCTCGGGTAACTGGCCTACCCTGATCTCGCGGATAATCAACACTTCGGTGATCAGCACGTAAACCGCGGTCACCGCGGCGGCTTCCGAAACCGCGAAATAGCCCCCGTAAATTCCGCCGAGCACCAGAAACGGTAGCGGAATTTCCCACTTGGCGTCGCTGATCGCCGCTATGGCAGTTTTCATTTCGAAGGCCTGTTGCTGACTTCGATCCCGCGGCTGCAGCATCGAATAAATCGACAACATGACCAGCATCAGCAAACCGGGAAAGATACCGGCCAGGAACAGGTCGGTGATACTGACCGGTTGCTCCAGGTCCATTTGCTGCGCCACCACGCCGTACAGGATCAGCGGTAACGACGGCGCGAACAGCAGGCCGAGACTGCCGGAACTGGTGAGCAACCCGAGATTAAAGTTTTCCAGGTAGCCGGCCTGTTTCAGCGCCGGATATAACAGCCCACCGAGCGCAACTATGGTAATGCCCGAAGCGCCGGTAAACGCGGTAAACAGGGCGCAGGTGAAAATGGCGACGATAGCCAGCCCGCCCGGCATCCAGCCCAGCAGGGCATTGCTCAGCTTCACCAGGCGCGTGGATGCATTGCCTTCACCCAGCAGGTAACCGGCAAAGGTAAACAGCGGTATCGCGATCAGCACCGGCATTTCAGCGAGCCGGTAAATCTCGATGCTGATAACCGACAGGTCGACTTCCTGGCTGTAAAACCCGATCATCGCGCTGAGCGCGATGACCACGAACAACGGCGTTCGCAGAATCGCCAGCAGCAGCAGAAACGGTGCCGCAAGGCTCACTTCACAGTCCTTGCGGAAACCTTGCGATGCCGCAGGTACAGCCGCGCCCAGCACACCGACATGATCAGATAGCGCAGGCCGATCAGCGCGAAGGACACCGGGATGATAACCTCCAGCAGCCAGGCCGGAATCCCGGCAAAAGACGTCATGCCATCCTGGTAGTCGAGATGAATCCATTTGAATCCGTACCAGGCCACCAGCAGACAGGTCCAGGCGCTGACCTGTCCGACAATCGACTGAATCAGCCGATGCGTGTTGCGCTCGAAGTAACGCGACAGTAAATCGATACGAATATGTTTATTTTTGCGGGTAGCGACGGTGGCGCCGATCAGGCCCAGCCACAGCACCATGACGCGCAGTATCGGGTCGATCCAGACAAATCCCGAGTCGAAAAAATTGCGCAACAGGATATTCGTGCTGGCCAGCACTATCATCGTCGTCAACAACGCGACCAGCAGCGCGTCCTCGACGCGGTGAACCTGCCTGATCCAGGTTTGCATTACTGGCTGTTTCGAAACTTTTGCAGGTGATCCCTGACCTGGCCGACGACCTCGCGGGACACGATGCCGGCCGCGATCATGTCATCGATGGACTGATCGGCTATTTTTCGCCAGCGTTCGACTTCGCCGGGATCGGCATCGACGAAAGTTATCCCCTGGTTGGCCAGGGCCAACATGGCCGCCTGGTTGTCCTCGCGATTGAACTTGTCCATGCGCTTGAACACCTTGCCCATCTCTTCCCTGACAATCGCCTGATCCGACGCCGACAGCTTGTTGAAAGCCTTTTTCTGCACTGCGAGCACGCCGACGATATAGCCAATCGGCGCTTCGGTCATATAGGCGGTACTGGTATGCCATTGAAAGGCGATCGCCGAAGTCGGGTTGACCGCGACCGTTTCGATCAGGCCGGTTTGCAGCCCGGTAAAGACGTCGGAAATCGGCAGCGAGATCGGCGTGATTCCAAGCGCCCTGAAGACGGTCTGGCCGATCTTGTCGCCCTCCGGCACCCAGACCTTGCTGTCACGAATCGCTTCCAGATCCTGCAATGGTTGCTTCGAAAGGATACGGGCGAATCCGCCTTCCGAAATGCCCAGGATAACGAAACCCCTGGCCTCCATCTGCTGCTTCATCACCGGGTCGACGCGTTCGCGCACGTAATCGACTTCGTCGAGCGTCCTGAACAGCATCGGCAAACCCAGTGACTGAATACTGGAGTCGACCGCGGCCAATCCGCCGGGGGTAAAAGCGCCGCCGTGGAGCTGACCGATCTTTATCTTGCGATGCACGCTTTGATCGTTACCCATGACGCCGCCCGGATAAAACTTCAACTTCACCCGGCCCTCGGTCCGCTGTTTAATCAGCTTTGCGCCGGCCTTCATTTCCTTCATCCACGCGGTGCCGGCCGGCGCCAGCGTGGCAATCTTGAGCGTCGCAGCCTGGACGCCAGTAGTGAAGGCAAAAATCAGCATTGCCATGCATAAGAGTGTCTTCAAATGATTCATCGCGAGATCCTGGTATCGATGATTTGAGCCTGTATTTCGGCGATAGTTTCCTAGAAAAAGTCTTCCGATTCCGCCAGCAGTTTATCGGCTTCCAGTTTTGCCAGCGAGTTAATCAGTTTATAACCGGAATAATCGGCCCGCGCGGCCCTGACTGAAGTCAACAGTTCGTCATGCAGCTCCTGGTCAAACACGTTTCGGGCGTAATGTTTTGCCATCAACACCTTGATCATCAGGTTTTCTTCCGCCGAAATCTCGAGCGCTCGCTCGAAATGCCGGCGCGCGGCCTCGGGTTTACCACCGACCGCGGCCGGCAACAGCGACTTGATCACGCCGAGATAAACATGCGCGCTACCGCCATCGTAAGTTTCGTCGAGCTCGACGCAACGTTCGAACAGGGCCTCTACTTTCGTCAGTTCGGCAACCGCGTTCCAGTCCGACGAATTGATCTGTATCCAGGATGCCCAGGCGACGCCGAATCCATACAGGCTGGCAATCTTTTTTTGCGAAACGCCGGCAAGCGCTTGCTTGAACGCGTCGAGCTTGTCGCTACTGGAATCGCAAACCGCCCTGCTTTCAATACAAACCGCCGCGCGCGCGTAAAACAGCGACTTGCCGGACAGGCGCTGCGCGCGGGATTCGTCTTCGATGAAGGCGCTGGTGTAGGAACCGTAAAGACGGGCGCCGGCGAGCAACAGGTCAGTGTTTTCAGGGTCGCCTTCGATGAGCCCGTCCAGCATCAGCAGGTAAGCCGGCGCGCCGTCACGCACCGTCGCGGGATCGTCCTGGTTCAGTATCGCCAGCGATATATTGTCCGCCATGCGCGAAGTCGCGGAACTGATCAGGCTGGCACAGCCCGTCAACAGCGACAGCGTAATCAATATCCATAATTGCCTTGGCATCAGCTTTGTTCCACGTGGGCCTTGACCCTGTTTTTTTCCATATCGAAGTATCCGTAAGCTTCCACGCTGGCAAGCATGTCGCGAAATTTGCCAACCCAGGCTTCGTCCTGCATTCGACCCGACAGTTTAACCACCGCGTTCGCATCCAGCCAGAAGTGTTGTCCACCTGCCGGCTCTGCGATCTCCGCAAGCCATTTAACGGCACTGCCGCTTTGTTCCTCGACGATGGAAAAAGCACGCATGTCGTCACTGTCGCGCAACGACAACAGCCCATCGGCAGCGATAAAAATATACATAGGCTCAGGCGTTAAATACAGTGCTGCGATGTTAACTCAACTGGATTCGGGGACGAAGTAATTATCCCATCGCTGGTCGAGCAAGCGAATACCGTTGTCGACCGAAAGCGCGCTGAATCGCCCCCCGGACTCCGTCACCAGGCCCAGGGCCAGCAATTTATGCAGCGCGTCGTCGATTTCGAAATTGACGACACATTGCCAGCTCGATTCGAACCAGCTTTCTATCACGCGGTCCAGCTCATCTTTGCTCAACGGGTCCTCGCTGGTCAGCAAAAAATAATAGGCCAGTATCGCTTCCTTCGATTCTTCCTCTTCGGCGTCGCTGGCAAGCCGGTGAAATACGCCGGCATTGTTATCCAGGTTCTTGAAATACAGGTTCTGGGTTAAGGCCTGCATAAAGCGGAGCTTGCGGTTCTTGAAATTGTTGAACTGCTTCCACAGGTAACCGCCGAGCGCCGCGATGCCGGCCAGCAAAACCATGATCCCCGCCTGGTTCAACTCCGCCGGTTGCTTGCTCACACCCAGCCAGTAGCCCAGCAGCGAGCCGAGCAACACCAGCGAGGCGCCAAGCTTGGTGGTTAACACGATACCGCCGCTGACCAGCGCCGGTACGCCGATCAACAGTTTGTCCAGCAGCCGCATTCTTACTCGCGTATTGGGAAACAGCATTTCGAGGTCCGCCCTGGGCACGTTTCGAAACAGTTTGAGCAGCGTGGCGCCGGCGCGACAGCTGGCAAAATCACGCTTTGAATGCTGGTAATCGTCACGAATTCTGATGTAAACCACAACGCGATCATAGTTGGTGAATTCGACTGTTTTCGAACGCAGGCCGAACCAGGCGGGCAATTCCTCTTTTCTCAACGAAACGCCCCTGGCGAACAGCGAAACCTCGGAAAAGTCGTCAAAATCGACATGCAGGCGAATCTTGAACAACGACGATTCGACCAGCGCCTGATTCAGTTCGGATTCGGTAACGCGCTCATAGTTGGCTTTTTCCAGCAGACCATCGAGCAATTGCACAAAGGACTCTGTCTGCCGGGAATCGCCAAAATCCGGATTACGCATATCCGAGTCAGGGTCGAGGTCGGTATAGGCGTTTTTCAGCGCCTCGATAACCTGGTGAAACTCGAAATGAAAAATCTGCTCCAGCATGTAACACAGCTGGCGAAAATCATCGATCTCCGCGGGTAAGCGGTTCTGCTGCAGGCACATCTCGACAATGTCCCGTCGGCGAAAGGGTATGAACCTGAATTTATTGCTTTGCATAGTCATCGGGCAATAATGCCAGCAACGGAGGCGGGGGCAAACAACTACAGTCCCGGAGCCGCCAATTAAGGCAGAAGTTTACAAGGGCTCCGAATCCGGCGCGGTTTGTTGTTCGATATCGACAGGCGCGGTGATGTTGACGCGGGTCCCCTGGTCGGAGGACTTGATATCCAACTCGGCGCCCATCAGCTTGAGGCGCTCCCTGAGCGCGAACAGGCCGAAGCCACCCTCGCTTGCGAGCCTGACCTGCGAGCTTTCTGCATCGAAACCGACACCATTGTCCTCTATCGTCAGCACCACGCTATCCTCGTTATGCCGCCAATTGACGACAACCCGGCTTGCCTGCGCGTGCTTGGCAATATTGACCAGCAATTCGCGCGCGGCCTGAAACACGACGATGTTCATTTCCTCGGACAGTTTTGTGCTGTGTTCGTCTCCGCTAATGGCGATCGAAACCCCGGTACGCTGCTTGTAATGCTCGGCCAGCCATTCAACCGCCGGTTCCAGCCCCAGTTCATAGAGCACCGGCGGGCTGATTTCGAATATCAGCGAGCGGGTTTCCCGCAGCGAGGTCTCCAGCAGATCGTTTATACTATCGGCGAGCTGCCCTCCTTTCTCGCTTTCGACCGTGGTGCTGAGGTTGGCGAGATGAATTCGCGCCAGCACCAGGTTCTGGATCGTACCGTCGTGAAGTTCCGAGGAAATCCGCCGGCGCTCGCTCTCTTCGGCCGACGATATCTTGCCGGCGAGCGAGCGCAGCTCTTGCTGGTACTCGCGCAGCCGATTAGCGGTTTCGACCTCGGTGGTCAAATCATGAATCGAGCTCAGTACCCGCGACCAGTCTTCGCGATCGCTGCTGATCAACTCGGAATCGCGCAACATTGGAAATACCTCGCCATTGGCTCGGAGGCTGACACTGCGAATACTCGAACGCCGGCGTCCGGAGGCAAAAATTTCTAGTACCTGAATCAGGGATTCGCGCTGCTGTTCATTCATCGGCCCCTCAATCAACGCAATCAGCTGATCGCGGGACTGCGCCTTGTAAACCTCGAGCGCCTCGCGGTTCAGGTTCAGGATTTGCAATACCTCGCCACGTCGCTGCAGCAATTCAGGGTGCTTGTCGAAATAGTCGGTAAAATCATCGACTCCGAGCGCGCGCAGGTCGTCGACCAGGGCCTTGCCCCGGGACCAGTCGGATTCGTACAACGCGACCGGCGCCGATTCGAACAAACGCCGATAACGCATCTCGCTCAAGCGAACCGCCTCTTCCGCGCTGATATCCCTGATCGAGATCAATACCTGCGACCAGTCGCCGGGATCGGTACTGCTCAATTCGGACACTCGAATGATCGGTATCTTATCGCCGGTTTCGCAGGCCACCAATGCGCGGATGGTAGATCGCGTTTCACCACTGGCAAATGTTGCCACGTCATCGATCAAGCCAAGGCGCACCTCTTCTGTCAACGGCCGGCTCAGAAACCGAACCATGGACTCCTTACTCGGCGAACGGTAAACCCTCAGGGCTTCCTGGTTCACATCGACCAGTTGCATAAAGTCACTGCGCTTGCTGGTCAGTTCGGGATGATCGACCAAATACTGCCTGATATCGTCGACGCCCTGCTTGAGCAGGCTATCAACCAGCCGCCTGGCGCTGGAAAAGTCCGCCTGGCCCAGCACCGCCGGCGCCGATTCGAACAATTGCCGGTAGCGCTGCTCGCTGACGCGCACTATCTCTTCCGCGCTGGTATCCCTGACAGTCAGCAAAACCCTGGTCCAGTCGTCTGGATCGACGCCGTAAAACTCGGATTCTGCGATTATCGGGAACTCTTCGCCATCAAGGCGAAAGGTTCGGCAATGCACCGTCGAGCGGCGATGCCCGTTGGCAAAATTGACCAGGTCTTCGATCATACCGATGCGCTGCACTTCGTTCATTTCGCCCGCGGTGTGCCTGATCAGCGCTTGCGCGTCATCCGCCCTGTAAATTCGCAGCGCCTCCTTGTTGACGCTGGTCAGGCGCATGATCTGATCTCGGCGACGCGTCAATTCGGGGTGATCGACCAGGTACTGGTACAAATCCGTGACGCCTTTTTTTTGCAGGTCTTCCACCAGCGCCTTACCTCGGGTCCAGTCCGATTCGGCCAGCACCGCCGGCGCCACATCAAACACCAGGCGCAAGTGTTTCTCCCGTTGTCGTATCGCTTCCTCGGCGCTATCGTCGCGGATGGTGATCATCACCAGCGACCAGTCGTCTGCGTCAGGGCTGTGCATTTCGGACTCGCGGATGATCGGAAAAACTTCTCCGTCTAGACGCCGGGTCCAGGTACGCACCGTCGAGCGCCGGTTACCCGCTGCAAAGGCCAACAGGTCCTCGATCAACGCGAGTCGTTGCGCTTCGTCGATATCCTGGTCCAGATAGGCTCGCAGCGATTCCTCGCTATCCGCGCGATATACCCGAAGCGCTTCCTGGTATATCGCGCGGAT
>Ga0224508_10000937_pt1 | contig 26934 bp, 27 predicted proteins | sample SF_Jan12_sed_USG_4_FD_170157 | JGI IMG/M metagenome (GOLD analysis project Ga0224508, IMG submission 170157) | Sediment microbial communities from San Francisco Bay, California, United States - SF_Jan12_sed_USGS_21 | ecosystem: Environmental > Aquatic > Marine > Sediment | place: USA... | reverse complement strand
TGAAGCATCCCCCCCCCATCCCAGCCCTTCTCCCCCAGGGGAGAAGGGCTTCTGATCTCTGACATCTGGCATCACACCCTCTCGATAATGCGCTCGCCAAATAATCCCTGCGGCCGGAAATACAGAAACACCAGCGCCAGCACGTAAGCGAACCAGTTTTCGATCGCGCCCCCGAATAACGGCCCCCAGTAGATCTCGGCGATCTTCTCGCCGACGCCGATGATCAAACCGCCGACAATAGCGCCAGGCACCGAGGTGAAGCCGCCGAGAATCAGCACCGGCAGCGCTTTCAGCGCTATCAGCGACAGCGAAAACTGCACGCCGCTTTTCGAGCCCCACATAATGCCGGCAACCATCGCCACGATGCCCGCCACCGACCAGACGATGACCCAGATCGTTTTCAGCGGAATTCCGACCGACATCGCTGCCTGATGATCGTCGGCGACGGCGCGCAATGCACGACCGATGGGCGTCTTCTGAAAGAAAACCGCAAGCCCGATGACCATTACCGCACCGATTCCAGCCGCCCAGAGATCGAACGAATTGAGCAGCACGCCGCCCACCTCGAAGGAATCGACGGGAATGCCGACGTCAAGCCGTTTCACGTCGCTACCCCACAGCGATTCCCCGAAGCCTTCGAGAAAGAAAGTCAGACCTATGGTCGCCATGAACAGAATGATGCCCTCCTGGTTGACCAGTGGCCGCAGCATTACCCGCTCGATGGCAAACGCCAGCGCGACCATGACGGCCATGGTCAGGATCAACGCCAACCACACCGGCACACCGTGCTCCATGAGTCCGACCAGCGTAAGTGCGGCAAACAGCACCATGACGCCCTGGGCGAAATTGAATACCCCCGAAGCCTTGAAAATAAGCACGAATCCGAGCGCCACCAGTGAATACATGATGCCGGTGAGCAGCCCGCTGATAACGACTTCCAGCAGGAACACCGGCGCATCCGCCATATCCACGAAGGGCAGAACGAAAACACCTTGCAGCAAGTCCATAGTTGACCTTTATCCAGCGCTCAGTCGTGTACCGCGCCCAGATAGGCGTCGATCACCGCTTTATTACCGCGCACCTCATCGGGCGTGCCGTCGGCCAGCAGTTTGCCATAGTCCAGCACGGCGACCCGATCGGACAGGTCCATCACCACACTCATGTCGTGCTCGATCAGCACGATAGTGGTACCGAAATCATCGTTAACGTCGATGATGAAACGGCTCATGTCCTCCTTCTCTTCGGTGTTCATACCGGCCATGGGTTCGTCCAGCAACAGCAGGTCGGGCTCGGCCGCCAGCGCCCGGCCCAGTTCTACGCGCTTCTGCAGCCCATAGGGCAGGCGTCCCACCGGCGTCTTGCGGATCGCCTGGATCTCCAGGAAATCGATGATGTGCTCGACGAACTCGCGGTGCTCCATTTCCTCGCGCTGCGCCGGTCCCCAGTACAGCGCCTGCCACAGGAAGTTCCTGCGCATCTTCAGGTTACGCCCGGTCATGATGTTGTCTAACGTCGTCATGCCCTTAAACAGCGCTATGTTCTGGAACGTCCGGGCGATGCCCTGGGCGGCCGCATCGTGGGTGCGCATCTGCTTGCGCGCCTGCCCCTTGAAAGTAATCGTGCCGTCCTGCGGGTGGTAGAAACCGTTGATGACATTGAGCATGGAACTCTTGCCGGCGCCGTTGGGCCCGATAATCGCGCGGATCTCGTGTTCGCGGGTGTCGAAACTCACGTTTTCCAGCGCGGTTACACCGCCGAAGGACAACGACACATTGTCAACTTTCAGCACCACTTCCCCGAAGTTGCGCTCAGCCATTATGCTTAACCAGCTCGCCGCGGCACTAGTTGGCCGCAGCCGTGGGCTGGAATGTCTGTGTATCGCGAATCTGCAGATCCGCTGAAATCTTGCCCTTGCGCCCGTCCTCGAAAGTCACCTCAGTATCGACGTGACACCGCTCCTGGTCTGAATAGAGCGCATCGATCAGCATCCTGTAGCGATCGGCGATAATGCGACGGCGGACTTTCAGTGTGCGAGTCAACTCGCCGTCGTCCGCTTCCAATTGCTTGTGCAGAATCAGGAATCGTTTGATCTGCGAGCTCGCCAGGTGAGAGTCCGCGGCAAGATCGCGGTTCACTTGCTCGATGCTGTCGTGCACCATTTTATAAACCTCGGGGTGCGCGGCCAGTTCCTGATAACTGCCGTAGGGAATCCCGTGGCGCTCCGCCCAGTTGCCGACCGCTTCCAGATCGATGTTGATGAACACGGTGGTGTGATCGCGATCGTTCCCGAACGCCACCGCTTCTTTGATATGCGGGAAGAACTTCAGTTTGTTCTCGATGTATTTCGGCGAGAACATGGCGCCGCTGGTCAGTTTGCCGACGTCCTTGGCGCGATCGATAACGCGCAGATGCCCTTCGTCGTCGAAGAATCCCGCATCGCCGGTGTGCACCCAGCCGTCGGGTGTCTTGGTCTCCGCCGTCGCCTGCGGGTTTTTATAGTACTCTCTGAACACCCCGGGACTGCGGTACATTACCTCCCCGCTGTCCTCGATGCGTACTTCCACGCCTGGCGCGGGTGGACCCACGGTGTCGGAACGTACCTCACCATCGCGCTGTATGGTAATGAACACCGAAGCTTCCGTTTGCCCAAGCAGTTGTTTGACGTTGATGCCCAGCGAACGGTAAAAATCGAAAATTTCCGGGCCTATGGCCTCACCGGCCGTGTACGCCAGACGCACACGGCTCAGTCCCAGGGTATTCTTGAGCGGTCCATAAACGCACAAGTCGCCAAGGCGATACAGCAACCGGTCCGTGAAAGATGTCTGCTCGCCGTCCAGGATGCGCGTTCCGACGCGCTTGGCGACGCCCATGAAGTAGTGGAACAGCTTTTGTTTCAGCCTGGCCGCATCTTCGATGCGGATCATGACGTTGGTCAGCAACCGCTCGAAAATTGCCGGTGGCGCAAAAAAGTAGGTCGGGCCGATCTCGCGTAAATCGGTCATCACGGTATCGGTGCTTTCCGGGCAACTCACGCAGAAACCCGCAACGTAGGCTTGCGCGTAAGAAAAAATGTGATCACCCACCCAGGCCATGGGCATGTAGGCGAGCGTTTCCTCGTCCTCGCGCAGCCCTTCGAACTCGATGCTGTTGACCGCCGTGACGACCATGTTCTCGTGCGTCAGCACCACGCCTTTCGGTTTACCGGTAGTGCCCGAGGTATACAGAATTATCCCGTCGTCGCTGCCTTTGCCCTTGGCGATTTCCTCGTGCCAGGCCTGCGGCTTTTTCGCCAGCAGTTCGCGGCCTCTTTCCTGCACTGTCACGAAACTGGACAGCCGTTGGTGATCGTAGCCGCGCAGGCCACGCGTATCGTCGTAGATTATCTGCTCGAGCAGCGGGCAGCGATCGGCGACCTCCAGCACCTTGTCGACCTGCTCCTGGTTCTCGGCGATCACGAACCGCACACCGGCATGCTCGAGCACGTACTGCATCTCTTCGGCCACGGCGTCCTGGTAAGTAGGTACCGGCACCCCGCCCAGGGACTGCGCCGCCGCCACCGACCAGTACAGGCGCGGGCGATTGTCGCCGATGATCGCCAGCTTGTCGCCGCGCTCGAAACCCATTGCCAGCAGACCACAGGCAAACTGCTCGACTTCGGCAGCAACCTGCGCCCAGGTCCACGATTGCCATATGCCAAACTCTTTTTCACGGTTCGCCTGGCGATCGGCATAACGTTTCGCGCGGTCGACCAGGAGCTTGGGAAAGGTGTCAAGCTCTGTCATGTCCTCCACCCTGGTGCTTATCTACTGCGGACGGGATAAGGCCTGTCCGGCGTAAGCTAATCTACTGCTCTTTTTCGCGACCTGCCAGGCCAGCAGGTCGTCAGGTCACGATTCTAAGCCGGGCGGGCGGGTAATGCGCAAAGATTCTGACTTACGCTTACGTCAACGTCAACGACTCGCCGGGACGATCGGCACCCCTACTCCAACGCGGGCGACAGCGCTATCCTGCGCAGATTCCAGCCACGCCAGCCGGACACGAGAATTGCGCGTATGCATGACCAGACACCTCCCGACGATAGAATGCCTTCGTTGCGCACCGTGGCCATGCCCGCGGATGCCAACCCCAACGGCGATATTTTCGGGGGCTGGCTGATGTCGCAAATGGACATCGCGGGCGGCAGCTATGCTTACGAGGTGGCGCGCGGGCGCGTGGTAACCGTCGCGGTCGAAGGCATGGCGTTTCTTAAACCGGTCAATATGGGCGACCTCGTCAGCTGCTATTGCGAAACCCACCGGATCGGCAACACCTCGATCACGGTGGCGGTGGAAACGTGGGTGCGCGGTCGCAGCGGCGGCCGGCAGGTAAAGGTGACCGAGGGCCTGTTCACGTTCGTGGCGATCGATGAACGAGGCCTGCCGCGCCCCGTACACGATGACTAACAGTCACAGCGATGCCCAGGCCCTGGCCGACACACTGCGGGCCAAACGCCTGCCGCCGGTGGCCGACTGGCACCCCGAACGTTGCAGCAGCATCGATATCCGCATTGCCCGCGACGGCAGCTGGCACCACGAAGGCACACCGATCAAGCGTAAATCTCTGTACCGGCTGTTCTCGACGGTGTTGCGGCGCGACGACGACGACGAATACTATCTGGTCACGCCTGCCGAGAAGCTGCGCATCCGGGTCGACGACGCACCCTTTCATGCGGTGTCGATGGAAGTAAGCGGTACCGGCACCGGGCAGCAACTCATTTTCACAACCAATTGCGACGACCGGGTGTCGTGCGATGCCGGACACCCGCTGCGGGTGGACATCGATGCCGCCAGCGGCGAGCCGTCCCCCTATGTGCTGGTACGCGACCGGCTCGAGGCGTTGATCGCACGGCCGGTGTTCTACCAGATCGTGGACCTGGCCGACACGCGCAACGAGCAACTCGGCATCTGGAGCGGCGGCTGCTATTTCACGCTCGGCAGTATTCGCGATTGATGTCGGTCAAACGCTAGCCGCCGGGAAGCCGTGAACATGCAGTACTGGGAACATTTCCAGCACAGCGCCGATATCGGTGTGCGTGGCTTCGGTGGCAGGCTGGAAGAGGCGTTTGCGCAATCGGCAGTGGCGCTTACCGCAATCATCACCGAACCGAACCGGGTGCGGCCGCAGCTGGCAGTGAAGATCAGCTGTCACTGCGGCAATGTCGATTTGCTGCTGATGGAATGGCTGAACGCGTTGATCTTCGAAATGTCGGTGCGCAAAATGCTTTTCGCACGCTTCGACGTCGAGATACGAAACGGTGACCTGCTGGCCACAGCCTGGGGTGAGGACATAGACATCGAACGCCACCAACCCGCCGTCGAACCGAAAGGTGCGACGCTCACTGAACTCAAGGTGCGGGAAACGGATCATGGCTGGCTTGCGCAGTGCGTGATCGACGTGTGATCAGGGCTGATCGTACGCATGCGCATAACGGATCTGGAACACATCGACGAATACGTCTGGCGGGTCGACCCGCGGGAAGACATGCTTGTGCCCGCGATTATTTACGCCGATACGCCGCTGCTCGAAGCAATGGACGACAAAGTGCTTCATCAATCGATGAACGTCGCGAAGCTGCCGGGCATCGTCGGTGCCAGTTACGCAATGCCCGACGCACACTGGGGCTACGGCTTTCCGATTGGCGGCGTGGCCGCTTTCGACCCCGACCAGGGCGGAGTGATTTCCGCCGGCGGCGTCGGGTTCGACATATCGTGCGGTGTGCGCACGCTGCACACCGGCCTGAACCGCAAGACGGTGGCGTCACGCAACACGGAACTTGCCGACGCTTTGTACAGCAACATTCCCTGCGGAATGGGCAGCACCGGCAAGCTGCGCCTGGGCGACGCTCAGATGGACGCCATGCTGCGCGGTGGCGCGCAGTGGGCAGTCGCCGGGGGTTACGGAGAATCTGCCGATCTGGAACGTACCGAGGAATACGGGCGCATGTCCGAAGCCCAACCCGAAGCGGTCTCCCGGCGCGCCAAAGAACGTCAGCGCAAAGAGATGGGCACCCTGGGCTCCGGCAACCATTATCTGGAACTGCAGACAGTAGCGGAAATTTTCGATCCTGCCGTCGCCGCCGGCTTCGGGCTCGACGTCGACGAGGTGCTGGTCAGCATTCATTGCGGCTCGCGTGGCCTGGGACATCAGATAGGTACCGAGTTCCTCAAGGAAATGGCCGAGTCCGCCAAGGTATTCGGTATCCGGTTGCCGGACCGCGAACTGGCCTGTGCCCCGCTTGCGTCCGAACTGGGGCAGCGCTACCTGGGTGCCATGCGCGCCGCGATCAATTGTGCACTTGCCAATCGACAGATCATCACGCATCTAGTGCGAGAAGTATTCGCCGATGTACTGCCCGAGGCGCGTTTGCGCCTGCTCTACGACGTCTCGCACAATACGTGCAAACTCGAAACGCACGTGGTGGACGGGGAATCCCGGCAGCTGTTCGTGCATAGAAAAGGCGCCACCCGGGCGTTCGGCGCCGGCCACACCGAGTTGCCCGGTGCGCTGCGCGACGTTGGACAGCCGGTGTTGATCGGCGGCTCCATGGGTACGGAATCGCACATACTCTGCGGGGTTCCGCGAAGTGAAACGCTGTCGTTCTCTTCGGCGTGCCACGGCGCCGGCCGCAGCATGAGCCGCCGCCAGGCTTCCCGCACCTGGCGAGGGAGACAGGTGGTCGACGAACTTGCGGCACGCGGCACCATCATCCGCAGTCCTTCTCCGCGCGGCGTCGCCGAAGAAGCGCCGGGTGCCTACAAGGATGTCGGCGCCGTGGTCGATACGGCGCATCGTGCCGGTTTGGCGCGCAAAGTCGCCCGGCTTACACCGATGGTTTGTATAAAAGGCTGATGCGCCGGCGGCAGCTGACAAACACGACGGGTTGAGGATTCGATGCTAGACAGCGAGCGCGACTATTATGAACTGCTGGGTGTCCCGCGTGATGCGGACGCCAAAACGATTAAAGACGCCTATCACCGGCTGGCCATGAAGTGGCACCCGGATCGCAACCCGGCAGCCGATGCCGAACAGCACTTCAAGGGGATCGCCACCGCCTACGCAGTGCTTTCCGATCCGAAGAAACGTGCCCGTTACGATGCCCGCGGGTTCGAGGGCGTCGCGCATTTTTCCCCCGAGGATCTGTTCGGCGGACTGGACCTGGGGAGCGTGTTCGGCGATCTCGGTTTTGGCTTCGGGCCGGGCGGACAGAGCATCTTCGAGCGATTTTTCAGTCACGATCGAGCGCCCCCCGTGCGCGGGCGCAATCTACGCGTGCATCTACAGCTACCGTTGGAACTGATTGCTACGGGTGGCACCGAAACGCTGCGTTTCGCACGGCCGGTCGAGTGTTCGAAGTGTCACGGTTACGGCACGAAATCCGGATCGCCGCCTCCCTCTTGTCCCGAGTGCCACGGTGCGGGACACCGGGTAGTCACCGCGGACACCAAGCAAAACAAAGGTGGCAGCGTGGTTATCCAGCGCATGGAAGCCTGCACGAAGTGCCTCGGCAAGGGGGTGTTGAGCGACAAACCTTGTCGCCGCTGCAGCGGCAGCGGACAGATCGACGAGCAGGAGACCCTCAAGGTGACCATCCCGCAAGGGATCGAGGAGGGCATGGTGCTGCGCGTACCCCAACACGGATTACCAGGTGCCGCGGGTGCCGCACCGGGGGATCTGCACGTGGTGGTGTCGTCGTTGCCGGACGCCCGTTTTCAACGGCGCGGTGCCGATCTGTGGCGCGCGCAACAACTCGATGTTGCCGATGCCGTGCTCGGCACAAAGGTACAGGTTGCCACGCTGGACAGCGACGTCGAAGTCACAATCCCGCCCGGCACTCAACCTGACGAGGTCGTGCGCATGCGCGGCAAGGGCTTGCCACGCTTTCACGCCCCCGGCAACGGCGATCTGAATCTGCGGATTCAGGTGCACATTCCGGAGAAACTGTCGACCGAACAGCGCCGCCTGTACGAGCAATTGCGCGGCGGAAAATAAGTGCGACCGCCGGCGCATTGCAGGCCGGTTTCAGACTTCGACCCGACGACTGAGGTGATCACGCCAGCGTATGCGTCAACAAGCGGCCGTTACAATCGGTACTTCCGGCTGGAGTTATCCGCATTGGCGCGGTGCTTTCTACCCAGCCGATCTGGCGAAACGCCAGTGGCTGGAATTCTACGCAAGTCAGTTTCGCAGCGTAGAGTTAAACAGTACTTTCTACCGGCTGCCGGCGCCTGAGACCGTTTCGGGCTGGGCCCGTCAGACACCGGATGGCTTCGTGTTCGCGGTCAAGGCCAGCCGGTTCATCACCCATCTGAAGAAGCTCAGTGACTGTGACGCGGCGGTGCTGCGACTGGTCGAGGTCGCCGATGCACTGGGTGAAAAAGCGGGGCCGTTGCTTTTCCAGCTGCCGCCACGCTGGCGGGTCAACGTCGCGCGGCTGCAGGCGTTCCTCACCAATCTGCCTGCGCGCCACCGCTACGTCTTCGAATTCCGTGACCCGAGCTGGTGGACGAATGAGGTCTATGCGCTGTTGCGCGAGCATCGCGTGGCGTTGTGTCAGTATTCGCTCGCGGACGAAGTGTCGCCGCAAGTGATCATGAGCGACTTCGCATACGTGCGCCTGCACGGCCCGCAAGCAGGCTACGCGGGCAGTTACCCCGAAGCAGTACTGCGCGGCTGGGCAGGGAAGCTGCAGGAATGGCAGCGCCGTGGAATTGACAGTTGCGTGTATTTCGACAACGACGCGTGCGCCTGCGCCACTCGCGATGCGCGCCGCCTGCAAACATTGTGTACTTCACTCACCTCGTGAGCGCACGCCGCGCCGCCGCGTGCAAAGATGTTTTTGAAGGCGCGAGCCCAATCCGGTACGCTCGCGCACTCGACAGCCGCAAAGTGCCAGTGCCATGCCGACTACGGACATCGCCACAATCCGCCGCATCCTCGCCGAGACCCGTACCATCGCCATGGTGGGACTGTCCGCCGACTGGTATCGGCCCAGCTATTTCGCCGCCAAGTATCTGCAGGAACACGGCTACCGGGTTATCCCGGTGAACCCAAAATACCCCGAAATCCTTGGCGAAAAGGCCTACGCCAGCCTGCGCGACATCCCGGAGAAAATCGACGTCGTGGACCTCTTTCAACGCGCCGACCGGGTGCCGCCGTTCGTCGATGATGCCATCGCCATCGGCGCCAGGGTCGTATGGATGCAGCTGGGCATCGTCAACGAAGAGGCAGCGGCAAAGGCCCGCGACGCGGGCCTCGAGGTGGTCATGGATCACTGCATGAAAATCGAGTACGGGCGCCTGCTCGGCGGGCTGAGCTTTTGCGGGGTCAATACGGGCGTCATTTCCTCGAAACGCCCGCAGCACGTGCCCCACTGACAACGCCGGGCGTCGTCCCAGGGCACAGGACAGTAAGCTATGGCAGATCGCGAATTCGGCATCGAAACCCTCTGCCTGCACGCGGGCCAGCTGCCCGATCCGGCGACCGGTGCGCGCGCCACACCGATCTATCAAACCGCGGCCTACGTGTTCGACAGCGCCGACCATGCCGCCAGCCTGTTCAACCTTCAGACTTTCGGCAATATCTACTCGCGGCTCAGCAATCCCACCACCTCGGTGTTCGAGGAGCGTATGGCGGCGCTGGAAGGCGGTCGCGCCGCAGTCGCCACGAGCTCCGGCATGGCGGCCGAAGCCACCACTATGCTGACACTGCTGGAGAGCGGCGATCATATCGTTTCCGCCAACACGCTGTATGGCGGTACCCACACCCAGTTCGCGGTTAATTTCGCCAAGCTGGGCATAGACGCCACGCTGGTGGACCCGGATAACCCGGAGAACTTTGCCGCCGCGATCACGGACAAAACGCGCGTGATCTATGGGGAAACCATCGGCAATCCCTTGAGCAACGTGCTGGACATCGAAGCGATTGCCGGGATTGCCCACGCGCACGACCTGCCATTGGTGATCGACAGCACTTTCGCGAGTCCACATCTGTGCCGGCCGATCGAATGGGGCGCCGACATCGTGGTGCACTCGGCGACCAAGTTCATCGGCGGGCACGGTACCTCGCTCGGCGGCGTGCTCGTAGAGTCTGGCAAGTTCCCATGGGACAACGGCAAATTTCCGGGCATGATGGAACCGTCGCGCGGTTACCATGGGGTGCGGTTTTACGAAACCTTCGGTGATTTCGGTTTCACCATGCGCGCCCGCTGTGAAACGCTGCGCACCTTCGGCTCGACCCTGGCGCCGTTCAACGCGTGGATGTTCCTGCAGGGACTGGAGACGCTGCACGTGCGCATGGAAAGGCATTGTGAAAACGCGCTGGCGGTAGCCGAATTCCTGGTCGAGCACCCGGCCGTTTCCTGGGTCAAATTCGCCGGATTGCCGGACAGTCCCTATCACGCACTGGCGCAGAAATACCTGCCCAAGGGCGCCGGCTCGATCTTTTCCTTCGGAATCAAAGGTGGTCAGGCCGCCGGCGTCAAGTTCATCGAGGGCGTGGAGTTTCTCAGCCATTTGGTCAACGTTGGCGACGCCAAAACGCTGGTCTGCCACCCGTCGTCCACCACCCACCGGCAGATGTCCGAAGAGGAACAGCTGCGAGCCGGTATCGGTCCGGACATGATCAGAATTTCGGTGGGTTTGGAAACGCTCGACGATATACTCTGGGACATAGATCAGGCGCTGCACAAATCGCAACAGGACTGACTTGGCACCGGGCCATACCGGCGATGCGAACCGGGAGGATGCAGTATGAATTTGCTGGAAAACGACGGCCGCGATTTCGCAACTCTGCATGCCGATTTCAGCTGGGACATCCCAGCCCGGTTCAATATCGCCAACTGGACTGTCGATCGTCATCAGGACGATGTCAGCACCGCGATTTTCTACGAAACCTACGGCGGCAACGAGCGCCACTACACGTTCGCGGAACTGCACCGGCTAGCCAACAAATGGGCCAATGTGCTGCTCGGCCTGGGCGTGGTTGCAGGCGATCGCGTCGCCATAGTCCTGCCACAGCGTCCCGAAACCGCGATCGCCCATCTGGGGGCTTACAAAATGGGCGCAGTCGCCTTGCCGCTGGCGGTGCTGTTCGGTCCCGAGGCGCTGGAATACCGACTTCGTGACAGCGGCGCAAAGCTGGTCATCACCGACCAGCCGCATGCTGAAATGATCGAAGTGATCAAGGCGGACTTGCCCAGCCTGAAATTGATCGTACAATGCGACGTCGACGCGCCCGGGCGGAACTTCTGGCAGCTGCTTGAAAAATCCTCGGATGGTTTCAAAACACTACAGACCGAGGCCGACGATCCCGCCCTGTTGATCTACACCTCGGGCACCAGCGGCCCGCCGAAAGGCGCGTTGCTCCCGCATCGTGCCCTTATCGGCAACCTGACCGGTTTCGAGATGTCGCAGAATTTCTTCCCGCAGAGCAACGACGTGTTCTGGACCCCTGCCGACTGGGCCTGGACCGGCGGGTTGATCGATGCGCTGCTGCCGTCTCTGGTTTACGCCCGCCCCATCGTCGCGTACCACGGCGGCAAGTTCGATCCCGAACGCGCCCTGCGTCTATGCGAAAAATACCAGGTGACCAATGCCTTCATCCCGCCGACTGCGCTGAAAATGATTCGCCAGATCCGCGACATTCCGGAAACGTTCGGGCTCAAACTGCGCGCCATCATGTCGGCTGGCGAGCAGGTGGGCGAGGAACTGATCGCCTGGGGCCAGGAAGTGTTCAACGTCGAAATCAACGAGATGTGGGGCCAGACGGAATTCAACTACCTCGTCGGCAACTGTTCGGCGATCATGCCGGTGCGGCCGGGCTCCATGGGCAAGCCCTACCCCGGTCACCACGTCGAGCCGATCGACGAAGCCGGCCAGCCCGTGGCGATCGGCGAAACCGGGGAGCTCGCGGCTCGCATTACCGGCGACCCCGTCATGTTTCTCGGTTACTGGAACAACGAGGAGGCAAAGCAGAACAAGATTTGCGGCGACTGGCTGTGCAGCGGCGACATCGGCCGCCGCGACGAAGACGGCTTTCTCTGGTTCGTCGGACGCAAGGACGACGTCATTTCGAGCGCCGGGTTCCGTATCGGCCCGGGAGAAATCGAAGACTGCCTGCTCAAACACGCGGCGGTGGCGCAAGTCGCCGTTATCGGCAAACCAGACGAAATGCGCGGTGAAATCGTCAAAGCGTTCATCGTGCCCGCCGAAGGGGTCAAACCGAGCGCGAAGCTGAGTCGCGAGATCCAGGAAACCGTAAGGACGAGATTGTCCGCGCATGAATATCCGCGCGAAGTGGAGTTCGTCACCGAACTGCCCATGACGACCTCCGGGAAAGTACGGCGCGTCGAACTGCGCGAGCGTGAAATCGCCAAGCAAAGCGACGCAGACTAAGCTCGCGTCGCAGACCCATCTTACTACCCTCCCTCATCCCCAACCCTTCTCCCCAAAGGGGGAGAAGGGAGAAGAGTATTTCCCCTCTCCCCTTGGGAGAGGGGTCGGGGTGAGGGTCTTCTTTTCGGTTACACCCTCACCCGGTGAGGGCGTAAATCGCAAGAATCGGCATGTCGTAAACATCCCATTGGGTCACACTCGACGCTGACGAACGCTTCTCCGCACATGAGCGCCCGCGCGTGGGCTATGCTGGTGACCCTGTCGCTGTTGTGGGGCGGTTCCTTCTTCCCGGGTGAACCCCGGCTCAACCCAGACGTTTGATCATGGGTCCACAATCGGCACCGCCCAGCAGGTGCATGTGCAGGTGCATCACTTCCTGGTGACCATGGCGTCCGCAGTTCACCAGCAGGCGATATCCGCCTTCGGCTATGCCCTGCTCGCGCGCCACCTGCGCGGCCACCACGAACAGATGTCCCAGCACCGCTTCATCCTCCGCGCTGACGTCGTCAACCGTGGGGATGAGTTTGTTGGGAATGATCAGGATGTGTGTCGGTCGTTGCGGGTTGATGTCGCGAAACGCGGTGACACGCTCGTCCTGAAACACGATGTCGGCCGGTATTTCCCGGCGGATGATCTTGCTGAAAATGGTTTCCTCGGCCATGCGTATTGTTCGCTCCCACGATTGCTCCCACGCGGCGCCTATTGTAGCCTGCCGGCAAAATTTGCCGCTATGGCCAGTGCCCTGTCCCACAAACACTAGGAGCCCGCATGGAGTCGTTCAAAGCATTCCGCATCCACATCGAAGACAAGCAGACGCGCGCGGGGTTCGAACAACTGTCGCTGGACGATCTGACCGACGGCGAGGTCGTGATTCGTGCCGCTTATTCCGATATCAACTACAAAGACGCGCTGGCGGCGACCGGTAAAGGCAAAATCCTGCGCCGGGCGCCGCTCAACGGCGGCGTCGACGTTTCGGGTCACGTCGTGTCGTCCAGCGATACGCGCTTCATCGAAGGCGATGCGGTGCTGGTCTGCGGCTGCAATCTTTCCGAGGATCTCGACGGCGGCTACAGCGAAATCGTGCGCGTGCCGGCATCCGCGGTCGTGCCGCTGCCGGACGGGTTGACGTTGCATGAAGCAATGGCGCTGGGCACCGCCGGGCTTACCGCGGGCATGGCCGTGCATCGCATGCTGGAGAATCACCAGCAGCCGGATATGGGGCCGATTCTGGTTACCGGCGCCACCGGCGGGGTAGGCAGTCTCGCCATCGATATCCTCGCCGCACAAGGTTTCGAGGTAGTCGCGTTTACCGGCAAAAGCGAGCAGGCAGACTATCTGTACAAGCTGGGCGCCGCGCAGATCTGCTCCCGCCACGACGTGGAGATGGGCACCCGCCCGTTGGAGAAGTCGTTATGGGGCGGAGCGGTCGACAACGTCGGTGGCGAAACCCTGGGCTGGTTGACGCGCACGGTGCACCCCCTTGGTAATATCGCCTCAATCGGGCTCGCCGGCGGTTTCAAACTGGAAACCACAGTGATGCCCTTCATTCTGCGCGGCGTCAGTCTGCTGGGCATCAACTCGGTGTTACCGCCAATGCAACTGCGCCAACAGGTGTGGGCGCGCCTGGCCAGCGACTTCAAGCCTCGGCACCTGGACCAGATTGCCAATCGCACCATCGCTTTCGACGAGTTACCGCAGGCGTTCGACGGCTACGTGGAAGGCACCGTAACCGGCCGCACCGTGGTACGCATCGGCGGCGAATGATGGGCCACAGGCTCTCCAAGATCTACACGCGTACCGGTGACCAGGGCAGCACCGGGCTGGGTGACGGCACCCGCGTGGAAAAAGACAGCGTACGCGTGGCCGCCTATGGGACCGTTGATGAACTGAACAGCGTCATCGGTCTGTTATTGAGCAATACCCTGGCCGACGTGATGCGGCGCAAACTCGAAGAAATCCAGCACGACTTGTTCGATCTGGGCGGCGAACTTTGCATTCCCGGCCATACAGTTATCGACGCGCCGCAGGTCACCGCACTGGAAACCTATCTCGATGAGTTGAACGAAGAACTGCCGCCGCTCAAGGAATTCATTCTGCCTGGCGGCGGACCGGGCGCTGCCGCCTGCCATCTGGCACGTGCCGTGTGCCGGCGTGCGGAACGTAAAGTCGTCACGCTGGCGCGCAACGAAAACGTGAGCAACCACTCGCTGGCGTACCTCAACCGGTTATCGGATCTGCTGTTCGTGATGGCGCGCGTACTGGCGCGTCAGGAAGGCGGCTCCGAAGTGCTCTGGGACCGTACACGCAGATAAGCGGGGACGGAAATAATGGGGACATTCTGCTTTTCACTGGAAGATTAGGCGAAAAGCAGAATGTCCCCATTATTCATTATTTTTCCCATTCCCGTAACACCGGTGCCTCCCGCGCCTCGAGCAGTTGTTCCTCGGCCTGCAATTCCGTGTCCGCAAACATCACCTTGATCGTCGTGGCTGGATCCGCATCGTGTTCGGCACGTTCACTGCGTGCAAATCGCTTCGCGTCCTTAAAAGTGTCGCAACGTTTCAGCAACGTCAGATCTTTGAACAGCGGCGTAGCGCCAGCGGTAATTTTATAGACGAAATAAGGCACGCTGCGATTATACCTCCGTTGACGGCGTACGGACGTTGTTGTTACCTGAATGCGCGTGCGAATCGTCACCCAAGGGTATTTGGTTCAAGCATCGCAGGCGCGCCCGAGTGGCTGTTTCGGCTTTGGCTTTTCTGCTAAGTTACGGCCTTCCTGTGCCTAATAACCAATAACGACCATGGAACTCCGAAAGCTCTTCACCGGACTAGGTCTACTGAGCCTGCTGTTGCCGCAGGTCGCCTTTGCGCAATTCGATTTGCAGGAGTTGATAAAGCTGCAGGGTGAAAGCGCCAACGCAGCCTACAGTTACGCGCAAACCTACCGTGCCGAACAGGAAGGCAATCCGGATTTCGACTTTTATTTCGGTATAGCGGCCATCGACACAGGCAACGTCAGCCAGGGGGTATTTGCGCTGGAACGTGTATTGGCCGTGCAACCGAACAACCACGCCGCACGGCTGGAATTGGCGCGTGGCTATTTCATTCTCGAAGAATACGCCCGCGCGCGCCAAGAATTCGAAGCGGTGCTGGCGATGAACCCACCACCGTCGGTGGTCAGTAAGGTCGACCGGTTTATCATTGCGATCCGCCGCAAGGAAGGCCGCTACCGCACGACTGCCACCGGTTTCGTGCAACTCGGCCTCGGCACCGACAGCAACGTCAGCAGCGGACCCAACGATCCTCAAATCGGCAGTCTGCGTCTCTCTCCTAACAGCGTCGAAATACCCGATGAGTTCTGGTCTTTGGTCGCCGCTGCCGACCTCAACACGCCACTGACTGCGAACGTTACCCTGTTCGGCGCTCTGTCGGCCGATGTCAAAGCACACTGGGAAGAGAAACAGTTCGATAACCACACGCTCAACGCGCGCGGCGGCTTGAACATGCGCAGCGGCCAGAATCATTTCACAGTCGACCTGCAGTACGAGAATTTCGTTTTCGACAGCGCCGACCTGCGCAACCTGGCTTCTCTGAACGGCAGTTGGCGTCGGCGATCCGGCACCCGCAGCCAGTTTTCGCTGTTCACACAACTCACCGGCCTGGAATACCCGGACCAGGCAGTGCGCGACTCGACGCTGTTCATTTTCGGCGGCGGTTACAGCCAGCAATTCAGTGGCTCGCGGTCGCCGGTGCTGTTCGCCAGCGCCTACCTCGGCGCGGAAGAGCCCGACGACAGCAGCGTGGACGCCGGTCGTGTCGCCGATCGTGAACTGCTGGGCGCCCGCGTGGGCGGGCAGATCAACGTCTCACAGCGCTCCACACTGCTGCTGTCGGTAATCGCGCAGAACAGCGATTACGCGCAACCGCCGCTGGACTACAACACACTGGCACCCGGAACGGGAGCCAACCGCAGCGATGAATATATCGGCGCCGACGCCGACTGGACGTGGTTGCTTAACCGCACCTTCAGTGTACGCGCCCACATCAGCCACGCGGTCAACGATTCCAATGACGCGCTGAACGAATTCGAGCGCACGATCGGGGAAATCTCGCTGCGCGCGGAATTCAACTGATGTCCGTGAATAGCAGGCACTGTTCGAAGACGTCGACGCACCGGTACGATCCGATGGCGTCTGCGCAATTTTGTGATGCGAGTCACAGGCGCGCGGCGCGGCGGCGGTTATACACAGTAGATTAATGCGGCGCTTCCCCAAGGGATATCGTAAGAACCGCTTTTTACAGGACGTATTTCAGGAGGAAACGGTCATGATTTTGCAACGCTCACTACTGGTTGCCAGCGCATTCGCGTTCACCACCGGCGCGCTCGCCAGCGAGCCGTCGCCATTCACCGAAGGCAACGGTGGGATCGCGCTGCTGGTAGCGCAAAACGATGCAGCGGCCGGCAAGCCCGCCGGGCAGATCGTGATAACGACCAGTGATCTGCGGGCCAGCCGCGACGACGGCAGCGAGCGGGCGCTCGGCCGGCGCAGCGTCATCTACGAAGGCGATACGCTGATAACCGGCGAAAACGGCATCGCGCAGGTGCGCATGGTGGACGGCGCGTTGCTGTCGCTGCGCCGCGAGACCCGGTTCAAGATCGAAGAGTTCAAATACGGCGATGTGAGAGAAAACGAAGAGCGCGGGTTCTTCAGCCTGCTGCGGGGCGGTTTTCGCACGATTACCGGTGCCATCGGCCAAGTGGTCAAACAGGCCTACCGTGTGTCCACACCGGTCGCCACCATCGGCATACGCGGCACACACTATGGCCTGCGCCTGTGCACGGATGGCGACTGCGCCAGCGAAGGTGTCGATGAGAACGGTTTGTTCGGCGGCGTGGTCGACGGCAGTATCAGCAGCCGCAACGACGCCGGCAGCAGTAATTTCGCCAACGACGAATATTTTCACGTGGCGGACGTGGGCAGTGTCGCCGACAGCCTGCTGGCGCCCCCCGGCGTGGTATTCGGCTCCGATCTGCCGCCCCCGACCACCGACAGCGTATCGGGCCTCAACAGCCTGAGCCCGGAAGCGGACGCCATCCAGGAAGGGCAGCAGCAAGCCGCCAACGATGCGCTGGACAGCAACCTGCTGGAGGTGGTGCTCACAGACGATACGAACGCGGCGGTACCGACTGTTACCCTACCCGGCGCGTTCAACAATACGGTGTTGACCAATGCCAGGGTCGCGCCCGACAACTCGGTGGCGGTAACGTCGTTCCTGTTGCAGGAGGGACTCACTACGATGTTCGGCAACGCATTCGGCGCACAGAATACCAACGTCGGCGGCCTGGAAAGCAGTTCGTTCGTGGTTCTCTACAACGACGATGGTAGTGTGCCGGCCATGCAGAATGTGGACGACGCCAACTGCTCGCCGTGCATCGCGTTTGCGCAACCCGGCACCACGACGGTCGTGGCGGGCTCCGAGGGCAGTAACGTGGCGCTTGGGGTCAACTGGGGCCGCTGGCAAGGCGATTGGATCGGTACCGGCCAGGATACCCAGGGGGGTGGCACCTCCGCCGGCCAGTTGCATTTCATGTACAGCGATTCGCTGGTACCGCAAGCCAGCCTGCCCAGCAGCGGTAGTTTCAACTACACCAACACAGGCGGCACCGCACCCACCAACCATGCTGGTGTCGCGGGTGTATTGAATTCCGCTTCCGTGCAGGTCGATTTCGGCAACCAGGCTATCGTCGGGTACGACCTGAACCTCACCGTGGATAGCGACAACGTAACAGCCAGTATCAATCCGAATGTAGGGAGCGTAGGTCTGTCAAACGCAGCCAACGGCGGTATTCTGCTGTCAGGCTCCTGCACTGGCCCGTGCGGCTCGGCGGAGACGCTGACTGGACGCGCCAGTGCTGACTTCGTGGGCGGCGTTTCGGCTGGCGCCAACGGTGACCGCCCCAACGGCCTTATCAGCAGTTACGCACTCGGCGGCAACGCCAGTGACACCAGCGTGATCGGTTACAGCGGCACGTTCGTGGCCGAGCCCACTAACTGACCGACCGACCCTCACTCCTGGCCCCCTCTCCCGCAGGGAGAGGGGGAAAAAGGGGACGCACTTATTTTTCGTCCCCTTTCTCCTAAAAATAAGTGCGTCCCCTTTTTCTGTACTTTCTCCTAAAAATAAGTGCGTCCCCTTTTTCTGTAGCGCTATAGTATTGCCTGCTCAGCCAAGCAGGCACTATGAACACCAGCACGCAAAACCGGTTGGCCGGCGAGACCAGCCCCTACCTGCAGCAGCACGCCGCCAACCCGGTGCACTGGCACCCGTGGGACGAGCAGGCGCTGGCGCTCGCTGCACAGCAGGACAAGCCGATCCTGCTGTCGATCGGCTACTCGTCCTGCCACTGGTGTCATGTGATGGCGCACGAATCGTTCGAAGACCCGGCGACCGCGCAGGTCATGAACGAGCTGTTCGTCAACATCAAGGTCGATCGCGAGGAACGCCCCGATCTGGACAAGGTCTACCAGCTCGCGCATGCCGCGCTCAACCGGCGCAACGGCGGCTGGCCGCTGACTATGTTTCTCACCCCCGGCGATCTGATTCCGTTTTTCGGCGGTACCTATTTCCCGGAGACCGCCCGCCACGGGCTGCCCGGATTTTCGGACATGCTGCAACGCGTGGCGGATTTTTACCGGCGTAATCGCGACGACGTGCAAAAGCAGAGCGCCGCAATGGAGCATTTTTTTGAGTCGCTGGACAGCGCCGCATCCGAGCAGGCAACGCCGCTCGACCGCGAACTCATCGACCAGACCCGCAACGAGTTGGAGCAGTCCTTCGATCCCCGTCACGGCGGCTTCGGCAGGGCACCCAAGTTTCCCCATCCGACCAACATCGATCGTGCGCTGCGCTATTGGCATGCATCGACCGCGCCGGGCGCAACGGAAGATCTGAAAGCACTGCACATCGCCGAGTACACGTTGGAAAAAATGGCGCTGGGCGGAATTTTCGACCAGCTGGGGGGCGGCTTCTACCGCTACTCTGTGGACGATTACTGGATGATCCCGCATTTCGAAAAAATGCTCTACGACAACGGCCCATTGCTGGCTCTGTACGTCGACGCCTGGAACGCCACCGGCGAAACCTTGTTCAAACGCATCGTGCAGGAAACGGCCAGCTGGGCGATTCGCGAAATGCAGAGCGCCGAAGGTGGCTACTATTCCTCGCTGGACGCGGACTCGGACGGCGAGGAAGGCAAATACTACCGTTGGCAGCGCGACGACGTACGCGACATTCTCAGCGACGACGAATACCTGTTATGCGCGGTGCACTTTGGCCTGGACCAGCCGCCGAATTTCGACGGCCAGTGGCACTTGCACACCTACGTCTCGGAAACCGGATTGAGCAACCGTTTTACGAGAACTACCGGCGAAGTGAGCGCCGTGCTGGCGAGCGCCAAAGGCAAGCTGCTGGAAGCGCGCGATGGCCGTGTTGCGCCGGGACGCGACGAAAAAGTGCTGACTGCGTGGAACGCCCTGATGATAAAGGGCATGGCGCGCGCCGGCCGGTGTCTGCAGCGCAAGGAATTCGTCGCGTCGGCGGAACGCGCGGTGGGTTTTATTCGCGCCGTGCTATGGCGTGACGGGCGTTTGCTGGCAACCTATAAGGATGACCAGGCGCGGTTGCCAGCCTACCTTGACGACTACGCCTTTCTGCTCGACGCGCTGGTGGAACTGTTGCAGGCGCGCTGGCGGCTGGAAGACCTGGTTTTCGCCACGCGGCTTGCCGATGCGCTCATCGATCACTTCGCGGATCCACACGACGGTGGTTTCTTTTTTACCGCGGATGATCACGAGCGTTTGATTCACCGCCCGAAACCACTGGCCGACGAGGCCATGCCCTCGGGTAACGGCATCGCCGCCCAGGTACTCAATCGTCTGGGACATCTGCTGGGCGAAACGCGTTACCTGACCGCCGCGGAAAACACGGTGCACGCTGCGTCAGGCTATTTACGCCAGTCGGGTATGGCGCACGCGAGCCTGACCAACGCTTACGAGGAAATGCTGGTGCCGCCGGAGATCGTCATTTTGCGCGGCGACATCGTGACGCTGCAGGAATGGTCGACCGCCATCGTGCGCGATTACGCGCCGCACCGGTTGACGTTCTGCATCCCGGGTGATGCCGAAGTGCTGCCTAACGCACTGGCCGACAAGTCGCCGATCGGCGGTGCGACGGCCGCTTACATTTGCAAAGGAACGGTCTGTTCGGAGCCGGTAACGGACTTCGATGCGTTCATCGAACACATGCACGGCGGTCGCTGATCTGCTGAAGACCCTCCTGGTGCAAAGCAAGGAGCGACACCGCGGTCAGTAGCAGGGAGGCAACAGACAGCCCTGCAAAGCCGGAAACTGCCGCACGGTCCAGTGGGTTATCAATACCAGCAATGCGATTGCCACAAACTGCAGCAGCAACATTCCCAGCCCGAACCGCGCGCGCCGGCGCAGCACCGGCAACACGCCGAACTGCACTGGATCCAGGCGGTGACGCGCCGCATTGTCCAGCACCTGGCGCGCATAGTCACGCACCCAATGCGGCACTACGCCGGCGAACATGTAGGCGACGAAATACCGGTCCAGCAGGTCTTCGCCGATGCGCGAGCCGAACCATTTACGGTATGCCTTGCGGAACAGTTGCACCTCGGCTATGTCCAGCACCGCGGCAGCAGCCAGCACGTTGTCGATGTCGGTTTTCACCATAACTGACAGCACGTTGGAGATAGCTTGTGAGTATAGTCACTTGCAGAGGCCAAAAGTTGCGGTTGTTCGCGAATAGTTATTCGTCAGCCGAGATCTCCCTCGCCAGGATGCACGGCGCACGGAGACGCACAAGCGATATCTCTCGCGTAGGTGACGCCTTTGGGAGAGCTGCAGTCGGTCAGGAAGCGGTCGGTTTGTGCCGCTTTGCGGCGATAGTTAACCGCTGCTAGGCGTCATTCGCGGTTACCGGGCGCCCGAGCGCGGCTAGAATCCGGTCTTCCAGCTCGATTCTGGCCGCGAAAGTTTCGCCCAATTGTGACAAATCCTCGGCCAGTTGTTTCATGCTATCACGTTCGTCCAGCACATCGTACTTATCGTTGAAGTCGACCAGGATATCGGTGGTATCGGCCAACGGTGGATAAGCCTGCATCGCGATGTCACGCACTTGCGAGCGCCGCTCGTTGCCGGCGATGATGCGCTCGTAGATCTCGAAATGCCCAAGCGCCGTGTAGTCCATCATCGACTGGCACAGCTTACGCAGCTTCGGATGCACCACCTCGGCATCGTCGTACTGCTCGAGGCCTGCCAGGTCACAATACACTACCATCACATCGCGCCGGCGATCGATTAACTGCTCGATCGCTTCCGCCATGCGCTCACGCCGCTCGTCGCCTTGCGCGCTCATCAGCGTGACGACGTTCTGCTGGGTCTCATGTGCTGTCCGCTCCACCTGGGCCTCCCGTCATTATTTGGTCGCTCCGGCGCTTTTTTCGCCGGCCACGCGGGAGAAAGCCAGATTCATGCCATCCTGCCCCGCAGCCGCTGACGGAGCCCGTAACGCCTCACTGGCAAGGCTCCAACGGCCATCCCGGCAGCCTGTCAGTGTTTATAAGCCAGCGTCAAACCATCGCCGACGGGGACCATGACAGGCAATACCCGACGATCTGCGCGCACTGCCGTGTTGAAGACGCGAATCGCTCGAGTATCCGCATCGTTCACCTGGCGGTCGATCACGCTGCCACCCCACATCACATTATCGACCGCCAGTAATCCGCCGCTGCGCAGCAACCGCAGGCAGCATTCATAGTAGTTCAGGTAGTTGGTCTTATCCGCGTCAATATACGCGAAATCGAAACTACCCTCGCCGTCGAGCGTCAATAATTCCTCCAGGGTCGCAAGCGCCGGTCCCAGCCGCAGCGTTATTTTTTCCGCCACCCCGGCGCGCCGCCAGTGCTCAGCGCCGATGGATGTCCACTCCCCGTTGACATCACAGCAGGTAATGCGTGCGTCGTCGGGTAGCGCGAGCGCGAGACGCAGTGCCGTGTAGCCGGTAAAGGTGCCCACCTCCAGCAGCCGTTTCGCGCCGATCAGTTTCGCCAGCACCGTGAGCAGTTGCACTTGTTCCGGTGGGCTCAACATACCGCGCTGCGGCAAGCTCTGGGTTTTCTCGCGTAGCGCTGCACTGACCGCGTCCTCGCGCACAGAATGCGACAGCAGGTAGGCGTGCAGCGCAGGGGGCAGGTCGAGAGTTCTAGTGTGCCGGGAGATGGCCGATGACCCCGTGATCAGTCGATCTCGAGCATCTCGAAATCTTCCTTGGCCGCGCCGCAATCCGGGCAGCTCCAGTTCAACGGCACGTCCTCCCACAAGGTGCCGGGCGCGATGCCGTCGTCCGGCGCGCCCTCCTGCTCGTCGTAGATATAACCGCATACAATGCACATATACTTCTTATAATTCATGAACGCGTCGCGGTGAGTTCGGCTCGGCCATACAACGTATATTCTCACACGGCGACCCGCGACTAAACCAGCCATGACAGCCATGACAAAACAAAACCACGACAGCCTGCGCGGTGTCTATGCGATCACCGACGCGGCACTGACGCCCGCGCAGCGATTGCGTGACGAAGTCGAGCGCGTGCTGCAGGGTGGCGTGCGCATGGTGCAATACCGGGACAAATCCCAGGACCCGGCGTTACGCCTGGCACAGGCCACCGAACTCGTACGGTTGTGCCATGCACACTCGGCGCTGCTGATCGTCAACGACGATGTCGATCTTGCCAAGGCCTGCGCGGCCGACGGCGTGCATCTGGGCAAGGACGATGAAACAGTGCAGCGGGCCCGTGCAACTCTCGGCACGCAGCGCCTTATCGGCGTGTCCTGCTACGACTCGTTGCACCGCGCAGCGACCGCCGTTACCGAAGGCGCCGACTACATCGCCTTCGGCAGTTTTTTTGCATCGTCGGTCAAACCGCATGCGGTGCGCGCCCCACTTTCGTTACTCGCCGAAGCCAAGCAGCGCTGGCGGGTACCCGTGTGCGCGATCGGTGGTATCGATGCGCGCAACGCGCCTGAATTGATCGCCAACGGCGCTGATATGCTGGCGGTGATCAGCGCTCTGTTCGCCGCGTCCGATCCGCGAGCGTCGGCACTGGCCCTGAGCGCGTTGTTCCCGTGAACGACACGGCAATCGCGGTTACAATGCGATGCTCCGCGCAGCAAGGCCAGGTGAGTCGCAAATGTCCAGATCGCAAGCTCTTTACGAACAAGCCAAACAGGTAATTCCAGGCGGCGTCAACTCGCCCGTGCGAGCGTTCAATGCGGTCGGCGGCGACCCTGTGTTCATGCAGCGCGGCGCGGGGCCATACCTCTACGACGTCGACGACAACCGCTACATCGACTACGTTGGCGCGTTCGGACCTGCCATCGCAGGCCAGGCGCACCCTGATGTGTTGCAGGCGGTGAATCGCGCGGTCGCGAACGGCTTGAGTTTCGGCGCATCCAGCGAGCTGGAGATGCAACTTGCACGAGGTGTCTGCGATCTCATGCCGTCCGTGGAGCTGATTCGCATGGTCAACTCGGGTACCGAGGCAACCATGAGCGCGATTCGCCTGGCACGCGGTTTCACCGGCCGTGACCATATCGTCAAATTCGACGGTTGTTATCACGGCCATGTCGACGCCTTGCTGGTGAACGCGGGCTCCGGCGCGCTGACTCTCGGCGTGCCCAGTTCCCCGGGGGTGCCGGCGAGTGTCGTCGAACAAACCATCACGCTGAGCTATAACGACAGCGAAGCCGTGCGCGCCGCGTTTGCGAAGCTGGGCGAGAAAATCGCCTGCGTAATTGTCGAGCCGGTAGCCGGCAACATGAACTGCGTGCCGCCGCTGCCCGGATTTCTGCAAACCCTGCGGGATGTTTGTGACGCGCACGGCAGCGTGCTGATCTTCGACGAAGTGATGACCGGCTTTCGAGTCGCTCTCAACGGCGCGACCGGGTTATACGGCGTGCAGCCGGATCTGACCACATTGGGCAAAGTGATCGGTGGCGGCATGCCGGTCGGCGCGTTCGGCGGGCGGCGCGATATCATGGAACGGATAGCCCCGCTGGGACCGGTGTATCAGGCAGGCACACTGTCCGGCAATCCGGTGACTATGGCGGCCGGCCTCGCCACCTTGCAACTGATTCAGGCAGAAGGTTTTTACGCGCAACTCGAGCAGTGCACCGCCGTGTTGTGCGAGGGACTGCAATCGATCGCGGCCGACGCCGGCGTTCCCTTCACCAGCAACCGCGTGGGGGGCATGTTCGGCTGGTTTTTCGCCGAGGGTCCCATGCAGACGCTGGCTGACGTGCAGCGCACCGATCAGGAACGTTTCCGGCGTTTCTTCACGGGCATGCTGAAAAACGGCGTGTTTCTCGCACCTTCGGCGTTTGAGGCCGGTTTCGTCTCCAGCGCGCACGACGATGCGGTGATAGCGGCGACCCTGGAGGCAGCAGCGTTGGCGATCAAAAGTTAGAGTTGGCGGCTCTGGTTGACGCCGGGCGTCTGCGCTAGCAGGCGTCGTCCGTTCCCAGTAATCGTGGGTAGCTTTGTTCGTCAATGCTCTGCGTGGTGATGCGGTTGCGTCCGGCATGCTTGGATTTGTACAACGCCAGATCGGCCGCTTCGATCAGGTAAGCGCGCGGAATGTCGCGATCCGGCACTACCGCCGATACCCCGATGCTGATGGTAACCGTATCTGCCACACTCGATGTTTCGTGCGAGATATTCAGATCGCGCACGCGCCTGAGTATCTCGTCGGCGACGTTTATGGCGCCGTCCATTCTGGTATTCGCCAGCAGCACGACAAATTCCTCGCCGCCGTAGCGCGCCGCCAGATCGCTGGGACGCATCAAGGTAACGTTGATCGCATTTGCGACCCGCTGCAAGCAGGTATCACCCGCGGTGTGCCCGTAAGCATCGTTGTATTTCTTGAACTCGTCGATATCCAGCATCAGCACCGCAATACTGGCCTGCTCGCGAATTCCCCGTTGCCATTGCTCCTGAAACCGCGCGTCGAAATAGCGGCGGTTGGCGAGCTGCGTCAGGCCGTCTATATGCGACAGCCGTTCCAGCTCTCTGTTCAGCTCCTGAAGTTCGTCTTTTTCGTGCATCAACGATTGCGCCATGGCTTCGTTCTGAAAGCGCAGGTTCAACGTTTCATTCATCAGGGTACTGACGCGATGTGCGTTATACAGCAGTGCGGCCATGTACACCGTCAGCAGCATGCCGGATATCACTTCGATCCGGCCGCCCTGCCATAGCAGCCAGGTAACGTTCGGCACCGTAATGGCGAGGACGAAACCGATGAATGAAGGCAGATGTACAGACAGAAACGGCAAGGCGCCACCGGCGATGCCGGCCAGAATCATCAACAGCAGCAATTGATACTCAATAGTCGCCTCGTAAGCCAGCAGCACGCTGCCCAGGCCCCAGCCGACGCCGGCAGCCAGCACGATGTAGAAGGAGATGCGCGACCAGTAGCGCTGACTTTCGTCGTTCCCCCTGGTGCGCCGGAAACTGCGTACCGCTCCATAGCGCAGCATGGCCAGGCCCGCCATACCAAGCCACCACAGCGCCACCGCCCACGGGGGAATATTACGACTGCCGAGAAAGGCCATCACGGTTACCGCCACCAGCGTCAGGGGAATACTGCGCGGCGTTTGCTCGTACACCAGCCGCAAACGTTCCTTGAGGATGCGGCGCTGGATGTCGGCCTGTTTGGGAAGCAGGACTTCCGCCATCTACATGGCGTCCTTTCGGCAGCCGAAACTACTCGGACTATACCGATTGCGCAGCCTTTAATGTAGGGATTTTTTGCCCAAAACGTTAACTGCGTCAGCTATTTGCAGAGCTCAGGTCCGCCTCGGCCACCGGCAAGGTCTCGCGACCGCGCGCCGGGCCATACGCGCGTGCCAGGTCGCCGGATCCAACGGCGCGCTGCCGGTCATGATCAGCACCGCAGGATCGGCTTCGGTGCAGGTCAAGCACAGCCCCGGATGTACGGGCGATACCCGTGCCCTGGAATTGTTCTCGATCGTCAATATCAGTCCGTATGCGATGGCCGATGCCCTGCTGGCCGAGATAAGCTGCCTGATCCCGGGCCTGGCGACGGGCAGCGGCGCGCGCGGCCTGGATGCCGGGCGAACCCAGTCGCTGCAGGCGCGCATACGTATGCAGCGCGGCGATACCCGCCGGCGTCCAGCTCTTCGCGCGCGCAAGTTCACGTTCCAGTGCCAACTCGGACGATGCCGGAAATCAATCGTCACGTTGCGCGCGGCTGTCGCGGCCATGCCTTTCGATTGAGCGGTTACCCCTCGCCCTGCACTACCACGCCATACGCATCTGCATCGAGCAGTTCCTCGATGCGCGTCGAGTCGTCCGGTTGCAGGCGCATCAGCCAGCCTTCCCCGTAAGGGTCGCTGTTTA
>Ga0224508_10000936_pt1 | contig 26952 bp, 22 predicted proteins | sample SF_Jan12_sed_USG_4_FD_170157 | JGI IMG/M metagenome (GOLD analysis project Ga0224508, IMG submission 170157) | Sediment microbial communities from San Francisco Bay, California, United States - SF_Jan12_sed_USGS_21 | ecosystem: Environmental > Aquatic > Marine > Sediment | place: USA... | reverse complement strand
TCTGGCGACCAGTCCTCGACTTCCGAATACCACATGACCTCACTGAATACCCCGTGGTATCCGCCCTCGACTACGATGTGGGCGTCTTTACCGGTAAATGCTCGCGCGACTCGAAGTGCCGCCATGACGGCCTCGGTACCCGAATTCGAAAAACGCACGAGCTCGGCGGCGGGCACCATCTTGCTAACGCGGCAGGCAACCTGATACTCGAGTTCGGTTGAAAGCGCGAAAACGCCGCCGACCTCGATGCCCCGGCGGGCCGCCTCATCGACGCGTGGATCACCGTAGCCCAAGATGACGGGTCCGTAAGCCAGGCGGTAATCGATGTACTCGTTGCCGTCGATGTCCCATATGCGCGCCCCCTCGCCCCGCTCGATGTAGATCGTCTTGTCATCACCCCAATAGCGAAAGTTGGAGGCGACGCCCAGCGGTAGTTTGGTGCTCGCGCGGCTGAAGTGCTGATTGGATCGGGACAGGCTGCGCACGGGCGCTCCCTAGAATAATGAATGAGTATTCATTCATATTATGGCATGATTACCGCATGGTAGCCACAGCCACGAACGCCAAGCGAACCGCGCGACGCGAACAACGCCGCCGGCAACTGATCGATGCAACGATGAAGTGCATTGCCCGCAAGGGTATGGGAAGCACGACGCTGGCGGATGTTGCAGGTGAGGCCGGGCTTTCACAGGGCATCGTGAATCTGCACTTCAAGAGCAAGAACAACCTGCTGAAAGAGACTCTTCGGCATCTGGCCGACGAATACAAAGCCCAATTCAACAAGACCTTTGAAAAGTCCGGACCCGACGCTGCCGACAAACTCCTGGAGTTGATGGCGCTCGACCTTCGCCCTTCTATCTGTGATCGCCGCAAGATCGCGGTCTGGTTCGCATTCTGGGGAGAAGTCGGACAACGCCCGACGTATCGCAAGATCTGTGACGAATCGGATCGGTATTATGACGAGGTCGTGGAGGGTCTGGCCGAGACCATTATCGCGGAAGGTGCGTACACAGGCGTGACGGCATCGTCCGTCGCACTGGCACTGACATCAATGACCAACGGGATGTGGCTGTCGTGCCTGATCAGTCCGGGTTCGTTCGACCGGCACGAAGCGATGCATACTGTGAATGAGTACCTCGGCAGCGTCTTTCCGCAACATTTTTCCGGGAAAGGACACTAGATGCACATAGATATCAGCAACGATGCCAGTGTGTGGCAGAAGATTGCCCGCGACTACGCAGACAACTACCTGCAGCCACACGAAGTGGAAGCTGAACTCAACGACGGCGTACTGCCCAAGGAGATTACGCAGCGCAATAAGCTCCGCGCAATTGAACTGGGTTTCACCGCGATCGATGTTCCCAGGAGCCACGGCGGGCTCGAACTCCCGATGGAATCCCAGGTTGCGATCTGGGAGCAGCTCGGCCGGGTGACCAACGCGTTGTCGTGGTGTTTTCCCGAAGCACAGTCATGGATGTTCGACGCTTGCTCTGACGAGCAGCTGGAAAAATACATCCTCCCGATGATTCGCGGCGAACACAAAGAGTGCTACGCAATTACCGAGGCAGGTCCCGGCTCAGACATTTCCGGTCTGGAAGCGACAGCAACGCGCGATGGCAACGACTATTTGCTCAACGGTGAAAAGTGGTATGTCACCAGCGGGAACCTCGCGAGCTTCTTTTGGTTCCAGGCGCGCTTGCCCGACGAAGACGACGAAGCGTTGTTCCTCGTCGACCAGGGCAGCGACGGAATCGAGATCATTGCCAACCCGAAGTTCAGCCATACCTACGCATCGCATCATCCGACTTACCTGTTCAAGGACGTACGTGTGCCCGCTGCGCAACGCGTAGGCAACCCTGGTGACGGCATGGCCTTCACGCACAGCTGGTTTCGCCATGAGCGGCTCATGATCGGGGCCCGTAGCTGCGGGGCCGCCGCGCGGCTAATCGAAGAAGCGATGGCATTTGCCAACGAGCGCATCGTCGATGGCGCCCCGCTCAGCGAGAAGCAGGCCATCCAGTTCATGCTCGCGGATAGCGTGACGGAACTGTATGCCTCACGGCTTATGACCTATGAGGCGGCCCGCGCCGCTGACCGCGGCGACGACCTGAAAGTCCAGCACAGTCGCTGCTCGATGGTGAAGCTGTACGTATCTGAAATGGCTAATCGCGTAGCCGACCGGGCCGTGCAAATTTTCGGCGGTCGCGGCTACATGCGCGAAAACGTCGCTGAGCGGTTCTTCCGCGAGCTCCGCGTCGATCGAATATGGGAGGGCACGAGCGAGATACAACGGATTATAATCGCCCGTTCATTGCTGAAGCGCGGACTGGATGGGATGTGATTGCCCGAGCGATCGTCAAAGCTTGCCTGATTTCTACATTATTTCTTCTACATGCCTGTTCGGCTGAGTCGGACAGTGCTACGGACGATGCGAACGTCCTCAATGTGTACAACTGGGCGGACTACATCGCTCCCGACACGCTCAAACGATTCGAGGCCGAAACCGGCATCAAGGTCAACTACGACATGTACGACTCGTCGGAGGTCGTCGACGTCAAATTGCTGGCCGGAAACAGCGGCTACGACGTTGTAGTACACAGCAATCAGTTCTCGACCCGCCTTGTGCCGATTGGTATTTTCCAGAAAATCGATACGAGTAAGCTGACTAACTACGGCAATCTCGATCGCAGCGTCATGGAAAAGATCAGCGTTTACGATGTCGTCGAGGATTACAACATTCCGTATCACTGGGGCTCGACCGGCTACTCCTGGAACGTCGAAATGGTTCGCGCGCGGCTTCCCGACCATGTCATGGATAGCGGAGATGTCCTGTTTGATCCGGACGTAATCTCCAAAGTTGCCGACTGCGGCGTGAGCCTGTTGGACGGTTCGACAGACCTGTTTCCCATGGTACTTGCCTATCTCGGGCTCGATCCGACGGCAGTCGATGATGAGAGCCTCGCCGCGGCCGAGGCCCAGTTATCCAAGATCCGGCCCTACGTTCGCTATTTCAGTAACACAAAACAGCTGTCGGACCTTCCCAACAAGGAGGTTTGCGTCGCGATGAGTTGGGGCGGTGATTACGCGTCGGCCGCTGCGCGGGCCCGGGAGGCCGGAATCGATATCGAATTGCGCTACACGACGCCGAAGGAGGGTTCCGGATTATGGGTCGACGGCATATATATCCCCGCTGACGCACCACATCCGGAGAACGCCTACAAATTCATCGACTTCCTGTTGCGCCCCGATATCGCGGCGAAAATTGCGGAGTTCGTGAATTACGCCAATGCGAATCGCGCCTCATGGGAGCTGATCGACCCGGCCGTCTACAATAATCCGGCCGTTTTTCCTGACGAAGAGGTCTGGGCGCTGCTGTACCCGATCATCTCGGCCAATCCCAAGCAGGAACGGGTTCGTACCCGGGCGTTTGCGCGTGTGAAGAGTGGTCTGTGAAAGACTTCATTCGTATCAACGGCATCAGCAAGCACTTCGGCAGTTTTGCCGCCGTCGACAACGTAGATCTCGACGTCGCCAAAGGTGAACTGTTTTCGATCCTGGGTGGTTCGGGCTGTGGCAAGACGACGCTGCTGCGCATGCTGGCCGGTTTCGAGATTCCAACATCGGGCACTATCGAAATCGACGGCGTCGATGTCACGCACCAGCCGCCGTACGACCGACCTGTCAATATGATGTTCCAGTCGTACGCCATCTTTCCGCACATGTCGGTCGAACAGAACATCGCGTACGGGTTACGCAAGGAACGCGTCGCCAGACACGACATTGACCGGCGTGTAGGTGAGGTTCTCGAACTCGTGCAGCTTGACGAATTCGGCAAGCGTAAGCCCGATCAGTTATCCGGCGGACAACGGCAACGCGTGGCGCTCGCCCGGGCGCTGATCAAGCGACCGAAAGTCCTGCTGCTCGATGAACCACTGGCGGCGCTCGACAAGAAGCTGCGAGTACGTACCCAGTTCGAACTCATGAATATTCAGGATGAGCTCGGCATTACCTTTGTTGTTGTCACGCATGACCAGGAAGAGGCCATGACCTTGTCCACCCGAATAGCGGTCATGGACAAAGGGCGGTTTGAGCAGATCGGAACGCCGAAGGAAATCTACGAGTTCCCGGCCAATCGATTCGTCGCCGAATTTATTGGCACTATCAATACGTTCGATGGCACCGTTGCCGAAGCCAGCCATGAGTTCATAAGGGTCGACTCAAAAGAGGCCGGAACTGAGCTCACGGCGCTGGGAAAGCAGGCTGTGAGCGTTGGCCAGAGAGTAAAGATAGCCATTCGGCCGGAGAAGATATTTATCAGCAAGGAGAAGCCTGACAATGCCGACGATACCCGTCTTGAGGGTGTCGTCGATGACCTGGGCTACCTCGGCAACCGCTCTCTCTATCGCATTCGACTGAAGTCCGGAAAAATCGTACAAGTAAGCTCGCAGAATCGGCGCCGATCGATTACGCGCTTCCTGGAGTGGGAAGACAAGGTCTGGATTTCCTGGCGGCCGCAAAGCACGGCGGTGCTCCCGGACTGATGTCGTCCTCCGGCATGAGACGTAATGATGAGCTATGGCGGCGCGTGGCTGTCGCCACTCCCTATCTGTGGCTACTGGTCTTCTTCCTGGCACCGTTCGCCATCATTTTCAAAATTAGCCTGGCCGATCCCGTCATCGCGCAACCGCCGTTTACACCGACATTCGACGATCAGGGAAATTTCACGGGCACTGCCGACAATTTCGCCTTCCTGTTGACCGACAAGCTCTACGCAATTACCTACTATCGCTCGGTCCTTATGGCCGGCGCTGCCACCTTGCTCTGCCTGGCGTTGGGTTTTCCGATGGCCTACGGTATTGCGCGTTCGAATTCGTCGACGCGCAGCCTGTTGTTGTTGCTCATCGTGTTGCCGTTCTGGATCTCTTTCTTGCTGCGCGTATATGCGTGGATGGGCCTGCTTAACAACTATGGCGTTATCAACAATCTACTGATGTGGATCGGGATGATCGATCAGCCGATCCAGTTCATGTACACGGACTTTGCCGTCTTTGTCGGGCTCGCATACTCCTATCTGCCGTTCATGGTTTTGCCGTTGTATGCATCGCTGGAACGCATGGACATTGACCTGGTCGAAGCCGCCCAGGATCTGGGCGCGTCCAGGACGCGTTCGTTTTGGGATATCACCTGGCCGCTGGCGAGGCCGGGCGTCATTGCCGGCTGCCTGCTTGTATTTATCCCGGCCATGGGTGAGTACGTGATTCCATACCTGCTGGGCGGTCCCGAGTCGTTGCTCATCGGTCGGGTACTCTTCGATGAATTCTTCGTCAACCGTGACTGGCCATTGGCCTCCGCCGTCGCGATCGTGCTGCTGCTATTGCTCGTCGTACCGATCGTCCTGCTGCAGCGATATCAAACGAGAGATCAGGAGGGCACCGCGTGAACAGGCGCTCGAGATTCCTGCTCTCGATGCTCGCGTTCGGCTACGCCTTTCTCTATATACCGCTGATCCTGGTCATCATTTACTCGTTCAATGACTCCAGGATTGCCACGGTCTGGGGCGGTTTCTCGACGCGCTGGTACGGCGAACTGTTGCGGAACGACCTCATTCTGGATGCTGCGTTCCTGAGCCTGCGAATCGCGCTGACGTCTGCAACAGCCGCGACCATCCTCGGCACAATGGCGGGCCTCGCGCTCGCACGCTTCGGGCGCTTCAAGGGCAGAACCCTGTTCTCGGGAATGATCTCCTCACCGATGGTCATGCCGGAGGTCATCACCGGACTATCGCTGCTGCTGCTCTTCGTCACGCTACAACAGGTCACCGGGTGGCCTGGCCAGCGGGGCTTTTCGACGATCGCTATCGCTCATACGACGTTCTCGATGGCCTACGTCGCAGTCATCGTGCAGTCGCGATTGCTTTCCATGGACGAATCCCTGGAAGAAGCGGCGATGGACCTGGGCGGCAAGCCACTACGCGTGGTCTTCGACATTACGCTGCCACTGATTGCGCCGGCAATGACTGCCGGTTGGTTACTGGCATTTACGCTATCGCTGGACGATCTCGTCATTGCGAGTTTCGTGTCGGGGCCTGGCAGCAACACATTGCCAATGTACATTTTCTCGAAGGTGAAGCTGGGCGTATCACCGGACATCAACGCGCTGGCAACACTGATAATCGTTGCCGTCAGCCTGGGTGTACTAATTGCCTGGCTGGCAATGCGCCGAATGCGCGCGCCTGAAAGCTAAGGCCGCTGTAATTCCTGCAGAAGCCACTCTACATAGATGCGTTCCGGTCGTTCCATGCCGGAGAATGGTCCGGGTTCGTAGTATTTCGAGTGCACGCCCTTCGAATTATTCACGATAATTCGCTTGTCGGCCTGCGTCGTGATATCCCACAGCCACGTCAGTGCTGCAACGTCGTAGTCCTTGTCCTCTTCCGCGTCGCCGCGCACCAGCCAGTAGATCTCGCAGTTCGAGTTGTTTTGATCAACCGGCGTGAATACGTATGCCACGACATGGTCGCTATAGGCCAGCAGGAAAGAAAAAGCACCAAACGAAAAGTCCGAAGCACCGCCATCATAGTCGGTGAAGTCGCCGAGTAGCGGCGCAACCGGACCGCCATCCTCACTACCGGTCTTGTATTTATCGAACATCGCGGTTCGGCTGTAACCGTAGCCAATCTCACCGGGACGAGCTGCCGTATCGACATAGTCAATGTAGATGTCTTTTACGCCGCAGGACTTCATGCGTTCCTGCATATTGCCCTGAACGCGCTCGCGCTTGTTCCGATCGAGCATCAGCGTGTGCATGCGAGCATACTCCGGATGCGCCGCCGCGCAGTGGTAGCACTCCTGGTAGTTTTCAATCGACAACTTCCAGTTCGCGGGAATTTCGTAACTTTTCTGAGCGGCTACCTTGAGATTCTCGAAGTCGAACATCGCCATCGGTTCGGCGAGGTCGCGCTTTGCGCCTGCCAGCGAAGGAGGCGTCTCCGTAAAACAGACGAAAATCAGCCCGTGTATAACATCGACGGACACCGGCTTGAGGCTGTGCGCCGCCATGTCAAAATCGTCAGGCATATTACGAGCGGCAAACAGGTTGCCGTCGTTATCGTACGTCCAGCCGTGGTAGGGACAAATGAATTTGTCGGCGTGCCCAGCGGATTCAAGGCACACCAGTGATCCACGATGGCGGCAAACATTGGCGAAACCTTTAAGTTTTCCGTCGCTGCCTCGCACGATAATCGCCGATTCGCGGCCGACATTCAGGACTTTGAAATCGCCCGGTTCCGGAAGCTGCGAAACGTGTCCCGCAAGGATCCAGTTACGATTGATGATGCGTTCTATCTCCAACTCGTAAATGTCGGGGTCGGTATAGAAACGTTGGTCGAGAGAATGTCCGGGCTTTTGGTCGGCGATCAGTTCGGCGATTGATCGTTTGTCCGCATTGAGTACCGCGCTCATTAATTATTCCACACTATGAAACAGTATCCCCACAGTCCGGCTACGATATCACAGCACCTGCAAATCAGTCGCGCACGGCAAGCGTGCCAAGAAAAGCTTCGAGTTGTCGCAATTCACGACGGCTCAATCCCAGCGGTTTGGCTTCGTTATGCCCGATCATCGCGTCGGGCGCCTCGTTATAGTGCTCCAGCACCTCGGCCAGTGAGCCCAGTTGTCCCTTGTGCATGAAGGGTGCCGTGTCGTGAAGATTACGTAGCGAGGGAGTACGCATTGTCCCGATCAGCTCGGGCCCTGTGCGGGCAAACTCCAGCTCGGCGCAACGTCGCTCCGGGTCGTCGCTGAAAGCGCCCAGGCAGTTAAACGGATCGTTCAGTGCCTGACGAACACCGACGACACGCCCTTTGTCAGGAGTCTCAGCCGGTATGCTGAGGACCCCGGTGTTGTGAAATTCGTTGTTGGTCAGGAGCGGACCGTTGTGGCATTGCGTGCAGTTAGCCTTGTCGATAAAGAGACGCAGCCCCCGTACTTCGTCGTCGCTCATTAGCGCACTCGCAGCTTGCGGGTCGTCAGCTGCGATCGCACCAACATAGTCATCGAAACGCGTCGGTGCCGGCGCCAGCGTACGCTCGAATGCGGCAATCATTTTGCCCACATTGGCAAACGCCCGGTTTATCAGGATGCGGTCCGCTGCAGTCATCGATTGCCAGGCGCCGTCCCACTCGGGGTCAGCTCCTGGCGCCGCGGCAACGGGAAAGCGCTGCGGGTCGTCGAGGTCCGGCAATGCCCCAAACAGTGCCTCGTAACCGTCACGATAGTGCTCGTCGCTCACAATGGTCCGGACCACATGCATGCGATTGCTGCCATGCTCATTCGGATCCTCGAGCGGTGACAGCGCCTGCGACCACTGACTATCGCGGCGACCATCCCAGTACAGCCAGGGACTGTAGGCGGTGCCGACAATACTTGGCGTATTGCGCCTCGATGTTCCGATCGCCTGACCTTGCGGCAAACCATCGGTGAAATTACGAATGGGCTGATGACACGTCGAACACGAAATCGCACCGTTGGCGCTGAGGCGCGTATCCAGAAACAGTCTTTCACCCAATTGGGCCGCCCGCGCGTCGTCGGCGACGGCATTGCTGGGGTCCGGTGGTAGCGCCGCGAGACTGTCCAGCCAGAGCGAACGCAACACGACGATTTCCTCTGCGCTCCATGGTGTCGGCGTGGCGCCGAAGTGTCGCCAGCCGACACTTATTGCGACTACCAGGAGCAGCGTGCCGCCAATCTTGAGCAACCTGGACATTACAGCTCTAACGGCAGGGTGACGATATGCTGTCCATCCGCAGTGGTTATCGTCACAACAATCTCCCAGTAGCCACCCATGTGGAAGCGCACGCCCTCAAGACGATAATCGCCTTCGCCGATTTCCCGGGTTACGCGAGGACGTGTCGGCAACCCGTGATCGTGCTGTGGCATGCCGCCGGACACGCTGATGTCGGCGCCTGTCACGGGTTCGCCGTCAGCCGTTGCAATGTGCAGTGTCCAGCTGTGGATACGGTTGATCTCGATGGCGCCCTCGGGCGTGGAGTAAGTTACTCGCAGGCCATGCTCCTCGGCCGCCGTGCCCTGCATCGGCAGCAGCACACAAGCAAGCAGTACGAATACGGCTTTTGAACTCCGCACCTGGTACCAGCGCTTCAATCGACCGCTCATGAACAGGTACTGTAATTGCAGCAGCAGCAATGCACCGATGAATAAGGGCCAGTAGCCGAAGCCGGTGAAGCCGACTTCGAACGGGAATACCGCCGCATAGCGCCTGTCGGAACTCGGCTCGCTTGCCGAAACGATACCGATGTAGTCACCCTCGTCTTCAAACTCATGCATGACCGTAAACACATCGGGCTCCAGTCTGGCTTGCTGGTAGAAAACAGTAACGCTATCGATGTCTTCGATTTTCTCGACATCTTCCATACGGGCAAATCGACCTTTTCCGGTAACGTCTCTGATGATGCGAAAGTCGATGGGCATCGAAGCCAGCGAATCATGCTGATACTCCATGACAAAGACACTTTCGGAAGCTGCCGGCAGATCTTCACAAAACTGTTTATGGCCGCTGACACGTGGCTGATAGATCTTGAAATGAGCGCTCAGGTAACTGACCTTGATCAGGCAAAGGTCGTCCTCTTCAACCACGCCACCATGTGCGTTGGCCGCCTGCGTCAGCGCGCCCCATAGGACAAAAATTAGAAACAGCCGGATAGCGATGCTTTCGATAAACATTCGTGTATTCTAACCGCAGGCCGAATACCATCACAGCCGCCGCATTGAAGATACTCAAACGATGAATTTGTTACTCAGCATTGCCGCGCTGCTACTCGGCCCTGTGATCTATGCGCTCGGGAGACGCAACCCGGCGGCACGACAGATCCTCAACGGATTCATTTTCATCACGATCGCCGGCCTGATTTGCGTCAACATCATTCCGGAATCGCTGGCCGCAGGCGGTATGTACGCCGTCGCGTTTCTCCTACTCGGCATCGCGTTTCCAATCGTGATCGAACGCGGCTTTAGCGGCGCACTGCACGAGGCGCACGTTCTCGTTCTGATTATCGCCGCGCTCGGCCTCGTGATTCACGCCATAGTTGACGGCATTGCGCTGTTGCCGATGGAGGGCAGCGATCTCGCACATGCCGTGATATTGCATCGTCTGCCAATCGGCATGGCGATCTGGTGGTCGCTACGCCCGAACCTCGGCCTGCCGGTCGCCATTGCCGCATTTGCGACGATTATTCTTGCTTCCACAGTCGCATATACGCTTGGCGCGCCGATAATCGAGCTCGCGGAAGCCCGCAGCATCGCCTTCGTACAGGCGTTTGTTTCAGGATCGCTGATTCATATCGTCGCGTTTGGTGTGACCCACGATCACGGCGGCCACATCGAGCCGGTGGAACAAGCGCAGAACTGGGGGTACCGCGTCGGTATTCTGCTCGGCCTGTTCCTGGTTTTCACTGCTCCGCAACTGCACGGATAGCCGCCCGCCTGGCTGCGGAAACCCACCAGGTTGCTCATCTGGGGTCCTCCACTGATGACACAGCCACATATGAGGACGGGTTGTCCGCTGCGCTCGATGTTCGAACTATCCGTAGGTTGTTACCGACTGCGAACGACACGCAGAGAGGTTACACCTAGCGGGCCTCGTCGGGCCTGAGGAATCGGCTCCGATGCAGCACCAGGGGCTCGGCTTCGCGATCCTCGAATCGGTGGACCCGACCGACGATGATCTTGTGATCGCCACCCGGATAGACATGCTCGGTACTGCATTCAAACAGCGCCGCATACTCGCCGAGAATCGGCACGCCCCTGATGCCCTCACGATGATCGAGGCCTGCGAACTTGTCGCCCGAGCGTTGCGCGAAGCGACTGGATAATTCGTGCTGTTGTCTGGTCAGCACATGCACAGCGAAATACCCGGCCTCGGAAAAAACGTCATAACTCATCGAATCCTCGGCCACGCTCCAAAGCACCAACGGCGGGTCGAGGGAGACTGAGCTGAAGCTGTTGACCGTAATACCGATTTTCGCACCGTCCGCGTCGAGGGCCGTGACGACGGCGACACCCGTGGCGAAACAGCTAAGCGCGCGCCGATATCCGGTCGGGTCGACGGCCTCGTATTCCGCAAGCTCCTTCTCAGCGTTACTCGGTGGCCGTTTCGACGTCATATTCAGAGGTTCTTCGTTGATCAAGGAAGCGGAAGAATACAGCAATACTGCCGCCGGCGATCAAATCCCATACGCCCCAGACCGCGGCGATCGCGGCGGCGCCACCAAGACCCTTCAGCTGACCAATCAAAATGACCAGCGCCAGGCCGGCATTTTGAATCCCCAGCTCAAACACCAGCGCCCGGCGCGTTGGTCCGCTGGCGGACAGTATCCGGCCCGCCGCCGCGCCGGTGCCGAACGCCACCGCGTTATGAATTATGACCACGATCCCGAGCATCGGGAGTGCCGCAATCAGCACCGGGAAGAAATAAGCGATGCCATAGATGATGACGCCGATCAGTGTGCCGGCGCCAAGCAAGGTGGCGCGCTTGCGGATGCGCTGCGCAACATCCGGCGCCTTCGCAGCGATCACCATGCCAAACAATAACGGCACGGCGAGCAACAAGGTGGTTTGTGCAAGGAATACATAGGGACTGACATCGAGCGATTTCAGCAGCGTCGAGGTCGGCGTGTAAATATGTGACCAGAACAGTATCGAGGCTGGCGTCAGAATTGCGGCGAGCAGACTCGATGTCGCGGTCAGCGCGACTGACACCGCCAGATTGCCGCGCGATAAATAAGTCAACAAATTGGAAACCGCGCCGCCGGGGCAGCAGGCGACGACGATCATCCCGAGCGCTATTGACGGCGGGGGTGCCATCACGAATATCAGCGCAATCGTCACCAGCGGTAATAGAAATACCTGTGAGATGACGCCGCCAGCGAACAGGAGGGGCTTGTCAATCAGGAACCGAAAGTCATCCACGCGCAGGCCCAGCGCTACGCTGAACATGACCAGCATCAGCGCGATTGCCACCCCGGCCTGCCCGATCGGGTCCAGAACGATGCGTAAACTATCAAGCTCCGTCACGTCCATTGTTCGCCGGATCCCCTTCTTGGAATTGCTGTTCTCAAAAACAACAGTACACTGCATCCCCTGCCCGGCGAAAGCCAAAGCGTCCGGGAACGAGCCGCGGACGGCACGGCGAAGCACGCCGCCGCGTGATTATGGGAAAAACCGGAGTAGGGACCTTGACTCGAGCACTCGCCACCTCAGCACTTCTTGTATTGCTGCTCAGCGCATGCGGTAACGACACGGAGGAGGATGCGACCACGCCGTTCGGTAGTCGTTATGCGCCGCTGGCCTCCGAGAAAACCCTGATTACCGGCGCGACGATACTGACCGGCGCGGGCCAACGACTGGAAGACGCCGATATCCTGCTCGTCGATGGTCTGATCGACGACGTCGGTGAGAATCTCAGCGGCAGGGGCGCCGTCATTATCGAGGCTGATGGAAGATGGGTCACGCCCGGTATCATCGACGTGCACTCACACCTCGGCGTCTATCCGTCGCCCGGCACGAAATCTCATTCAGACGGCAATGAGTCGACCGCGCCGGTGACGGCCGAGGTATGGGCGGAACACGGCGTCTGGCCCCAGGATCCGGGCTTTACGACGGCGCTCGCCGGCGGTGTGACCTCCCTGCAGATCCTCCCCGGCTCCGCAAATCTGATCGGTGGCCGCGGTGTGACTCTGAAAAATGTACCGGGCAGAAACGTCATGGACATGAAATTTCCGGGCGCACCGCACGGACTGAAGATGGCTTGCGGCGAGAACCCGAAACGCGTGTACGGCGGCAAGGGCGAGGCTCCGGCTACACGCATGGGTAACGTAGCCGGTTATCGCGCTTCCTGGATCGATGCGGTGGAATATCGTGACCAGCTCGCCGCCGCCGAAGACGGTGACGGCGAAGCACCGAAGCGTGACCTGAAGTTGGAGACTCTCGTGGGTGTTTTGAATGGCGAGATCCTCGTACATAACCACTGCTACCGCGCCGATGAAATGTCGATCATGCTCGACCTCGCAAAGGAATTCGGCTACAAGGTCACGGCGTTTCATCACGCGGTCGAGGCCTACAAGATCGCCGACCTGCTGGCCGAAGCGGATACCTGCGCTGCCGTTTGGGCGGACTGGTGGGGCTTCAAGATGGAAGCGTATGACGGCATTCGTGAGAACGCTGCCATCATAGATCTCGCGAACGCCTGCGCAATTATTCACTCCGATGACGCCATTGGCATCCAGATGCTCAACCAGGAAACCGCCAAAGTCATGGGTGCCGCGGCACGCGCCGGCATCGACATACCGCCGGAACGTGCGATCCAGTGGACCACGAAGAACGCGGCGAAATCGCTCGGCATCGATACGGTTACGGGAACACTCGAGGCTGGAAAAATGGCCGACGTCGTGATCTGGGACGGTAATCCGTTCAGCGTTTACACGCGCGTCGAACAGGTTTTCATCGACGGCGCACTGGCGTATGAACGCGGCAATGACGCCCTCAATCCTGTGACCGACTTTACACTCGGTACCGCGATCTCGGCAGGAGGTGCAGAATGAGACGATTCGCTTTCGCACTGTTACTGCTCTGTTGCACTGGCGCCACGGCCCAGACCATCGCGATTACGGGCGCCAAGGTTCACACGGTCGGGCCGCAAGGCACGATCGAGGACGCGACGATAATCATCGTCGACGGCAAGTTCTCCGCCGTTGGTCGCGATCTGAGCGCACCAAGGGGCGCGCAGATCATCGACGCGACTGACAAGATCATTACGCCGGGGCTGTTTTCCCCAATAAGTGAGTTGGGGCTTGTGGAAGTTGGCCTTTCCGCCGGGCCGGTGGACAGTCGACAGCGTGGCAAGCAATTCACTGCAGGCTTCGATGTCGCGGACGCCTACAATCGGCGATCAACGCTGGTCGCGGTGAACCGAATCGAGGGTGTTACGCGAGCAGCCATCGCGCCGTCGCCCGGGTCCGGAAACAGTAATGGCAGTCGCGGCCACGTCTTGTCCGGCCTCGCCGCGGTTGTAAACCTGGGCGATGAAAACGTGCTGGATCGTCGTGGTGTCGCGCTGGTCGTCACCCTCGGCGAACGCGGCAGCGCTTATGCGGAAGGCACACGTACGGGCGCCTGGCTTACTTTGCGCAACGCACTTGACGAAGCCGTCGATTATCGCGACCACAAGGACGACTATGAACGCGGCATGCGGCGCAAGTATCGGCACAGCATTACCGATCTTGAAGCCTTACAAAGCGTCATAACCGGCGATACGCCGCTACTCGTCACGATCGATCGCGCCAGCGATATCGAAATTCTGATCACCCTCACGCGACAGCACAATCTCAAGGCAATCATTGCCGGCGGCAGCGAGGCGTGGATGGTCGCAGACGAACTGGCGACGGCCGGGATCGCCGTGATTCTGGCACCGACTGCCAATCTGCCGAGAAGTTTCGACAGCATCAACGCGCGCCGCGGCGCTGCAAACCTCCTCCAGGCCGCGGGCGTCAAAATTGCGTTCAGCGAAACACGAGCCCAGGCGCACAATGCCCGCAATATCACGCAGTCAGCCGGCAACGCAATCGGCGACGGCCTGTCACGGGACGCCGCGCTACGTGCAGTGACACTAACGCCGGCAGAGCTGTACGGCGTTGCTGATTCGGTCGGCAGCATAGAGGTCGGTAAGACCGCCGACGTTGTCATCTGGCCGGCCGACCCGTTCGAGGTGACCACCTATCCCGAGCGCGTACTGATCAATGGCGATGACGTGCCGATGGTCAGCCGGCAGACCCTGTTGCGGGATCGATACTTACAGCTCGATTCGGACAAGCCGCCCGTCTATCGCGATTGAAACAGGCGACCACGGACAGCTAGATGTGGAATCTCGCCAGGTTGTTCATGTGGGGTCTTCCGCTGACGATACAGCCACATATCAGGACGGGGCGGGACAGGTAGCCGAACACGCCTCGCGTATTCCTTCCTCGTCACGTATTTTCATTGAGCTGCCGGCTCGGCTACAGATTCGGCCACCTGTCCCGCCCCGTCCTGATCACGGCCTGGAGCCGGCGAACGAACGCATGATGCTTTCGAGAGAGTGCAGTGGACAACGCACCCGAATCTATAGCCGCAGGCGTGTGAGGGTGGGTTGTTCGGTGCGCTCGATGTCAGGACTGTCGGAAGGTTGTCGCCCGCTGCGAACAACCTGTAGAGAGGTTACAACTAGACGTTCAGCTCGGGTCGTGACGTCTGCAGGACGCCATTATTGAGCCAGAAAACCTGGTGGGCCGCCTGCAGCATCTGATCGCTGTGCGTAACGGCAACCCGTGTCACGGCGAGTCGACTCAGCGCGTCGATGACATGTTTTTCCGAATCGCGATCCAGGCCGCTGGTGGCCTCGTCGAGCAGTAACAATCGCGGCTGACGATACAACGCGCGCGCCAGCAGCACGCGCTGCGACTGGCCTTTGGACAGCGACGAACCGAGGTCGCCGATCCTGGTGAGATAATTCATCGGCATAGCTTCAATGTCCCGCGCAATGCCGGCAGCGACGGCCGCCCGACGAATGGCTTCAGGATCGGGGTCATCGGCAAACAGTGCGATGTTTTCGGCGATCGATCCTTTCATCAGGCAGTCGTCCTCGAATACCGTTCCCGTGTGTTTCCGAAAATCATTGATATCCAGATCGGGCAGTCGAAGGCCACCAACAAACAAATCCCCTACCTCGAACTTTTCGATGCCGGCGATCAGACGCAGTAGCGTGCTCTTGCCGGAGCCCGAACAACCGGCAATGGCGACGAAACTACCCTGTGCGACACGGCAAGTGCAGTCGCGCAGGATAAATGGTTCCTCGCTGGAATAGCGAAAGGCGACGTTGTTGAGCTCTATGTCCTGAACCGTCGCCTGGTCGCGAGGCAACGACGGGATTTGCTGCTGCCGCACCAAACCCGCGCCGCTGAAGACAATATCTTCGAGGCGCGTCAATGGCACTTCGAGCAAACGGTAGTCGTTGATCCGATCGACGATGGCGCCGGCGCGTGTAACGAACATGCCGAGGTACGCAGCAAACGCCGACACCATGCCGACACTCATGCGGCCGTCCAGGCTGCTCCTCGCCAGCCAGTAGATCACCGCAAGGCGCAGGCCGTTGAATAGCAGCTGGCGCAGTGCGCTATCGACGATTCGAAGGTTGCCGGCCCGCAGGCGTGCGTTGGTCGCATCGGCAAACAGGCCTCGCCATTCCGATTCCCTGACCGCTTCTCCACCCAGCATCTTCACGGTCTGGCTGGCACGCAACGTTTCAAGAAAATGGGTCTGTACGGTCGCTTCCGTGACCGCAATGTCCTGCGATAGACGCAGGTTTGCAGGCAATATCGCGACGCGCCACAGACACCAGATCATTGCAACGGCCATCACCAGCAGGGTTAGCAATGAGTCGTATACCGCCATCAACGCGGTTATCAATACGATAAACAGCACATCGATTACCAGGGCCGGCGCCGCTTGGACGATAAATTCCTGCACATGCCGCATGGCCAGGATGCGGTGCTGCACGTCGCCGAGGTCGCGGCTGCGAAACCAGTTCAACGACCGCTGCAGCAATTGGTGCAGGACGCGAGCCGATGTGTCGAATACCGTTACATGGCTGAGGTATTGAAACGTCAGCTGTCGCATCGTGCTGGCACCGGTCTGAAACAGTAATAACAAGCTGAAACCGGCGAGCAGCGTATTCAACAGCTGCCGATCGCCGTTTACCAGCACCTGGTCGATCGTCACCTGCAAGTACAATGGTGATGCGAGCAGCAGCGTCTCTGCCACCAATGCGAGCAGCAGTCCCGCGGCGAACTGCCGATAGTCGTCGGTCTCGAATGACATCAGACTGGCGAGTTTCAGGCGCGATGGTCGGCGTGCCCGGCGAAATCCGCGAGCCCTTCCCACTTCCAGCGCTATGCCGGTAAACGCCTCCGTCGCTATCGCGAGCGACACTTTTACGACACCACGTGACGGATCGTGCACCAGCAAATGGTCCCGACGGGCTGCCTTCAGCACGACGAAGTGATCAAATTGCCAGTGCAGGATGCATGGCGTTCGGAGATGACCGATCTCGGACAGGCCGCAGCGAACGGCGCGCGTCGAAAGGCTTAATGCCCGGCAGACGTTCGTGATCCCCGTCAACGTCGCGCCTTTGGTTGACACAGGAAACTGACGCCGCAGCTGCACCAGGTCAACCCTGACACCCAGATAATTGGCGATCATCGCAACCGCAGCCAGCCCGCACTCGGTGGCCGTGGATTGTCTGATCACCGGTAACCGTGGCCTGCCGCCCAGCCTGATAAACGGTTCGCCACTGACCACTCGTCAGGTCCTGGATATCGCCCTGCTCTGCCAACGCATCGGCGCGAGTAACCAGGTCGCGAGCGTGCGCGTTTCGAGGACAATATCGGCGACCAGCAACATGCCCGGCCGCAACCGGATCGCGCCCGCGGCTGATTTGAGATCCGTCTGCTGTATTTTTACCGTGACCTTGAATGCCGCCTCGCGCAGCTGGAAGGTCCGGGGGATTTCGTCGGGCAAGAGCACGAAATCCGAAACGCTTGCGACTCGCCCGGAAAAAGTGCCGAACCGCTGATAGGGAAAGGCGTCATAGAGCAATCGCACTGCTTGCCCGGGCCGGACGAAGCCGATCGCGCTCGAAGGCACGTAGACTTCCGCGGTTAGTGACAAATCCTGCGGCAATATCGTTGCCAGCAGCTGCTGCGGTGCGATCGAATCGCCAGCGTGTACGGCGGTCGACGCAAGTTTGCCGGCTACCGGCGCGACCAATACGACGCGACGCGCCGCACGCTGTCGTACGAGCTCTTGTTGCAGTTTCGATTGCTGCAGACTCAGGCCGGCGACGACGCGTTCTGTATCCAGTGGCACTCGTCTTGCGCGCTCCTGAAGCTGCTGGCGCTCGCGCTGGCGCGCCCTCTCCTCCCGTCGTATTGCAGCCATCGCCAGCTGCAAACCGGACAGCTCATCCTGTTGCTGAATAACTTGCCAGTCGGTAACCGCGCCGCTTTCTATGGCGACGTTTAGTCGTGACAGTTTCTTGGTCGCCGCCGCAATGCGCTGCTGTTGCCGCTGCCGGCTTTCGTTGACAATCTGTCGCTCGGCGTCCAACGAATTCAACTGCGCGGCGATCGACTCGATCTCTATTGCCGCCTCGGTCTGCACAATTTGCATTTGTCTTGTAACGGTTGCCTCTTGTTCCTGCAACTCAAGTAACTCGGTTGCCTGCGAATCACTGCCGTCTTCGAGAAAACTGTGACGACCGAGCACGATTATGGGTTCACCGGCAACCACGAAATCCCCGGGCGAACGAACAATAGCGATAACTTTTGCCGCGGAGTCATGGGATACCTTCGTTACACCGTCGCGCGCAACCAGCCAGCCACGCACAGATTCTTTGCGGGAGTATTCCGCGGTTGCGATGAATCCTGCTGCGGATACCGCGATGCATATAACCAGTAGCGTCAGCCAGAACCACGGGCGTGGAAACACGGCGATCGGTCGTCCGAATGGACGCTTCGATAGCGCGTCAATTGCCTGTCGGCGAAACAGGTCTTCGGCAAGCTGCTTTCTCATGCCGTTAATTGTGAAAGCGGGCGCGCCATTGCCGCAAAGTGAATAAGCTGGCAGTTACTGAACAAATGCTGCAACTGATCCCGTCATGCACGATACGGATGTACTGACTATCTCAGATGATGCGGCGTCTGTCGGGCATCAGCCTGCGCGCAGCCGTTAGCGCGACCGACCGGCCTATCAGCAACGACGTTCGCGAGGCCGCCCTATATAACCATTCGGAATAAGCGCATAACCAACGTGTCTGACCCGATCCTTGTCCACCGGCCTTTCGCCTATAGACTCAGTAACTATGAATGCGCGCGTAGAAGAACTCTTCCGGACCGACAGCCAGGTCTTCGACAGCATCGCGGACCTGATTCCCAGTCCTGACAACCCGACGCCCATGCTGCGGCTCGGCGAGCGCTTCAATCCGCTTGCGGATTACGAAGTATTGCTGAAGCTCGAAGGCATGAATCCGTTCGGGTCGATCAAGGATCGTACCGCGCATTTCATGCTGAAGGGCCTGAAGTTAAGAGACGACCAGGCGCTGGCAGAGGCATCCGCCGGCAATACCGGTATCGCGCTGGCGGCGCTCGCGAACGCGCGCAACATTCCGATCGAGATAGCGGTTCCCGAAGGCACACCGGAAGCCAAGAAAGCCATGCTGCGGTTCCTGGGCGCGGAACTGATCGAGGTGGACGATGAGCTGTGCCCGATATTTCCGTCCGAAGGCGCGCGCGGCGTGGTTAAAAGCATGGTCGAGAGCGAGGCCTACGGTGGCAAGTACGTGAACCCGAACCAGTACGAGAGTCAGCTCAACGTGGCAGCGCACTATCATACGACCGGTCCGGAAATCTGGAGCCAGACTGCGGGCAATATCGACTACTTCTTCGCGAGCATCGGTACCGGTGGCACGATCAGTGGCGTCGGTCAGTACCTGAAGAAGATGAATCCGTCGATCAAGATCATCGGTGTCGAGCCGGCCAGCCGGCACCACAACCTGTCGGGTCTGAAGCGGATCACCGGGTTACCCGAGGAGCATTTTCCCAACATTCTCGACCGCGACCTGCTTGACGACCTTATTTCGGTGTCGGACGACGATGCCTACGAGGCGGGCATCAAGCTTGCTCGCACCGATGGCGCACTGGTCGGACCGACGACGGGCGCAGTACTGCACGCCGCAATGGAGGCAGGCGCAAGCAGCAGGGGTCGGGCCGTGCTGATTTCCGCCGATACGGCGGAGAAATATATCGAGTCGTACGCGAAGTACCTGGGCGAGTGACCGCTGGATGTAACCGCTGTGCAGGTTTTTCGCAGCCGGTGACCAGCAACCGACAGTCCGCACACCGAGCGCAGCGGACAACCCACCCTCACACGCCTGCGGCTACAGACTCGGGTGCGTTGTCCACCGCGCTCTTTACTAGCAGCCTGAGTTCGTGCGCCGGCTCCAGGCCGTGATCAGGACGGGGTGCGTTTCTACAGCTAGAGCCGGGTTACCGCACGCCCGAATTCCTCGACCTTGTCCCAGTCCGTAAATTCGAAGGTTCCGGTTGGATCCGTCGGCCCTTTCCCCATCCACAGAATGAACCGGATCATGGTCTTGTCGAAAAGACCGAGGCTCGGGTAGTCGATCCTGCCTGCGAACACGCCGAGGTGTTGCGGCTGCCATTCGATTTTCTTGAGAAATTTCTGCAGGTAAGGATTGGTCTCCGGCGTATTCTTTTCGGGCTTACGGGCAACAACATTGACGGAAAAAAAGGCGTTTGGATGCGCCTCGAGGACCGCCTGGTTGCGTTTTATAAAGTCATTTACGAGCGGCTGGTGTTTGCCGTACCGAATGCTCGCACCGATGACGATTTTGTCGAACGCCCCCTGCTGCAGGTCCGGCTCGACTTTCAGATCGCGCAACTCGACAACGTGGTCATCACCCTCCAGAACGCCCTTGATACGGTTGCAGATCTGGATGGTATGACCGTCCGTCGTCGAGTAGAGCAGCAGTATTCTTGCCATGTCTGATGTTACCTTCGTCAATAGTCATTCTAGAACGTCAAGCTGAACGTCGCGCCGCCTGTCGCGGTGCGCCCTAACCGGACGAATCCGCCGTGAGCGATCATTACCTGCCGCGCGAGCGCCAGCCCGACGCCGGATCCGCGTTCTTTCGTCGTGAAGAACGGCACAAAAATCTTCTTGGCAACGTCATCAGGTACGCCTGGCCCATTGTCAGACACCTCGATCACCACGTTGTTGCGCCGATTGAGGCGCGCACTCAGGCTGACTCGAGGTCGGTCGACGAGCGCTGTCGCCTGCCAGGCATTGCGCAGTAGATTCAGCAGTACAGGTTCCAGCAAATCCCGGTCCGCGTAAACATCCAGCGACTGCGGCGTAATATCGCGGTCGAATTCCAGGCTGTCGCGCGGGCACTCCGCTGCCGCGAGACGCATGACCTCGTCGAACAAGCCGGCTATCGGTACGCGCTTCTTTTCAGGCGGCGCCAGCCGTGAAATCTGTCGATAACTGTCGACGAACTGCGTCAGACTGTCGGAACGCCTGGCGACGGTCGACACCGCGTTGCGCAGGTCATGGAGATCATCAGTTACGGACTCGCCGCGCGCCTCTTTCGCGACGACATCGTCGACCACCTCGGCGGCCGTGTGCGCAAGCGATGTCACCGGCGTAATGGAATTCATGATTTCATGCGTCAGCACACGCACGAGGTCTTCCCAGGCTTCCGCCTGGGTCGCATCCAGTTCGGACTGTATGTCTTGTAACGAAATCAATCGCTCACTGTTGGATGCCACGACGACTTCGGTGGCGGCCAGGGTAAGGTGATATTCAATACCTTCCACCGTGAACTTGACGAGCTGGCGCTGGCCGGGCACCGCATTATCGACCGCTTCGGCAAAACTGAAGCCGAACTTCCTCAGGTCTCGCAGCGACGTTACATGTTCAGCACCAAACAAACGTCGCGCCGCGTTGTTCTGCAATGTGATCGATCCGTCTGGATGCAGCGTCATCAGCGGCACCGGAATGTGCTCGACCAGCGCCGTCAATCTCCTGAAGCGCACTTCCTGATCACTACTGCGCTCGCGCATCCGCTCGATGATTTCAGTGAACTTTTGCCCGAGCGCGTCGAACCCGGACCCCTCCTTTTTGAAATCAAATCGCTGCGAGAAGTCAGCGTAACTCACCGCGTCAAGAAACCGCGCCACTTCCCGATTGGTGCGGCTGACGTATCGCCAGAGTTGAGCTGCCAGCGCTGCGAATAAGGCCAGCGCGAGCAATGTGGCGCTGTGCATGCCTGGCCGCAGCCACAACCATAGCAGCAGCCCCATCGCCAGCGCGACCAGCACCAGGCGTACTATCAACAACAGCAGGAAGCGCTTAAATATCATGCTTCTCCATGCGCCGATATAACGATGCCCGGGTAAGCCCCAGTTCGTTGGCGGCTCGTGAGATATTGAAACCGTGCTTGTGCAGCGCCTTGCGGATTGTCTCTTTTTCCAGGTGATCGAGGTTGAGAATGGTTGGTGCGATCGCCACCGGTGGCGGGGATGTACTAGCGCTCGTGTCATTCAACTGCAAGTCGGCAGGCTCCAGCACATTACCCTCGGCAAGGATGACTGCGCGTTCAACAGCGTGTCGCAGGGCGCGCACATTACCCGGCCAGTGATAGTCGACCAGCGCCTGCTCGCTGGCCGCGGAGAATGTGCGCGCTGACCCGCCGTGTTTGCGCGAATAAATCTCGAGGTAATGACGCGCGATCGGCAGGATATCATCCGGCCGTTCGCGCAGCGGCGGCACCGTCAGTTCGACGGTATTCAATCGAAATAAGAGGTCCGGCCTGAAATGTTCCGGGTCACGCAAGCGCGCGGCGGGCGCGTTCGTTGCCGCGACAATGCGCACATCGAAGTCCTCCGGTTGATTTGAGCCCACCGGCGTCACCTGGCGCTGCTCGAGCACGCTTAGCAATTTCGTTTGCATGTGGAGCGGCAGGTTGCCGATTTCATCGAGGAACAACGTCCCGCCGTTGGCGGCCTGGATGCGGCCGAGACGGTCTTCGTTGGCATCGGTAAACGCACCTTTACGATGCCCGAAAAGCTCGGACTCGAACAGCGACTCGCTGATAGAGCCCATGTCGATCGACAGGAAGATCTGTTTCGCTCTTTTCGATCGGTGATGGATTTCCCGCGCGATGAGTTCCTTGCCGGTACCGTTTTCGCCAAGGATGAGTACGTTCGCGTCAGTCGGCGCGGCACGATCGACGATGTCGATAACCTGCTTCATCTGCGATGAATCGCCGACAACGAGGTCGCTACCCGTCGGCGAAGTCGCCACCAGAAGCTGATTCGCCTGTCGCAGGGACTCCGTTTCGCCGCGACTCTGTCGCAGCTTCACGGCGGCTGATACGGTCGCCACGACTTTTTCGTTTTGCCATGGTTTGGCGATGAAATCGGTCGCTCCCCGCTTCATCGCCTCGACTGCCGTGTCGACATTACCGTGCGCCGTAATCATGACGACGACCGCCGCTGCATCGATCTCGAGTATGCGCTCGAGCCAGTAGATACCCTGATCGCCCGACGATTGGCCGGGTCCAAAGTTCATATCGAGAAGCACGGCGGCAATCGGGTGCGCGGCGAACAAATCAGGAATCTGCTGCGGATCGCGACAGGTGATCACGTCCGGGAACTGACGACGCAGCAGCATCCGCCCGGCCGTCAGGATGTCCTGGTCGTCGTCAACAATGAGAATACTGCTGGCGGTACTCATTTAACCTGCCTCAAAACTGTTCGAAATCGTACACATACTGTACGCATGCGTACAGTTTTATCGCGGAGATCAGGCGTGCGATTAATAAAAACAATAACTTACAGTTTGGCACGGTACTTGCTATCTATCTGGACATAGCAGCGTTGCGAACAGGGAAATCGAGCCGCCATCGTGGACAAGATCAGGAAACTCCGTGACAACACCTACCCCCCGGGTCTCCAGGGCTCGGGGCAGAGTATGGACCGCAAAGTCACGCAGAAAGCGTCACTGACCGGCAGGATCGGCCTGCTGGCCGGCGTCATTGCGGCGATCGCTTTCGCGTGGTGGCTGATCGATACACTCGCAGGGGGGCGCAGCCTCAGCATCAACTCCGGGCGCATCACCGTATCGGAAGTGACCGTCGGAACGTTCGAAGACTTCATACCGCTGCGCGGCAGACTGGTGCCACGCAGCACTGTCTACCTCGATGCCATCGAGGGTGGTCGTGTAGAGCAGGTGCTCGTTGAGGACGGCGCTGTTGTCGAGCCCGGTCATCTGATCGCGGTCCTGTCGAACACCAACCTGCAACTCGAAGTACTCGGCCGCGAAGCCGCCGTCACCGAGCAGCTGAATAACATGCGAACCATCGAGCTTCAGCTCGAGCAGAACCGGCTTTCGCATAAACGCAACCTGGTCGAGATCGACTACCAGATTACGCGACTCACTCGCGAAATCGCCCGGCAGCGCGAGCTTGCGGCGAAAAATCTCGTATCGCAATCAACCATCGACCAGCTTAACGACGAGCTTACTTATTTCCGTAATCGCCGCGAGGTTACGCTCGAAAGTCAGGAAACTGATGCGCGCATGCAGGAGCAGCAACTTGCTCAGTTGCGAGATGCCGGCAAACAGCTTCAAGCCGGCCTTGGCTTTGCCAGGAAGAATCTTGACGATCTCAATGTAACGGCGCCGCTGCCTGGCAAACTGTCAGGCTTCAACATCGAAGTCGGCCAGTCCATCGTTCGGGGCGGGCGCCTGGGACAGATCGATGATCCGGACGGCTACAAGCTGAACGTCAAGATCGACGAGTATTACCTGGGCCGCGTTGATCTGCAGCAGGTGGCAGTAGCGGAACACAGGGGCAGAGATATTGATCTCACGATCTCGAAGGTCTACCCGCAGGTGAATGAAGGCCAATTTGAAGTCGATATGACGTTGACGGACGAACCTGCCGGTTTGCGACGCGGACAGACCTTGCAAATCCGACTGACGCTCGGAGACAACGCGGACGCGATTCTGGTTCCGAATGGCGCTTTCTACCAGGAAACAGGCGGCAACTGGGTCTTCGTTGTTGCTCCGGACGGTAGCGAAGCCATCAAACGACCCGTCCGATTGGGTCGCCGTAATACTGATTTCATCGAGGTGCTCGACGGCCTCGAGCCCGGCGAGAAAGTTATCACGTCGCCTTACACAAACTATGCCGGTATGGATCGATTAAGCCTGGACGAAGCCTAGCTTCGTTCCTGGCCGATCGCCATTCAATTTCAACGAGGGGATTCCCGAAATGCTTAAACTGCACGACCTGTACAAGATCTATCACACCGACGAAATTGAAACCGTCGCACTCAATGGCGTCAACCTGGAAATCGAGCAGGGTGATTTTGTTGCCATCATGGGCCCGTCTGGTTGCGGCAAGTCAACGCTGCTGAACATCATCGGCATGCTCGACAACCCCTCCGACGGCGACTATTTCTTTTTCGATGAGAATGTTTCGCCGTACACCGAGGCACAGCGCAGCCGAATCCGTAAGCAGAATATCGGTTTCATCTTCCAGAATTTTAACCTGATCGACGAGCTGAGCGTTGCCGAGAATATCGAACTCGCACTCCTCTACCATAATATGCCATCGGCGGAGCGCAAGAGGCGTGTTGCCGCCGTCATGGATCGCATGGGCATCGCGCATCGCGCCAATCACATGCCCGGCCAACTGTCCGGTGGCCAGCAACAGCGCGTCGCCGTTGCGCGGGCCGTCGTAGGCGATCAGCCGCTCATTTTGGCTGACGAGCCCACCGGCAATCTGGATTCGGTTCACGGCCAGGAAGTCATGGAACTGCTTCGCTCTTTGAACGGTGAAGGCACGACCATCGTCATGGTAACGCACTCGCCGTCGCATGCTGATTACGCGCACCGCGTCGTAAATCTGTTCGACGGCCACGTCGTCACGGAGAACACGCGCGCCGCATAGTGCAGGCCTGAAAGAATTCGAATCGGGGAAATTAATGTTCTGGAACAACGTAAAAATCGCGCTTAGAAACATCAAGAAAAACAAGCTGTTCGCCGCCATCAATATCGCAGGGTTGGCCCTTGGTCTGACCATTTACGTGTTTGGCGGGCTGGTCGTCAACTACGAGAAAACTCACGACACATTCTTCGAGAATTCGTCTCGCGTTTTCACGATCGGCTCGGTAGCCGCGCCCGGCCTGAATGTCGGCATCGACAGAATGAACACTGCGTGGACGACCATTGGGCCGATCATCGAGGCCGAGCTGCAGGATGTCGAAGCGGTTGCGCGCGTAAAGAACGAAGAATATTTGCTAACGATGGGTGCCGAGAGCTTTTACCAGAGCATTCGTTTCGCCGACGCGGCGTTCCTCGACATATTTGATTTCAACTATCTCTACGGCGATGCGACGGCGATCGACAACCCTTCCGGCCTTCTCGTCACGGAATCCGTTGCGATCAAGTATTTTGGCAGGACCGACGTGATGGGCCAGGTTGTCACTTTCGATAACGAATTTGATTTCTATGTCGCCGCCGTCGTTGAAGACGTGCCGTTGAACTCGCACTTCAACTCGAGTTTTATCGAAGATGCGCCGTTCGGGATCGTAGCGCCGCTCAGTGCGTTGAATCGCATGCGTGACTGGGACATGGCGGGCAACTGGTACAATCTTTCGCTCAACAATCTCACTTATGTAATGCTGCCGAATACGCTAGATGGTGACTGGTTGCGCAGACAAATGGAGGGCATCTTCGCGCGCCAGGTTCCTGACGAAGAGAAGGAAGTCATTGCAGAATTTATCGTCTACGATCTCAGCGAGGCCAACACGTCGTTCTGGGACATGATAGGCATGCCCGTTATCAACGTCATCGCCTTGCTAAGTCTGATGGTCCTGGTGATCGCCTGCGTCAACTACACCAACCTGGCGACGGCACAGTCACTCGGGCGCAGCCGCGAGGTCGGCATGCGTAAGACTATGGGTGCGAGTCAAAGGCAGCTACTGACCCAGTTTCTGTTGGAAAGCGTGGTCATCTCCACGATCGCCATGCTGTTCGCGGTGGCGCTTCTGGAGATCATCATTCCACTGTTCAATAACGCCGCTAACAAAAGCCTGACACTGAGCTATGTTGACTCGATGCCATGGCTCGTGTTGACGACCCTGGCGGTTGGTCTGATCGCCGGCCTCTATCCGGCCTGGCTGATTACACGCGCGAGCCCGATCGATGCGCTTCGGGATATCGCCCGAAAAGGCAAGAAGGGTACCCGGATGCGCTC
>Ga0224508_10000934_pt1 | contig 26959 bp, 19 predicted proteins | sample SF_Jan12_sed_USG_4_FD_170157 | JGI IMG/M metagenome (GOLD analysis project Ga0224508, IMG submission 170157) | Sediment microbial communities from San Francisco Bay, California, United States - SF_Jan12_sed_USGS_21 | ecosystem: Environmental > Aquatic > Marine > Sediment | place: USA... | reverse complement strand
CGGCACTCGCGCCGACGTATTGATCGACATAGTAACGTTGTCGTTCATTATTATCCTGCCACTTCTTTTCTGGTCGTGGCGCCTTGCTGCCCTTCACAGGAATTTCGCCCGGCATCGCAATGTGCAAAGCGAATTCGGGCTTCTACCTGGTTTACAACGAAGTGGACGAGCGTGCCGTTGGAGGACTACCGACGGGCCGTCAGTTCATACTGAAGTACAGCCATATCTTTGACGCACTCGACTAGGCCGGCAGGACGTACCAGACAATGCCGAGAAAATGGCAGATGCCACCGCCCAGTACGAAGACATGCCAGACGGCATGATTAAACGGGATGCGCTGCAGCGCGTAAAAAATTGCGCCGACTGAATAACTGATGCCACCGGCGAACAGCCAGGCCATCCCATTGGGTCCGATGGCTTCCGCCATCTGCGGCGCCGCGATCACGATCAGCCACCCCATGGCCAGGTAACTTGCCAGGGCCACTTTCGGGAAGCGATGCCGAAACCAGAGTTTCTTGACGATACCTGCGGTCGCGAGTGCCCAGATGGTGCCGAAAAGCCACCAGCCCGTATCCGTGCGCATGGCGACGAGCAGGAACGGCGTATAGGTGCCCGCAATCAACAGGTAGATGGCGCAGTGATCGAGCAACTTGAAAATGTCGCGATGTCGCGAGGCGTACAGGGAATGATAGACCGTCGAAGCGAGGAACAGGGCAATCAGCGTCGCACCATAGATGGAACTCGCCACGATACGCCATGGATCTGCAGCGGCAATCGACAGGTACAGCATCCAGGACAGGCCGGCGATGCTGAGTATTACGCCAACCCCATGCGTGGCCGCGTGAATCACTTCTTCAAGGACGCTGTACTCGAGCTGTTTCTTCCGGGAGCTCATGGCCACTATCATACGTGACAATCGCAGCATCACTTTTCGATTTCGCGCCAGAGACGCGGCGCGGTAGAATCGACGCCACTCGATTCCACGACACCCAACTTATGTCTCATATTCGAAACTCCATCGTTCTGTTGCTTGCGCTGATCTTCACCGCCTGTGCGGGGACTCCCGGCCAGCGGGACGAGGTCACGATTTCGATAATCGGCACCAATGACGTGCACGGCGCACTGACGCCCGATGACCGGGTTGGTGGAATCGTCGCTGTCTCTGCCTACCTGGACGCACTACGCCAGGCACGTGCTGTTGACGGCGGCGCCGTTCTTATGATTGATGCGGGCGACATGTGGCAGGGCACGCTGGAGTCCAATCTCGTAGAAGGTGCCGCGGTAGTCGAGGCCTACAACGCCATGGGCGTCACCGCAGCGGCCATCGGTAATCATGAGTTCGATTTCGGACCCGAAGGGGCCAACGCGATCCCGATCGAAGACGGCGAAGACCCGCGCGGCAATCTCAAACAACGGGCACGCGAGGCGGACTTCCCGTTGCTGGCCGCTAACCTGATTGACGATGCCACCGGCAAACCCGTGGCCTGGGATAACGTACAACCATCAATAATGGTCGAAGCGGCCGGCATCAAGATCGGCATCGTCGGCGTCATGACGTCCAACGCGCTGGTGACAACCATCGCAGCGAACACGAGAGATCTCAGCATTGCCCCGTTGGCCGAAACGATTACCGCTGAAGCGCAACGGCTGCGTGAAGACGGCGCCTTGCTGGTCGTCGTCGCCGCACACGCGGGAGGATACTGCGCGGATTTCTCGGATCGGAACGACCCCTCGTCCTGCGACATGTCAGCCGAAATCATGCGGGTCGCAAACCGGCTGGAACCCGGTCTTGTGGATTACATTATTGCGGGCCACAAACACAACCCGATCGCTCATATCGTAAACGGCACGCCGATCACGTCCAACTACTCGAATTCCTACAGCTTCGGCCGAGTCGACTTTCGTATTGATCCGGAGAATCAGCGCGTCGTTTCGCGACAAGTTTTCTCGCCCCAGCAAACAGCGCCCGGCACGCACGCGAGCTACGAGGGTTTCCCTCTCGTGATTAATCCCGAGGTCGAGCGTGTGGCGCAAACCGCCAGCGCTCGCGCGAACGCGCTGAAACAACAGAAACTCGGCGTCACGCTCACTGGACCGTTCGAGATCGTTCCGGACATCGAATCAGCAATCAGCAATCTCATGACGGAGGCCATGCTGGACTCGTTTGACGCAGACGTCGCCATTCACAACGTCTTCGGAGGTCTTCGCAGCAGCCTGCCCGCCGGCGACCTGACTTATGGGGCTGTGTTCCAGATGTTTCCGTTCGACAACATCGTGACCATCCACGAAGTCTCGGGCGCTGATCTGCGGCAGGTCATTGCCCGTAATGCTCATCAACGCCGTAAGCCGGGTTTTGCGGGCATGCGGGTATTCGTCAGTTGCGACGGCGGGCAAATGAACGTCGATATGCAACGAAACGATGGTCGAAAGATAAGTGATGACGACCAGGTTCGGGTCATTGCAAACGATTTCCTGGCATTGGGGGGCGACGACATACTGACACCGGCTTTCCGCGACGGGGATTTCGAGCTGCGCTATGACATGCCGCTCGCGAGGGACGCCCTCGTGGACTGGTTCCGCGCCGGGCCAGACACGCTCGCACCGGAAGACTTCCGCAGCCACGCTGCGCCGAAGTGGAACGTTCCTGACATAATCCCCGAGTCCTGCCAATACTGAGCACACCGCACCCCGGAACGGCTATACTTAAGCGACAACAAGAAACAGCGCAACACCCTAATAATCCTAAATAATAGTCGGGGAAAGGAATGTTCCGAAGAGCGGTTGTCTTCGTGGCCGTCGGGGCCATATTGATCCTCACGCCATTGTTCGTGTTTGCGCAGAGCGCCGTCGAGCGAAACTCCAACGTCGTCGGTCGAACGATGCCCGGGTTCTACCGTGGCATCCCCGCCATGCAGGACAATGAGGCCAGCTGTGCGATCAACCCGCTCCTGCCGCGCAACATCGTTTGCGCCTGGAATGCCAGTGGCGGCTCTGACGACCTGATAGGTGACACCTGGTTGCGCTTTTCCGAATCGCTCGACGGTGGCCGCACTTTCTATAACCGCTATTTGAACGGCAGCAACCTGGACCCCGCTACCAGCGTAGGCCAGCAGTTTGGTGCCGACCCGGTAATGATGTGCTGGCCGGGTGGCTGCGGGACCGTCATGCTCGCGAGCACCCGCGCCGAAACCGGTGGTGAAGGTGGCGGCATCTACATCCAGTGGATGGCCGACGTAAATACCGAAACCGGTTTTCGCAAGGCATTCAAGGTAGAACTCGACCAGGTTTACAACTCAACAGGAAGCCACTTCGCCGATAAACCCCATGCGCTGTACATGCTGGATGAGGACGATCCCGGCACGGTTGACGTTACCTTTGACGTAGAGATGCCAGACGGATCAACGCAGTCTCTAACTCGTAGCTGGCCCAAGGCACGCATTCTCGTCGCCTTCGCACTGTTCAATCCGAGCAAGAACGACATCGAAATCCTGTCAACCTACACGGATGACTACGGCGCCAGCTGGAACAACGCCAAACAGGTCGCGGTAACTTCCGGAAGAGATCAGGGCATCAGTATCGCTGCAATCGGCGACACCGTCTTTTATGGCTACCGCCGCTTCGCAAATGGCGGAGACTCCAATGCAATCATGGGTGCAGTCTCCACCAACCAGGGACAGCGGATTGGCAAACCCTTTGTCATTGAAGAGGACCTCTGCGTATACGATGTGCCGACACTGCCTTCCTCAGCCGACAGCACAGCGGCTGCGGCCCGTACCAACGACTTTCCCTGGGTCAGCCAGGATGGCTCACGATTTGTCATGGTGTATTCGAAGCGCCGCCTGAGCAGCATCGGCGACGGCTGCCTGACCGACCCAAACGCGCCATCTGATTCACGCATCGTTGCGATCGTTGGTTCCGCCAATGGCCGAACGTGGACAGAGCCCGAGGAAGTCGCCCCCAATACGGACCACGGTTTCCAGTTCATGCCCGTTGTTGACTGCTCACTCGGCGTCTGCCAGGTAGCCTGGTGGGATTCGCGACGCGACAGTGCCCGCGTGCGCGACTACCTGCTGGCGCGAGACCAGCAAGCCGTACTCGATTATTTCGAAAGCGTGCCGATCCTCGCCGACTTTCATCTGCCCTTCGATCCCCTTGTGTCGAATGACGGCTACACATTCCGGCGCACGGCTGATATGTACACCAAGAAGATCACTTTGCTCAGTGACGGCATCGACAACTCGGACGCTGCGACACGCGCGTCTCGCTATCGACTCGGACTGTACGAGGGACAGGTGGTCGAACGCGAATTCAATCCGTTCAACGTCAAGGCCTACAAGACCAACACTGTGCCGTTCATGAGCGACTACAGCAGCCTGACCTCGGTCAGACATCGCTACGTCTTCGACCCGGACGACTTGTCTCAGCCACCGTTCTGGGAAAGCAACGCAAGTGAGAATTCCCTCAATCCTGAAGAAGCCCCCCTGTTCTGGTTGTCGTGGACCGATGCCCGCAATATGCGTGGCCAGATTTACACCTATGCCATTGACGGGCAATTACCCTACTCGCGGCCGATGACGTTGCAGTCAAAGCGAGCAACAGACGACAACGAGGCCGGTATCGAAGGTCCGGAATCGGTCACAGCCGAATCCGTTGAGGATTTCAATCCGGCGCCGGGGGTGTGCACGCCGTCTTTGACTCAGCCGGGTGCGGGCGAGACATTCCTTGCACTGAATAACCGCGTCAAGGATTCCGATATCTACGGGGCGTTGATCGAGAATCGCGCTACCGCATGGTCACTCAATCCGACCAAGACCCTCGGGTTGATTCAGCGCACCTATGTGCTTGTTGCAGAAAATGAGAATTCCGACCCCCTGGGCAAGATATTCCGTTTTGAGATCGCCAATCAGCCGACAGGGTATGAGGATAGTCCCCGCACCGCGAGGGCGTCATGGAAACAGCTTCCTTACGATCTCGATGACCCGGATTTCCAGACCGTGGAGCCCACCACTGAAGTGCTCGAGGCCGTCGGCCCGCAGTCGAGCGTGTCCGTCGCCCTGTTCCTGGTGTCAGACGAATCGGTCAATCCGGTCACAGTCAACATCTACGACACATCAACGGTGCCGGAAACGCTGGTCAACTCCATCGTCGTCAATGGCGCGGTAGAAGCCGGCCCGCTGTTGAACGCGGACGGCACACCCAACGAGGAAGAGATTCACAACCCCCTGGTGTATCCGCCCAACACGTTTAACTTCGATCATTACGACGAAACCAACCCGGATCAGTTCAACCCGGACCAGTACAACCCGGACCAGTTCAATCCTGATCTTTTCAATCCCGATCAGTACAACCCGGACCAGTTTAATCCGGACCAGTTCAACCCCGATCAATTCAATCCGGATCAGTACAATCCGGACCAATTCAACCCCGATCAGTTCAATCCTGACCTGTTTAATCCGGATCAATTCAATCCGGATCAGTTCAACCCGGACCAGTTCAACCCGGACCAGTTCAACCTGGCGCTGTCGGACTCCGACGAACTGCATAATCCGGAGATCCCCAGCCCTAACATCACCGACGCGATTAGAAATCCTGACGGGACGGTGACCAAGGTCGATGTGAACTTCGGCATCCAGAATGTGGGCAACACGTTGACGCCCTACACGGTGGACTTCGCGATCTCCGATGCCGAGGTGCTTGCTTTGATCACATCGGGTCAGATCACAACACAGCTCATCGCCTGGCAAAACAAACAGATCGATGACGAACTGTTCTGCGAACCACGCCTTGTGACGGAGAACCGAATCATCGCGGCAGAAAATGACCCCGACCTGACGCAACTCACGATTCCCACGATCCAGGACAACCGTGCCGGGTCGCTGACGTACTTCATCGTGCCGGGCGACATCCTGCAGAATACTATTCGCTTCATCGGACCTGACGACCTGATCGAATTCGTCGAAGGCCGCTTACGTGACGACATCATTTCCTACGTCTTCACAGCGCAGACGGCAAACACAGGCCAGGACGAACTCCAGGACGAGCGTGAACAGATCATTAACGACCGGACGCCCGCGACGTTCAATTTCGTGACGGGCACAACCAGCGTTCTCGAGGCCAATGCTCCGGGCGGCGCAATCCTGCCTTTTGATTTCGTAACAGCAAGTAAGAACGATATCGATGTCCCGGTCACTTGCACGCCGGCGCTGGGCGCGGCTACGGTCTCGCTCGATATTCTCAATGGTGACGCGCCCACGGCGCTGAACTGCACGGCCACCACGGATAATGGCGTAACGGCAGAACTCGATATGACGATCAGTGTGGTCGACACCGAGGCGCCGATTATCGATCCGACGAGCGTGCCGTCCGACCAGACGCTCGAGGCCGCATCTTCAAGCGGCGCAGTTGCGACATTTGACCTGCCTGTGGCAACGGATGTGTTCGGCGTTGATGACGTTGTGGACGTAGAATGTACACCCGCATCCGACAGCCTGTTCCCATTCGACGCACCAGGTCCCACGCTAACGGACGTCAGTTGCGTCGCGACTGACGACAGCGGCAATGAATCGGATCCTGAGGTCTTCACGATTACGGTCGAGGACACGTCACCGCCCGAATTTGATGACGACCTGGTATTTGATCCGCCGTCACCGCCGCCCGATTACGAACTGGATGCCGACAGCAGTACGTTCCTGCTGACCTGGGGCCCCTTCAGCGTCGACGACGCCGATGCGGCACCTGATGTCAGCTGCAATCCAGGCACCCTCGACCCGGGTATTCTGCCACCTCAATACCGGTTCTCCCACGAGTTCCCGGTAGGGTCGACGACCGTGGTTTGCACGGCGACCGACAGTAACGGACTCATTGCGACGATCTCGTTCCCCGTGGTCATCTACGACCTTATTCCGCCGGTGATTACGCTCAGCGGCGACCAGACGGTAACGATCGAGCAGGGATCGGGTGACTATGTCGATGCGGGAGCCACAGCCGTCGATAACAACGACCCCAACGTAGCCGTCACCATCGACATCGACTCGAGTGCCGTCGACACGACGACTGCCGGAACGTATACCGTGACGATTACAGCGACGGATCCATCGGGCAACAGCAGTACGGCAACCCGTACCGTCATTGTTGAGTTCGCGTACGGTCTCACGGGCATCATAGCCACCAAGACCAACGCCAAGGTCGGCAGCTCGAATCCGCTTTACTGGGCGTGGCTCGACGCAGACGGCAATGCGGTCAACACCTCGGGTGATGCGCAGATGCTGACCATCCAGAACTGCGAGACCGGAGAGATCCTGATCAACCCGGTTGGCGATCCGGGGGCGAGTGGTTTCCGGCTCAAGGCCGACAACTGGTGGCAGTACAACTGGGATTCAATGGGCGAGAAACAAGTCACCTACTGCGCATCCGTTGAAAGTGGTCTTACCGGGCAGATGCAGTACTCGCCGGAGATAACGCTCCGTTAGTGTCTATGGCATTCGCTGGCGGGCGTCTTCAGCCAGTGAATCGCCATCCGGGCGGCGGCTCAGGAACGCCGTGAGGCTCTGCCTTGCCTCATGCAACATGCCAAGTTCCAGTTGCGAGCGTCCTTGCCAGTAGGAAAGCTCCGCCATATACCGCCAGGTCGGCAAATCGTCCAGAAAGACCGCACTCGCCTCGCCCTGACGCTCGTGACAGGTAGTGAAATCGTCAAGCGCCTCCGCTGCGAAACCGGCCTCTATGTAGGCAACACCGCGATAGAAGCGCAATAACCACAGGTCCGCCAGATTCACGCCAGCCGTTATCGACTCGATCGCCCTGACAGAATCGCCGGCGTGTAACGCAAGCAAGCCATCGATCAGTGCGCCGTACGCCCTGCTCTGCGCCTGCAGGCTGCTGCCCAACTCCTGTGCGATCTCTGCGGCGGCTTCGATCTCGCCGGTCTCCATATAGATAAGCGCAGCCGGGACTTCGCGCGGCAAGCCACCTGAAGCGTCGAGGGCTTCGCGTACCGCCTCGATGGCATCCGCCTTGCGGCCGCCCCCCTGGTGCAACGCCTGCGCCAGGCCGATGCGCATCGTCGCGAGGAAATACTGGCTTCCAGCTGACTCGGCCAGCTCGATACCTTTTGTAAACAGGTCTATTGCCGCATCAAAATCACCCGCGAACATTGCAGCATCCGCAAGACCCAACTGGCCCGTCAATTCGCCGCGTACGCCAGCAGGCGCCATGTTCCGGTATGCCTCCCGAGCAGCCTCAATATCGCCATTCGCAAGTGCCGCGATGGCAACCGGCAACCACGCCTTGAAGTAGGCCGGATCCTGTTCCCTGACTATTGCAGCCTCGTCTACGGCCGTGGCGAAGTCGCTCGCATACATCGCGTACAGGGCAAAGTTGGAACGCCCCATGACGCTGCCGGGGTAGATATCCAGAAGTTCGGCGCCTTCTCGCAGCGCGCTCTGAAAATCCAGCGTATAAAAATACTGCACGGCCAGGCCATTATGTGCCGTGTCGTCGGCCGGATACTTGTCGACCAGGAGTTCGTAGGTCTCGATGGCTTTCTGGAAGTTGCGGGTCACCAGGGAGTAGTAGAGCCCGAGCGTGCGCAGCCGCTCCCGTTCTGTCATCGTGCCAAGCGTCGTCAGTGCCTGCTTCCAGAGTTCGTCGGCCTCTTCAGTCCGGCCCAGGGCGTGCGCACTTAGCGCGAGTCCGGAATATGCCCGGCCAAATCCCGGGTCGTATTCAAGGGCCTGCTCGTAGAAAACCGTCGCTTCATCGTACTTACCGTTGTATTGCAGCGTCTGCGCTCTTGCGTAGGCCTGTGCAGCTTCCAGGTTCTTGGCTGTAAACGTTTCGGAAGTGATGAGCTTGTTTCGGTCGAGATCCTTGTCACCCAGCTCTTCCCGCAGATCACCAGACAAGGTGCCAATCGCAGCAAGAATGTCCAGCTTGTCTTTTGCATCAACCTCGGCACTCGTCAGCACTTCTCCGCCCTTGGGGTCTATTGCGCGCACGTACAGGGTGTACTTGCCACCCTCTTCTTCGATTGAACCGGCCATGACAAGCTTGACGCCCTCGCGTACGGCGACCAGTCGAGCCGTTGCCTCATCCAGGACGGTGTTGGCCGCATCCATGGAACCTGCCAGCCGTTTCGCCGAGTCACGGCGGTAACCGGCGATAAAGGGCGCACTCTCGATGCCAATTTGCAGGGCCTGTTCCAGCGTGCCATCAAACAACTGGTCGCCCGTCTGGTTGTCAAAGTCGGCAATCAGGACTGATATTGGTGAGATTGACGTGGGGTCGACAACCTCATCATCGGAGACGTTCAGATAAACCGAGAAGATCAGCGCGACGGACAGCAGACCAATGACGATGAAGTCCATACGGCGGCCGCCGAAAGGAATGATGACCGTGTCGGTGGGATCGGCCTGTACTTCGACGCCCTTGTCCGTGACGTCGTAAACCCACGCGAGGACGATGGCAATCGGCAATCCTGCAACTGCCGCGACAATCAGCGCCCGCAGCACCCAGTCCGGCGCCTCGAACGCGGGCAGGAAGATGCTGGCCGCTTCGATTAGAATCCACGCCACACCCACATAGAGGCCGGCCGTGCGAAATACCTCGCGACGCCGCAATTCCTGGATCAACTTCGACATTACCTGCGAGAACTCCCCAACACCTGGAACCATTCTGGATCGGGCAAGTCTAGCATGGGACATGCACATTCCTGCCCATATGCACAAATAAGGACAAGGACGTACCCGCTTGATAAATAGAAGGATTCTCCTGGCAATCGTATTGGCTTCGACCGTATCGCCGATGGCCTGTGCAAACGACGAGGTGCTGGACGAGATCAAAGTCCTGGCGACGCGTCGGCCTGCTGGCATTGAGACCGTATCTGCCGCTGTGGCGACGGTCGACGGCGATAAAGTCGTGTCAGGAAAACTCACAACCGATGCATTGCGCGATCTTGTCGGCGTAAGCCTGCAGCAGACGACGCCCGGGCAGGGCGCCGCCATCATTCGCGGTCTCAAGGGATCGGCTGTCCTGCATCTTGTGGACGGCATGCGCCTGAGCAATGCCATGTTCCGCACGGCGCCGACACCGTGGTTCGCCCTTGTCCCCGCGAGCTCGGTCGAACAACTCGAGGTCATTCGCGGCACGCCCGCTTCCCTGTACGGCAGTGAGGCAGTCGGCGGCGTCGTGCAGTCGGTGTCTCGCTTGCCCGACTTCGACTCGGACCAGGTGGCTTACACCGGAGACGTGGTCGCCAGTTTCGATTCTGCCGAGCTGCAAAAATCCATACGTGCCACATTGGATTTCGGCACGCGGCGGCTGAGCTCGTCAATCAGCGCCGATTACCTGAGAACCGGCGATCGTCGCATCGGCGGCGGCCGGCGCATCGGTCCCAGCGGCTATGCCTCCAAAGCCCTGCGTGCTGTTGTCAGGGGGCGCCCTTCCGGGGAACGCTCATGGTTCGTCGACCTGCATTTCCTGGAGCAGCCCGACACGCCGCGTATCGACGAACTCGTTCCCGGCTTCGGACAAACCGAAGCCTCGTCGTCAGAATTCAGCTTTGCTCCGAACCAGCGCCTGTTTGCCCACGCGCAACATGAGTACCTGGGGCCGAGCGGCATCGATTGGAAAATTGACGCCGCGTGGCAACGCATCGTCGATGACCGCGTATCGCGCGACCTTGATTCCACAGAGCGGCGCTTCGAAGACAATCGCAGCGACCTGTATGGACTCACTGTTAATGCATCTTTAGTACGAAATTCCCTGACATGGATTGCGGGCGTCGACCTGTATCACGACGAGGTGCGCAGCTCGCGATCTGCCCAGGACATCGACGATGGCACGCTGACGACACTGGCGCCGCGATTTCCTGACGGTTCTACCATCGCCCAGGCGGGGTTGTTCGGCAACGTACAATGGCACGTCACTGACAGGCACAGCCTGACCGCCGGTGCGCGATTCAGCGACGTCGGCATTGATCTTCCCGACGGCACCAACATTGATCCGGCACGTCTCAGCGGCGACCTCGGCTGGATCTTCACCATCTCGAATTCGCTGCAACTCGTCGCCAATGCCGGCGCCGGATTCAGAGCCCCCAATATCGCGGACCTTGGCACACTCGGGAACCGGCCGGGAAACCGTTTCAATATTCCCAATGCCAGCCTTGGCGCAGAAAACGTGACCCATGGCGATCTCGGCATTCGCTACCAAACCGGCCGCATGCGCTTCGAGATCGCGTTGTTCGCCCTGCGCTACTCGGATCGCATCGTGTCGGTATCGACCGGTGATACCACTCCGGATGGGCGCGACGTCGTACAAAGCGTAAACGCAGCGGCATCGACTATCCACGGGATCGAGGCCGGACTGAAGTTCGCGTTGTCGGACCGCCTTACCGCAACCGGTGTTCTCAACTATGCGCGAGGCGAGCAGAAAATCGACTCCAGCAGCGAACCCGCGGATCGCGTGCCACCTCTCAACGGACGCCTGCAGTTGCAATACGACATGAGTGAGCAGTGGCAGCTGGCTGCATGGATGGCTGCGGCCGCGAACCAGGACCGCTTGAGCGCTCGCGACATCCGTGACGTACGCATCGACCCAAATGGTACGGCGGGTTGGGCGAGCCTCGGCGCCAGCGTGACCTGGGCCAATGCGAGCGGCTGGCAAGTCACACTGGGTGCTGATAACTTGACCGACAAACAATACCGGACGCATGGATCCGGAATCGACGCACCGGGCCGCAATCTCACAGCCATATTCAGACGCCGCTGGTGAATCAATCTCTCGACGGGAGCAAACGAGTGACAAGAACAACATTACGTCTTAGCGCCGCTTTTTTTCTCACGTTCTTCGCCTTGCCAGCGCTGGCCCAGGATGATTCGCCCACGATGGTCGGGGCACCGGACCGGGATGAAGGCGCGGGTCCATTTGAACGCCTCATCATTCGCGGCGCGACACTTATCGATGGTACCGGGGCGCCGCCGATAGGGCCTGTCGATATCGTTGTCGAAGGCAATCGCATTAAAGACATCGTCGGGGTCGGCTACCCTGGCCTCGAAATTGATGAGGAGGCCCGCCCCAAGGACGCGACGTACGAAATCGACGCGCACGGTTCCTACGTTATGCCGGGTATCGTCGACACTCACACGCATACAGGAGGCGCAACCAAGGCGCCCGAGGCCGAGTACACCTACAAGCTATGGCTCGGACACGGCATCACGACCGTGCGCGGTGTGCCAAGCGGTCGCATGGAATTTTCGCTGGGCGAGAAAGAGCGCAGCGCCAGCAACGAGATTACGGCGCCGCGGATCTTCTCCTACCACCGGCCGGGTTCGGGCGAGGAGTATGCAGACAAGGACATCCTCACACCGGATGATGCGCGCAAGTGGGTACGATATGCGGCCCGCAAGGGTAGCGATGGGCTGAAGCTCGGTTCTTACCGGCCGGCCATTATGGAAGCGCTGCTCGACGAAGCCCGCAAGCTCAAACTCGGGTCGGTCGCGCATCTCGGGCAAATGGGCGTCGCGCAGATGAACGCGCAGGACGCAGCGCGCCTGGGACTCGGCTCGCTGACGCACTACTACGGGCTGTTCGAGGCCATGTACGAGAACCACGACGTGCAGCCGTGGCCCAGCAACATGAACTACAGCAACGAGCAACACCGTTTCGGACAGGTCGCACGCCAATGGGACCTGATCGCCGGGCGCGGTTCCGAGAAATGGAACGCACTGCTGGACGAGTTTCTTGCACTCGACTTCACGATCAACCCAACGATGACCATTTACTCCGCAGGACGTGACGTCATGCGTGCCCGGAACGCGGACTGGCACGATGCCTACACGCTCCCGACGCAGTGGGATTACTTTACACCCAGTCGTGAAAGCCATGGCGCCTACTGGTTTTACTGGACCTCCGAAGACGAGATCGCGTGGCGCAACTTCTACCACGTCTGGATGCAATTTCTGAACGACTACAAGAATCGGGGCGGCCGCGTTACCGTGGGTTCCGATTCCGGTTTCATTTACCAGCTGTATGGCTTCGGCACCATCCTCGAGCTCGAAATGCTGCAGGAAGCGGGCTTTCACCCCCTCGAGGTGATTCGGGCCGCGACCCTGCACGGGGCCGAAGAGTTGTTCAAACCGAGCGGCAAGCCGATTGAGTTCGGTGTTGTACGCCCGGGTCTGCTGGCCGACCTCGTGATCGTCGATGAAAACCCGCTTGAGAACCTCAAGGTTCTCTACGGCACCGGCGCCGTGAAACTCGATGACGAAACGCAGGAGGTCACACGGGTCGGTGGAGTTACGTATACGATAAAGGACGGCATCGTTTACGATGCTAAAGAGCTGCTGGCCGATGTCGCCTCGATGGTCGAACAACAAAAAGCGGAGCTCGGCGAGCGCAAAACCTACTGAGGATAGTGCCAAGCGTATGTCTGCCATGAAATTGCACGATCAACTGGCCGACATACTCGGTGGCGATTCGGTCTCAACGAGGGACCTCGAGTTCTACTCCACCGACATCTACGGCGCCGACAAGATCGCGGCGCTCGTCATCCGCCCCGGCACGACCGAGGCGTTGTCGAGAGCGGCGCAGGCGGTAACTGGCGCAGGCTTTTCGCTCGTCGGTCGTGGCGGCGCGACGTCCTACACGGGAGGCATCAATCCCGATCGTGAAAAATCAGTCATCGTCGACACGGCGGCACTGTCTCGTATCGTCGAGATCAATCAGGACGATATGTATGTCACCGTGGAAGCCGGCGTTACCTGGAAACAATTGCACGAAGCGCTGCGTGATACCGAGGTGCGAACCCCGTTCTGGGGCCCTCTTTCGGGCGCGCAGGCAACGATCGGCGGATCGGTCTCGCAGAATGCCATCCTCTGGGGCTCGACGGGCCACGACGTGTCCGCCGCGAGCGTCCTTGCAATCGAGGTCGTGCTCGCCGACGGTACGGTCCTTGATACGGGTTCGGCTGCGGCCGGACTCAAACCGTTCTTCAGGAACTATGGACCGGATCTCACGGGCCTGTTCCTCGGCGACACCGGCGCGCTTGGCATAAAAACGAAAATTACCCTGCGGCTGATGCGCCGCCCGGCCGAGATTGGCTTCCTGTCCTTCAATTTCGACGAACGCGGCAAGATGTCGCACGCGCTTCAGACGATTGCGCGCGAGGGCATAGCATCCTCGTGCTTCGGCATGGATCCCATGCTCCAGTACCAGCGCATCAAGCGCGCTTCGCTGCTGCAGGGCGTAAAGGCATTAAAAGGCGTCGTCTCGACTGCGAAGAGCACCTTCTCGGGCATCCGCGACGCAATGCGCATCGCCGTAGCGGGCAAGCGCTTCATCGACGAGAACGGCTACTCGCTGCACATCATCGTGGAAGCCGGCTCCAAAGCCTCGGTCAACGACAAACTGGGCCGCGCGAGAAACATCTGCGAACACGACGGCACCGAAATCGAGAACTCGGTTCCGAGCATGCTTTACGGCGATCCGTTTGTCGGCATGACCAGCGCCGTCGGGCCGGACGGCGAACGGTGGGCGCCGATGCACGGCCTGTTCCCGCTGTCTGAAGGGGATACGGCCTGGGCCCGCATCGAAGCCCTGTTCGATGAGTTCGCGGAACGCTTCGACAAACACGGTATTCTTGTCGGCTACCTGCTGGCCATTGTGTCGACGACGGTCTTCGTGATCGAGCCCGTGTTCTACTGGCCTGGACCTCGCACTGCCTGGGCTGAAGGGATGCTGTCGGAGGCGGATCTCGCAAAGTACAAGGACTTCCCTGACGATGCCGAGATTACTCGCACTGTGGTCGAGGCTCGTGACGCGTTGAATGCCCTGTTCGACGAGTTGGGTGCAGCCCATCTGCAGATCGGCAAGAAATACCACTACCGGCAGCAGCTCAGTGGACCGGCGGCCACCCTGCTGGAGTCCATAAAAACATCGCTCGATCCGGACCGCCTGATGAATCCGAAATCGCTGGGGCTGGACTAATGTCGGGCTGGATACTCTTTGCGTTGGCGATCATTGGCGCTGCCCTGGTTGCGAATGCCAGGTGGCCGAGCCGCGGACCGTGGATGCTGATACCGAGCTGGTTTGGCGTGTTCATCACGACTGACCTCGTGTTCCACCACATTGTTCTGCAGGTCATCGTGATCGTATTGTGCGCCTGGTTCGGTGCCCTCGAGACTACGCAGGGCAACGTGGCCGTGGTGATCATGGGATTCTCGTCCCTCGCGTTGTTGCGAATCTGGTCGCCGGCCTTACGGGCGCGGACTGTTACCGAGGCAGTTGCCGCCGATCTCGACCTCGACCCGGCCGAGCCGCTGCCCCGCTCCTTGTTGCTGACACCATTCCCCGGGACCCGGAAAGGTGTCGAGGCGATTCGCAATATCGAGTTTCACCGTGCGGGCGGGCAGTCGCTGAAGCTGGACGTTTACCAACCCGACCTTGCGCGCGACAACCGGCCGGCGTTGATCTACGTGCACGGCGGCGGCTTCCTGTTCGGCGACAAGAAGAACCAGGGGCTACCGCTTTGCAATCAAATGGCGACGCTCGGCTGGGTGTGCTTTAACGTCAACTACCGGCTGAGCCCGGATGCCACATGGCCCGAACACCTCGACGATATTCGCGCCGCCATCAGCTGGATTCGCGCACATGCATCCGACTATGGCGTCGACCCGAATTTCGTTGCGCTGACCGGCAATTCGGCGGGCGGACAGATCGCCTCAATGGCCGCTCTGACTACCGATGCGGATACGGCGGTCCAGGCAGTCGTGACAAGCTATGCGATTTACGACCTGACGAATCGACACGGAGCGCACAACCCCGAATACCTCACGAAAATGATCGGTCCGCATGTACTCAAGGCGGATCCTGAAACTGAAATGGAGAAGTTCAGAGCTGCCTCACCGCGTGATCACCTCGATGCGGTCACGATACCCTGGCTGGTCATCCACGGCAGCGACGACCCGCTTGTGCCGGTCATCGAGGCCAGGGATTTCTTTACGGCGCTCGAAGCTGCATCGACCGCGATGTGCGGCTATGTCGAATTCCCCGGGGCCTCACACGGCTTCGATGTCTACTACTGTCACCGCGCAGCGGCGGCCGTCGATTTGACCGCACGTTTCCTGGTCAGTGCCAGCAACTCGGCGAACGCGGCCTCGAGGCAATCCGAGTAGAGTGCCGGGTCCGGCATCACCGCGCGATCACAAACCGCCGCAATCGATACCTGCCCGTCGTAGCGCGTAACCGTGTGGGCGAGCGCCAGGTTGTCCATGATGATGCCCATGCCGGTGAAGGCGATGAGCTTCGCACCGCAGAGGTACAGCGGTTGCTGTGGGCCCGGTATGTCGGTGATTACCGTGTTGTGGTTCTCGCGGTATTGCTCTCCAGGCCCGATACTTGCGACGATCGTTCTCGCTGCTGCAGCCATCGTTGCCGACGGCAGCACGTCCTGTAGCTCCGCCATTTCGCTCGCGCTGATCGTGTCAGTGGACTTAACGCGAATCATTTCCTGCTGGATTGCCTGCAGGCGATCGAGCGGATCATCAATCGTCGTCATTAGCTTGGCACGTATCAGTTTGACCCGATGACCCGGGATGCCGCGATCCGATTCCTGGTGAACGTGGATCGGCAACAGCGACCACAGTGACCGGTCCGGTAGTTCGTCCTTGCTATCGAGATAGAGGCGCAAGGCGCCGCTGCAAATCGCGAGAATGACATCGTTGATCGTGGCATTCGGGACCAGCGCCTGGATTTTCTGCAGGTCCTCAAACGCAAAGAAGCGCGCATCCCAGACACGGTGCGGCGACAGGTCGTCATCGAAGCGCGTGTGCGGCGCCTCTTCATCGCCGATGTGTAGCGCCTCCTCGGTTTCGTGTCCGTGCCCGCCGATCCACGGCAGCTTGTCCCAGAGCGCCTGGCCGGTCTCGAGCATTTTCGTCGTGTTGTTGAACCAGGCCAGGGACAGGAGTTCGAAATTGCCCGGCGTTGCCTCCGCACGCCACAGGTCCTTGCGTGTCTCTTCTGCCGCATCGGCCGATGTGTCATGCAGCGAGACAGTCAGGTCGTTCTCGGTGACATCGTCGATGGCGGAATGGTGAACCTTGGTCATCACGGCAAAAGCGCCGTCCGGCAGGAAGGGAATATTGTCGAGCCCTTCGATCACGTACATTTCCCAGACGGGCCGGTTCATGTCCAGCGGCCGCGAGTGCAGCCGAGCCACCTGGATGCAGAACTGGCGCCAGTCGCCCGGCTGCGGCAATGCAATATGGCGCACGTGAAACTCAAGCTCGAAGTGCGGGTCCTCGATCCAGTACGGATAGTCGAAATTGAACGGCACCTTGACGAGTTTCTGGCGGAACAGCCTGGACGTGCACAGGCGCTGGCGCACGTGCTGCAGGATGGATTTGAAACGCACGGTGCCGTCCGGAGCCGTCGACTGGTCGTAGATATAGATCGTCGACACATGCTGGTGCTTGCCCGGCTTGTCGCTGTACAGGAAGAAAGCGTCGGAGCCGCTTAACTGTCGCATGTCATTTCCTGATGCTGGTCGTATCGTTCTTGTAGCAAATCGACGGCGCGAACGGCATCCGCAATTTCCACGGCGAACTGCTCGCGCCTGGGGTCATCTTCCCCGGCGACGCCCGTCAGCAGACCCCGGTAATCGGCCAGCCTCATCGCGGTTGCAAAAAGCGGTTCAGATAACGCAGAAGCACTGCCGATCTGCTTGCGCAATAACATTTCCTCACCCTGCTTCATGCACAGGCGAACGAAGTCTCTCTCGTCACTGAACTCGCGCTCGGGATGACGCTTGAGAACGCGTGCCACCACGTGGTAGGCCTCGACGAAGGACCGCATGATGCTGTGGCCAAACAGGGGCACCTGCTCGTCAAACAACATATCCGCCACCGGGCGGTGGCTGGCGAGCGCAGCTCGCCATTCGGGATAGCGCTCATCCAGGTACCAGTCGACATCCGCCTCGAAGTCGTCCTTGGTCTTGAAGAAGAACTCAAACTTGAACAGGTCGCGAAGCGTCAGCGCAGCCTCATGCGGACTGTCGGGCGACTCTGTCCCGCCCCTGAGCATGGCGAGTGCCATTTCCGCCACGGCGCTACTCAGGAAGTAGTGAATAATCGTATTGCGGTAATACGCCGCGGCAAGCTCCTTCCCTGGAGTCACGCGATACACGGGGTTACCGCCTTCGTCGTAGCGGTGCATCAGACCTGTAGTCGCCATTGCGGCCAGCGCCGCGCCGAGTTCCGCGCCGCTGTCGAACGACAGATCGCTCGCCGTTGGTATGCCGCGCTTTTCGATCAGCGCGATAATCTCCTGCGCGTGCGCCCGAATCTGGTTCTCGGTCAGGGCCGTCCCGTTCCCCGCGAGCAGGACCAACGTGACAAGGTCCGTGATCGAGACCGGTGTCACGTGCTCAATCCGGCTCATAACCTCGAACGCCAGCTTTTGCACATGAGTCCGTTCGGGCTTGCCGCGCTCGTCGAACATCGCATCGGACACATGCACCGATTCCGACAACGGGACGGGCTCGCCGCAACGCAGGTAGATCTTCCCAACCCGTGCCTTCATGCCGGAGATATAGCTGATGAACCAGCCCAGCGACTCTTTGCGTTTCGGCACACCCTGTTGCATCGCGACGTAATCGTCCATCTCGGCAATCTGGTCGAAACTGATCGAGACAGGCACCAGCAAGGCATCGTCGCAGGACGCGCGCTGGTACGATTCAATGACCCATTGGATCAGTCCCAGCTTGGGCGGCATCAGTTTTCCGGTTCGGGAGCGCGTGCCTTCGATCGACCACGACAAGGGTACCCGCTGCCCCACGAGATAATCGATGTAGTGGCGAAAGACCAGCTTGTAGATGTCGTCATCCCTGAAGCTGCGCCGCAGGAAGATGGCACCCGAACGCTTGGCCAGAGTCTTGAAGCCGGCGAACGCCATGTTGATGCCGGCAAAGCTCAATGGTTGAGGACGGAAATTGCTGTCGTAGATCGCCCGCATGAACACGAAGCTGTCCAGGTGCGACTTGTGGGACCAGAGAAACACGAGCGGGTGTTCCTTCGAGAGTTCTTTCAGCCTGTCAAGCTGCACCGTGTCGACGTCAAGATCCGGTTCGTAGCTCCTCGAGTACATGAACCGTGCCAGTCGCGCGACGCGGTCGAGATAGCGGTCCTCCGGTCGCGTTGCCATTTCCTCGAGGCACTCCTTCGCACGTTCAAAAGCCTCGACATTGCTCGTCCCCATGCGCTCGGCTACAGCCGAGAGGTCATCGAGAAAGTCCTGATTCTCGAGTATTTCTACCTCGTTGAGGCGGGCGACACGCGACGTTTCTGCAATGGCGTTCATTCACTCAGTGTCTTGAGATACATCTCCCGGATCCTGCGGGTCTCGGGCGCAACACTGCGCAAGGTCCATTCGCTCGTGTCGATCGGCTCGAGTACGGTGACCTTCACCTCGGCAGGCCTGATGACCATGCTCTTGTTGGGAAGCGCATCAACCGCGTTGTGAATGACGATCGGCACAATCGGTACGCCGGCCTGTCTGGCAAGATGAAACGCGCCACGCTTGAAGTCCCCGAGTGTACCGTCCTTGCTGCGAGTACCTTCCGGCGCGATGACCACGGACTTACCTTCCTCGAGTGCTTCGATAGCCGGCTCCAGCGCCGCCCTCGGATCCCCGACGTTCGAGCGATCGACGAAGACCGTGCCGGCAAACTTGAGTACCGGTCCGATAAGAGGCTGGCTCTGCACTTCTTTCTTGGCAACACCGACGATGTCCTCGCGCAACAGCTTGGCGGTAATCAGCATGTCCATCGCGCTCTGGTGATTGAAGATGAACACGGCGGGACGATGTGAAAAGAGAAAGTTGTCGCCTTCGACCAATAGTTTCAGGCGGGCGATCATCGTCGCCATACTGGACCAGACCGCGAGAGACAGGTTGGTCGTATCGCGTGAAGTGCCGCCCAGGTAGCGGAACGGCAGCCCGGCTGCGTACGTCGGCAATGCCGTGCCGAATGTCGCCAATGTTCTCGCCACGTCACCGATGCCGATCCAACCGCGACTGTCGAACTCGTGTATCGGCCAGCCTTCTTCGGTGGCCGTCTTCTTCAGCTTTGAATCAGGGCCGATCGCCACCGGATTGCCGACAGCCTCAAGCAGCGGAATGTCTTCGCTGCCGTTCGAATAAAAGTAACTTTTCTTGAGGCTGATGCGGCGACCTTTTGAGAACGCCCGCGCCATGCTGAGTTTCGCCGGGCCGTAACAGGGCGAACCATCCAGTTTTCCTGTGAATTCGCCGTCCTTTACCTCCAGCTCCGTACAAATAATGTTGTCGATACCCAGTTCGCGAGCCAACGGCTCGACCTGGTAGCGCGACGCCGACGTAACGACGACCAGAGAATGACCTTTCTTCTTGTGTGCCTTGATGATCGCCTTTACTTCGGGAAAGACCTGGGGCAACAAGCGGTCCCGGCAGACCTTTTCTGCCAGTTCCAGGAACTCGCCCTCGTCCATTCCCTGCATATTGTTAACCGACTCGCGCAGGCTGTCCTCGAAATCGGCGGTCTTGAACGCGTAACGCAGCATCATCGTCGCCATGTCGACGACTTCCCCGGTCTGCACTTGTCCCGCAAACAGCCTTTCGATAAAGATATCCTTTACCGAATGCGTAGCAATGATCGTCCCGTCGAGATCGAAAAATGCCGCGGTCGTTTTGCCTCCGGGTCCTTCGTTGATATCGGCGGTCAGCGACTGATACGGTTCCATAGGTGCTATCCCTGACTGTACGTCGTTCATTTGTAGTAAAATATTAACATTATAACAATTGCGATCGACCGGACTGTTCGTGCCCACGTCAGTAGATACCGAAGGATGACGCTTGCCAGTAGCTGAACATCACAAAGCACGCCACGCCACGCCGCCCAACATGGTGTATGCATTCGCGGAACTGCCCCGTGCCCTGTTCGAGTTACTGTCATTGCTGCCGGCGCACGTTTTTGTGTCGCGGGCGCCTCGAGGGGACGGGCATCCCGTCATCACGCTGCCCGGCTACCGGGCCAGCGATTCATCGATGAACATCATGCGCGGCTACCTCGAGAAGTGGGGATACGACCCACATCCGTGGGGCCTGGGAACGAACCTCGGCGTCGGCAACGACCGTGTTAACTATGAAGAGCGTTTTGTCGAGATACTCGAACGTATTGTCGACAGCCGCGGCGAACCGGCAACGCTGGTGGGCTGGAGCCAGGGGGGCGTGATCGCGCGACAGGCGGCAAAAGCCCGCCCGGAACTGGTACGCCACGTCGTCACACTGGGCAGCCCTATCGCCGATACGCCCGAAGCGACCACGATCTGGCGAATCTTCCGACGCACATCGCCGCAGGAAATTACACCGGAGCTGCTTGAAATACTGCGTGAAATCGCGACGCCGGTCGACGACGTGCGCTGCACCTGTATTTACAGCCAGACCGACGGAATCGTCGCGCCGTACCTGGCACAGGACTGGGTATCGCCGGTTGCCGAAAATATTCGTTTGTACACGAGCCACTTCGGTATGGCGGTCAACCCCATCGTGCTCTACGTGCTCGCCGACAGGCTCGCCCAGACGGACGAGAACTGGCGCCCGTTCACGCGCAATATTTTTGAACGACTGTTGCCGCATTAGGCGGCAATCCGCAGGAAACGACCATGTTGAAACAACTCTCAGGCCTCGATTCGATGTTCCTCTATTCGGAGAACAGCCGGATGCCGCTCGAAGTCAGCTCATTACATATTTACGACCCGTCGACCGCGCCACAGGGCAAGGTGCGCTTCAAGGAAGTACTTGCGACGATCAACGAGCGCCTCGTGGAGGCCGGCATTTTCCATCGCAAGATTCTCGAAGTGCCCTTCTCGCTCGACCATCCGTACTGGGTTGAAGACGAGAACTTCGACATCGAATACCACGTCCGTCATATCGCGCTGCCAAAACCCGGCGACTGGCGACAGTTGATGATCCAGGTGTCACGGCTGCAATCGCGTGAGCTCGACAAGACGCGACCGCTTTGGGAAGCCTATATCATCGAAGGACTCGACAACGTCGGCAGGCTCCCCAAGGGTTGTTTCGCACTGTTCATGAAAATGCATCACGCAACCATCGACGGCGTGTCTGGTGCTGCCTTGCAGGCCGCGATTCACGACCTCGAACCCATCGAACCCACGTCGGCCGAAATCGAACCGACGATTCGTGACCTCTCTGACGCGTCGCCCGGCGTTGCCCAGTTGCTCGCGCGCAGCACGGTCAACAACGTCGCCAAGTCCGCCAGGCTGTTTCTCGGAATCGGCAGTGCCATTCCGAGATTGATCAAGGCCAAGATGAGTACGCCCGACGGCGACCAAAAGGAAGAGGTCCCATCGACAATATTCAACCGCGGCCGGGTCACGGCCAATCGCGTCATCGACGGGCGGCAGTTCGACCTCGCCGAGCTGCGAGCCATTGCGAAGTCACAGGAGAACGTGAAGATCAACGATGTGGCGCTCGCCATCGTCAGCGGCGCCCTGCGCAAGTACCTCGAGACCAAGGATGACTTGCCCGCCGAGCCCCTGATTGCGGCCTGCCCGCTCAACGTTCGCTCCGACCAGTCTGCCGATGCGGACAACATGGTCAGCATGATGAACACCTCCCTTCGGACCGATATCGTCGACCCGATCGACCGCCTGCAAGCCATCGTAGAAGGCTCGAGGAAGGCCAAGGAGTTTACGGAGATCCTCGGCGCCGATACGTTGACTGTCATCCCTATGAACCTGCCAGCGTTCTTCGCGCGCAGCCTCATGCCGCCACTCATGAACCTCGCCGTGCGCTTCGATGCGGTGAGTTTCAACACGATGGTCAGCAATGTCGCAGGCATCCAGCGACCGCTCTATTTTTGCGGTGCCAAGATGGTAAGCATGTACGGCATGGGCCCGGTTGTTGACCAGGCTGGTCTGTTCCATGCAGTCTTCTCCTACGACGGCAAGATCACGTTTACGTTTACTGCGTGCCGAGAAATGTTGCCGGACCCGGAGTTCTATGCCGAGTGTCTCCAGGCATCGTTCGACGAACTGAAGAAGAAGACGATTCGGAAAAAGACGCGTGCCCGAAAACGAACTGCTTGAGCTAAGACAGAACTTCTCTATCAGCTGGCTGGATTACCACGCCCGCTACGACTCCGACATGCTGGCGGCCGTGGATATCGAAACCGGCCGCCGCTTCACGTATCGCGAGTTCAACAGCCGGCTCCGGCGTCTCGCCGACGGGATCAGCGAACGCTACTCTCTTGAGAAAGGCGATCGCGTTGCGGTACTTGCGAAGAACAGCACGGACGTCTTCGAGATGCTGTTCGCCTGTTGGGAAATCGGAACGGCGCTGATGCCGCTCAACTGGCGCCTGAGCCAGCGGGAAATCGCTGCGATTCTCGCGGACGGGTCTCCGAGCCTCGTGATCTACGACGAGGAGTTCGAGCCACTGCTCGAGGGCAGCAAGATACCCCGCTTGCGCAGAAGCAGGAACCCGGAGCACGATCATTACGAGGCGCTGATCGCTGCCAGCGATGGCATGCTGCAACCCGTCAAGCTCACGATCGACGACCTGAGTACCCTGCTCTACACCTCCGGAACAACGGGCAAACCCAAGGGCGTCATTGGCACATTTCGTATGATGCGCGACACGATCATTCATGCAGCGCTGCACGGTGAATTGTCTGGCAGCTCGAGAACGTTGACGTGTGCCCCGCTGTTTCATTCGGCCGGTCTCTATGGTTTCTCGATGCCGGCCTTCCACTACGGCGGCGCGCTCTACGTGATGCAGCATTGGGATCCGAAGCACTACCTGGCGCTAAGGAACGATCCTGACGAAGGTATCACGCACACGATCGGTGTCCCGGTCCAGTACCGCATGCTCGCCGATCTTCCCGAGTTCCAGGAAGCAACTTTTTCCACCCTGAGGGTTGCGGGCGTTGGCGCGGCACCTGTGACGACCGACTTGCTGGAGACCTGGGCGAAGAAAGGCGTCAGCCTCGCCCAGTCCTACGGCCTGACCGAGGCGTTCAGCGTCGCGTTTCTGCCGCCACATCGCGCCCAGAGCCGGCCGGGCTCCGCAGGCCATCGCATGCTGCATACCCATCTCAAGATCGCGGATGACACTGGCGAGCGCCTGCCGGCGGGTACCCCGGGCGAGATCATGATCAAGGGGCCTGCCGTGACACCCGGTTACTGGCATGCGCCCGGGGAAACCGAGAAAGCGTTCATTGACGGCTGGTTTCGCACAGGCGATATCGGTCGTGTCGAAAAGGACGGGACGATTTACATCGTTGGGCGCCTCAAGGACATGTACATATCCGGCGGCGAGAACGTCTATCCCGTAGAGGTGGAGAACGTCCTGGCTGAAATGGATGAAGTCTCTGCAGCCGCCGTGGTCGCCGTCGACGACGAGAAGTGGGGGCAGGTCGGGCTGGCTGTCATCTGCCCGCGACGCGGTGCGGCCCTTGGCGAGGACGATGTCGTCGCGTGGTGCAGGGAACGCCTCGCGGGCTACAAAGTGCCCAGGCACCTGCGGTTCGTCGAGGAACTGCCACTTAACGCCCAGGGCAAGGTGCAGAAGGAACAGTTGCTCAAGGATTTCGAAGCGAGCCAGTAGTCTGCTAGGCAAGCTCCTCGTCGATCGTCTTTTCGATGACCGAACGAATCGGCCCTTCCATGAGCTTGAGCGCGAAGCTCAGGCTCACCTTCAGCTCAAAATGCGTGTCGTCTACATGGAGACGACCGGTCACGCCGCTGCCTTTCACATGCAGCACGTCGCCCTGCCATCGTGGTGTCACCGAGAACTGTTCCTTCAGGTCGTCCGCGATGCGGTCAGCCCGTTTGCGGGCTTCCTCGGTCCCGAGGTTGTGGCTTCTTCGAATTCTCATTAAGTCCTGTCGCGCCCCGGATTTTTAGTGTGAACACCCTAATCCTAACAGCTACGATTCAATCATCGAAACGGAGCCGCCCACGGGAGTAATACCATGGCAGGCAAGAAATCTACCAGAAAACAGAAAGATAGCGACACACGAGCCGGCGAGATTGCCGAACAGCTGGAACATGCGTTCCTGGCAGGACTCGGTGCGCTGTCTGACGCGCGCAAGGAAGGCGCCCGGAAATTCGACACGCTTGTCAAAGAGGGTGAGAAGTTCCGCGAGAAGACGACATCGAAGACCGAATCGCTGATCGACGACGTGCAGGGTGCCATCCGCGACATGGCGGACGATGCCCAATCCAAGGCGACGGGCCTGCTGGACCAGGTGCGTGGCAAGTCGAGCCTCGACAAGTTGCACAGCGCGTTCGACTCGCGCGTCGCGGGTGCAATGGACCGACTGAACGTCCCGAGCAAGAACGATATCGACGCAATAAACAAGAAGCTGAACAAGATCCTTCGGCTTCTCGATGACCAGGGTAAACCTGCGGCGAAAAAGAAAGCGACCCGCAAGTCGACCACCAGAAAAAAGGCGGCAAAGAAGAAAACCGCCAAACCCAAAAAGTAGACCAGCACTAGGACGAGTGACATGACTGACAAAGTTGAAGTAAAGAAAGCTCCGGAAAAGAAAGCACCGGTAAAGAAAGTTGCAGCCAAGAAGGCTCCGGCCAAGAAAGTCACTGCAAAGAAAGCTCCGGCCAGCAAGATTCGGAAAGAAATCCGCGATGTTGAAAAAGAGCTTCGTGACGTACAAAGAGAAGTGAAGAAAGAAGTGAAGAAGGAAGTCAAGAAAGCCGTCGACCAGACGAAGACTTTCGTCGAAAAACTCGAAGACAGCGCAATCGCTGTACCGTTCAAGGCCGCCAACAAGACGTTTATGGCGAGCCTGGGCATCTTCTCCTACGTACAGAAAGAATTCGACAAGAAATTCAACGAATTCGACAAGAAGTTCAACAAGTACGCTAAGGACGGCGAGAAGGTATTCGACAAGTTTGAACACAAGGTCGAAGACTTCCGCAAAGACGTAGAGAAGAAGGTTGACGAGACCCGCGGCAAGGTTCGCGACACGTTCAAGAAAGCTGCCTAATCCCCCCTCTGGCAGCTTCTCTCCTCAAGGACCGTGCTTGCACGGTCCTTTTTTTGTCTACGCGTCGTAGTGCGCCGCCAGGTGCTCGATATGGTCCAGAGCAGCCGCAGCCGTCAACGGTTTGAGCGCGTTCAGAATTGACCCGGCAGTGCGCAGGGCCGCATCGTCCGCACTGCTCGCCTTTCCAATCAGGCCATCGAAACGCTCCGAGAACAACGCAATCACCGCCAGGTTGCGAGACACGATAACTGCATCGTCCTCACGGACGTCCAGTTGTCCGCTATTCGCGAGTTCCCGCAAGTAGAGCTCGAATATCGCGGCCAGGCCCCTGGCGAAATGCCCGAGCACGCGACCCACTCGCGGGTATTTCTCGCTCAGTGACTCGAGGTCACGGAACAGGAATCGATAGGTAGCCGTGCATTCGAGCAGCAAATGCAGGAACACCCAGAAATCGTCTATCGACACGGCATCATTTTCGGGTGGCTGCAGCACCCTGCGTGCATCGGCCTGGAATTCATCGAGTAGCGCGTCGACGACCTGCTCTTTTCTCCTGAAGTGGTAGTGCAGGTTCCCCGGGCTGATGTCCACCTCGTCGGCAATCTCGTTGGTGGTCGTATTCGGTTCGCCGTGCTCGTTGAACAGCAGCAGGCTGGTCACGAGGATACGGTTGCGGGTATTGCCACTCATCCTCGTACGATGGGGGAAAACCGCCGCCGATTCAATGCAGGCCTTACCGTTCAAGGCGTAGGTAAAAGTCCTTACGAGCATCCCGACTCCAACCTATTGAGATTTCTCCCGTGCAGAGGATGATACGCGACGGATATTAGTAAATTCTATTATTCGAATTTACTAATGCCGGGCAAACTGCAGGCACTCAAGAAGATGCTCATCGCACACTCA
>Ga0224508_10000933_pt1 | contig 26960 bp, 21 predicted proteins | sample SF_Jan12_sed_USG_4_FD_170157 | JGI IMG/M metagenome (GOLD analysis project Ga0224508, IMG submission 170157) | Sediment microbial communities from San Francisco Bay, California, United States - SF_Jan12_sed_USGS_21 | ecosystem: Environmental > Aquatic > Marine > Sediment | place: USA... | reverse complement strand
GTCCTCGGCCTCGAGACCGGCGCCGACGATTACCTCACCAAACCTTTCAGCGTACTCGAACTCGCCGCCCGAGTTCGCGCCATCCTGCGACGCGTCGAGAACCTCAAGGCACGGGCGTCCAATGAAACTGCCAACGGCGATTGCATCGCGGCCGGTCCGATCAATATCGATCCGGTCCGCCGCCAGGTGACGCTCTGGGGCAACAAAATTGAGCTCACCGCAAGGGAGTTCGATCTTCTCGAACATTTCGCCCGCCACCCTGGCCGGGTGTTTCGGCGCGCCGAATTGCTCGACCGCGTCTGGGGCTACGGCCACGAAGGTTACGAGCACACCGTCAACTCGCACATCAATCGCCTCCGCTCAAAGATTGAAGACAACCCATCGCAACCCGAAGTCATCGTCACGGTCTGGGGTGTCGGCTACAAATTCTCGGATCACACCGCATGAACACTTTGTTCGCCAAACTCTCGATTGCCCTGCTGCTTATCGTTGCCAGCATGGGCACCGCATTCCTTATTCTTGATCGTATCAACACGCATGCTTATTACGAAGAACTCTCACAACACCTCAACGCGCCGATCGCAATGTACGTAACCCAGCAGCGGCAACTTATCTCGAACGGCGTCCCGGATCTCGACAGCCTGCGCGAACTTGCCGGCCACGCCATGGTCATCAATCCGACCGCGGAGATTTATCTACTGGACAAAGAGGGCAACATCCTTGGGCATAACCTGCCAACGAAAACCGTGCTGACGAGCAGCGTCGATCTATCTCCTGTGCTCACCCTCATCGGCGGTGCAGCGCGGTTTCCGCTGCACGGCGACGATCCGCGGAACCCGTCAGCACACAAGATCTTCTCCGCCTGGCCGGTGAACTCGGACTACGGCACTGAAGGCTACCTGTACGTCGTACTTGGCGGCCAGAAATACGAAACACTGGCGAGCAACATTGGTGACTCCTATGTGGCCCGCTCCAGCGTGTTCGCCATAGTGACCATCGTCCTCTTTACCGCCGTCGTCGGCCTGCTGATCTTTGGTCTTTTGACCCGGCGCCTCAAGCGCCTGAACCGCGAGATGCGCCGTGTGGCGGCATCCGGCTTCGAGGCCGAACCGGAACTTGCCAGGGCGCCAGGCAGTCGCGACGAAATCGACGCACTGGCCAATGCCTTCATCGACATGTCCGCGCAGATTCGCAAGCAGATCGAGCAACTCACCGAAAACGACCGTCTGCGGCGCGAGTTGGTGTCGAATATTTCGCACGATCTCAGGACGCCGCTCGCCGCAATGCAGGGCTATATCGAGACACTTATTATTAAGAGTCAATCGATGTCGGCTGAGGATCGCGACCGTTACCTGCGCATCGCGCAGAAACACTCGCTGCGCCTGGGCTCACTTATCGGTGACCTGTTCGAACTCTCCAAGCTCGATGCCGGCAGCGTGACACTGAGCGTTGAGTCTTTTTCGCTGCCCGAGTTGGTGCAGGATACCGCGCAGGGATTCGCGCTCGAGTCCGAGCGCAAGAGTATCGCCCTGCACGTTGAGGTGGACTCATCCGCAGCGATCACCATGGGCGACATTGGGCTTATTCAGCGAGTGTTGGAAAATCTGGTGCGGAACGCCATCCAGTTCACGCCGGAGGGCGGAGAGGTTACGATCTCAGTCAACGAACGCCCGAACGCGGTTGCCGTTGCCGTTTCCGACAGCGGCCCCGGCATTTCCGCCGAGGATGTGGCACGCATATTCGATCGCTTCTACCGCGCGCGCGACGGCGAAGAGGCGCGTTCAGATTCCTCGGGACTGGGGCTTGCAATCGTCAAACGCATTCTGGATCTGCACGACACACGCATCGAGGTAGTCAGCAGGCGGAATGCCGGCACGCGCTTCGAGTTCGAACTGCCGCTGTGTGCCGAGGCGGCGTAAGGAACGCCAATCGCCGGCTCCGTTGCCGGGAGATTACCGGGATTCGTCCTGACCTGTTATGGCCCGTCGGGCAATGGCGTCCACGGGCGTCTCCAGTCAGCTCATTAACTGAAGCAATTTCGCGAATGGCTGCTTAGCCGCAAAGACCGTTCGACCACTTAGATAACCGTTGGAAGCCAGAACAGCACGGCGGCTGCCACGAAAATCGCCGGACACAGTCGCATCGGTCCGATAGAGGTTCGAGCGCCAGTCGACATCGAAATACCTGCCATAACGACCAGTACCAACGCCGAAGCACGATATACAACGGTCGGCGAAAATTCATCTTCCGGAGCGATGAGGCGGACTGAGACCACAAGCAAGCCTAGGAACACGAGAAGAACGCCTTCCATTAACCATTCCATGATCAGAATCCGTCTGTTATCGGCCGACATCGGTCCAAAACCGCGCACAATGTCTTTTGTCGGGATCGCGATGTGGGCGACGCCCCAACGTATTACGAGCGCGGATCCGCCGTAGAGCATTGCAGATCTAATCATCGCCCTGCCTAATTCAGTTGCGACAAGTGAAAGTTCGGATGCGCACGGGGTGTCACATCAGCCGCCGAATTGCCGACGAAATCGCCACAGTGCAACACTGAATAGCACCACACCAATAACCGTCATCTTGAGTACGGAATCCAAGATGATCGGCAAATCGACCCCTCGAAGTAGAATCCCGTAGGCGATATCAATAAAGTAACGCAGTGGCGTGAGATTCATGATTTGCCTGAGCCACGCCGGCATGCTTTCCAGTTGCACCCATAGACCCGACAGCATGATGATGGGAAATACGATCAGCATCAACAGCATGCCCAATTGCGCGGTGTTCCGGGCGAAGGTCGCCGCCAGCATGCCGATGCCCGCGCTGGCGAATGCATACAGTCCCGTCAGAGCGAAAAACAACCCAAGACTGCCGCGAGACGGGACATCGAAGAGCGGCTGCATGATCACAAACAAACTGAAGGTGGTGCCGATCAGCATCACTATCATCATCGCGAGTACCTTCGCGAACATGACTTGAAAGGGGCTTAGTGGTGAGACGAGTAGCTGCTCGACCGTGCCGCGTTCTTTCTCGCGCACCATGGCGACCGCGGGAAGGAAGATGGACGCCACGGTGATCACGGCCAGCAGCTCCGAAATGCTGGAGAACCAAGCCTCGTTAATGTCGGCGTTGAATCGCACTCGGCGCTGGTTGTTAATTCGGGGTAGCGAGGAAACGCCGCCCAGTCGTTGGACGGCGAACTCTGCACCAAGCTCTGCGGTAATGCGCGACGCGTAGCTCGCCGCGAGAAAGCCGACGTTGGCAATGGAGGTGTCGACCTGTATTTGCACCGTGGCGACCTCATCACCCTGATACAAGATTTCGCTAAAATCGGGCGGAATGTCGATCAACAGCGTCGCATCGCCGCGATCGAGCCAACGCAGCGCAGTATCGGGGTGCAGGTTGGCATCCGCGACATCGAAATACGGCGCGCGGAACCGGTACGTTAGCTCACGCGAGATCATGCTTTGATCTGCATCGTTAACGATGACCTTAGCGTTGTTAAGCTCGACTGACTGACCTGCCGCGATAATGATATCCAGCGTAAAGATGAACACGATATAGGCGAACACCGGGCGATCGCGTACGAGCTGCGGAAACTCCTTAACCGTCATGACCCCGACTTGCCGAAGCCATCGGGCCATGCCCTCGCGAACAGATTGTTCGGCCCCCATCATGTCGCGCTCCGTTTGTGGAACAGCAGATAGCCGAAGATGAGGAAGCTGGCCATGAATACAAAGAGGGCCGCGAACTCACGCCAGGACGCCTCCAAGCCACCGCCCTTTAAGAACGTATGGGTCACCACGTCGTTGAAATACATCGCCGGGACGGTGTGCGCGATCACGTAATTGGCGCCGGTCATGCTCGAGACCGGGATCATCATGCCCGAAAACTGCATCACGAAGACCATGACCAACACCACGGTAACCATGGTCGCTGCCATTTGGGTGCGTACCATGACCGAAATCAACAGGCCCAAACTGGTCGCCCACACGACATAGACCAACATCGCGGCCAGGAAGAATAAGACACCGCCTTTTAAAGGTGCGCCAAAATACCAAACCGCGATCAGCACCAACACCGTACCGTTGATGAAGGACACAATCACGTTGGGAAGCAGCTTTCCAGCTAGGTACTCGGCACGCGTGATCGTCGATGCGTAGATGTTGTAAATCGTGCCGGTTTCCTTCTCACGCACGACACTCAACGCCATCAGTAGTGGCGCGGTGAGCGTTAGCACAAACATCACGAGCCCCGGCGCAATGGACCAGATCTCCGTTAGCTCCTGGTTGTAGAGATAGCGTGTCTCGGCGCGCAACGGCTGCAGGGCTCGTCGTGCGCGCTCAGTCGAGATACCGGCGTTCCTCGCGAGATACTGTGTCTGTAACTCCCCGCTCACGGCCTGATTGATCGCTTGAATGTAACCATCGACCGTTCGCAGTCGATAGGTAAACGTACCATCCAGTAGCGTCTGGACGTCCACGGGCAGACCCGAAGTGATACGTTCCTGAAAGTGCGCCGGAAGCACAATCACCGCCCTGACATCGCCGTCCAAGAGCAAGGGCTCTGCGGCGCGAACGCTGTCGACGTATCCTTTGAAGTCAAAATATCGAGACTCGATAAAGCGGCGCGCATAATCGCGACTGTGCGCGCTGCGGTCGTGGTCGACGATCGCGAGCGGCACGTTCTGCACTTCCTGGGTCATGCCGTAACCAAACACCAGCATCAAGACGACTGGCAAGAGGAACGCCAGTGCAAAGTAAATGCGGTCACGCACGATTTCTCGTGCTTCCTTCTGGGCCACCACCAACGCGCGCCGAAAATTCACGCCGTCAACCCTTCAGCAGATGGAGCTACACACTGCTCAAGCGATCGGATCCGATGAACGAAGACATCGTCCATGGACAGATCGCGCACCCGGACCGCCGTTGGATCGATACTCAGCAATTCACTAACCCGCAAAGCGTCGGGTCCTGGGGATTTGGACCAAACGTGGACGTGCTGACCGAACATGATCGGGTTGCGAAAACCGCCTGTTACCAAACGCTCTATCGCGTGGTCGGCGTTCGGCGTATCGATCTCCAAGATCCGACCCAGGTCAGTCTCGACTTCTCGCTTTAGCGTTTCCGGCGAGGCGTCAGCAACCAGCCGTCCTGCATGCATCAGGACCAGATGGTCACAGTGCTCGGCTTCACTCATGTAGTGCGTCGTCACGAGAACGGTGACCCCTTCTTCACGCGACAGTTGGAAGAGGATCTTCCAGAACCTCTGTCGGCCGATCGGATCTATCCCGGAGGTTGGTTCATCGAGGAACAGAACGCGCGGGCGGTGAACGAGCGCGCACCCCAACGCGAGCCGTTGGCGCATACCGACGGGCAGCCTACTCGTACGTTCGTTGACGTGACCGTGGAGCCCGGCCATCGCGCAAATCCACTCACAGCGCGCGCGGGCTTCCGCCGGCCGAAGCCCGTAAATGCCCGCATACAGCAGAATGTTTTCGACCACCGTGAGGTCTGTATAGAGAGAAAACTGTTGTGACATGTAGCCAATGCGTTGCTTGATCGTACGACCCAGGTGTGTAAGGTCAGCGCCGGCAACACTGCCGCCACCTTCGGACGCTGGCATGATACCCGTCAAGATTTTGATGACCGTGGTCTTTCCGGCACCGTTGGCGCCCAGAAGACCAAAGATCTCACCTTCCACAACCTTGAAGCTGACGCGATCGACGGCTGTGAACTCACCGAACTTCTTCGTGAGCTCACGCGCTTCAATGCCGATACCGTTTAGCGATTCGTGCTTGGTGTCCGCGTTCTCTGGACGGAGCGTGATCTCATCGTCCAGACTCGTCAATCCCTGGTGTCGCAGTAACGCCGTGAATGCATCTTCTAGCTCGGTTTCTTCGGCATGGATGCTGTCTACGGGTAAGTCACCCATCGCGATGCGTGCCTGCTCTACTGCCTCTTCGGGATTAGCGCTGTCCACGAACAGCCGTATCCAGTTTCCTTCCGGTTGAACCTGGGGAAACTGCTGCCGCAATACCTCAATCGCGCGCGCCTGGCTGGCGCTTTTGAGCATGACGACACTGCCCTCGGCCCTCTCGCAGACGTGCTCGGGTTCGCCTTCCGCCAGAACCTGACCGGCGTATATCAAGCTGATGCGATGAAAGCGGCTGGCTTCATCCATGTAGGCGGTGGTCACCAACGCCGTGATTTCACGTTCACGCACTAGATTGGACAGGATGATCCAAAAATCGCGACGAGACACCGGATCAACGCCGGTTGTCGGCTCGTCGAGGATGAGCAATTCGGGTTCGTGAATCAGGGTGCAAATTAGCCCGAGCTTTTGCTTCATGCCACCCGAGAGTTTCTTCATCGAGCGATCGCGAAACGGCTCTAGTCGTGTCATGGCCAATAGCTGTTGCTTTCGGGCTTTCAAATCGCGCTCTGGCACAAGCCTCAGACGTGCAAAGAAGTCGATGTTTTCCTCGACCGTCAGCTCCGGATACAGATTGAGGCCTAATCCCTGCGGCATGAAGCCGATGCGGTCCTTAATTCTTTCCGACGCGGCCTCCGAATCGAGTCGCACATCGAACACGTCGACGTCGCCGGCATCGAAACTCATAACCCCGGCAATAGCCTTCATCAGACTGCTTTTTCCCGCGCCGTCGGGCCCCAACAAACCATAGAGCTCGCCACGCCGGACTTCCAAGTCAACGTCGGCTACCGCAACCGCCTTTCGATAGGATTTATTAAAGGCGGCGACTTTGATGATCGACTGATCGGCGATACGAGGAAGTTGCTGTTCGAGTAAGCGAGCCTCGCCTACCAGCGCGGTTTGACCCATGGCGCATCCTCCATCCAGCGAATCACGGCATCCGCTGGCAGGCCAGGAGTCAGTCGATGGTCGGGGTTCTCGTCGAGATAGAGCTTCACCGCATAGACGAGCTTAGTCCGTTCATCCGGCGTCTGGATCTCCTTCGGTGTGAACTCCGCTCGAGACGCGATGTAGCGCACCTCGGCTGGAAACGGCTGCTCGGGAAATGCGTCCGTATAGATTTGGGCGGGCAGCCCCAAGCGCACTTTGCCGATCTCCACTTCTGGGATGAAGACCTCGAGATAGAGTTTTTCGAGATCGACTAGCTCATGGAGAGGTGTTCCCGCATTAACGACTTCCCCAAGATCGGCAAGTCGCACTGTCACGACCCCTGCAGCCGGCGCCGTCACAGTGAGATCGTTCAGCACGCTCTGGGCCTCTTCGAGTCGCGCTTCTGCTGCCCTCGCACTCGCCTCCAGCACGGCCAGCTCGGCTTCTTTGGCGGTGATTCGCATCGGCCCGAGCTGGGCGTCGTTCAGTGTCTGTCGGGCTTGCTCGAGATGGGCCTCCGCTGAAGTCACCTGGTCCCTCGACTGACGCCATCGCAGATCAGCCTGCTCGCCGCTCTCCATCCCTACCGAACCGGTTTCGGCGAGCGCCCAGTACCGTTCGCGCTCCCTGCGCGCCTGGCTTTCCGCCGCTCTTGCCTGCTCGACTTCGGCCTCAGCGGCCGTGACCGCGGCTTCGGCCGCCTCAATCTCGTAGGGTACTTGCTCGGACAGCAGGTCGAGCTCAGCTTGACATTGATCCGTTTGCGCGGCGGCTACATCCCGCGCGGCAACAGCCTGAGCGAATCGCGCCTGCGCGGCCGTGTCATCAAGCCGGACAAGGACTTGATCCGACTCGATACTGTCTCCCTCTCGAGCAAGCACCTCGATGATTCGCCCCGGCTGCCTGCTGGCAATGATGATGGAATCGCCTTCAATGCGCCCATTCGTTTGAATGAGTCCATCAGGGAGGAGCCTGGACTGCTGGAGGTAGTGATTGCCGAGCACTGCCCCGACAACCAGCAGTACCGCTGCAATTATCAGTGTTCGTTTTTTCGGAGTAGTTAGCTTCACGGTGCGCTCGTATGAAAAGCGGCCAGAATTGTGCTCACGGCCAGCTGGCCTATCTGGATCTGGTTGAAACCACTCTGGTACCCCCCCGCCCTGCCTGCAATGGGGGCTTATACCTAGAGCCAACGGCGGGGACGACCAGGTCTCGCGGATAGGTAGATCCCCGTATTCGTTTCCAATGTCTTGAGACCCATATGTATTAAATACGGGCTCACAGATGACTGGAGATCATGGGGGGAGGCCTGAAAATGAGGCGCGCGCGTGCATTACCCGTCACGGGTGCGCAGGTCGCGGTCGCTGTATTCGTCCTTGTCGTTGGGACTCTGGTCTATGTGCTGGACCGCCCCGGCGAGTCGGTGCCGTTCTTCAACGCCATCAGCGCTGTCCAGCTGCTCCCCGGTTTCTTCGGCCCAGTTGGCGAGAGCCTACCCACCTTCAGCCACGTCTTTGCCTTCAGTGTACTCACGGCGGCCTGGTTGGGTGGGGGGAAAAGAGCCACGCTTCCGGTCTGCCTGACCTGGTTCGGGATCGATACTGCCTTTGAGGTCGGACAACATCCGCAGATCGCCGAGCGCCTCACTCAGTACATTCCGGGCTGCTTCGAGCGCCTGCCCATCCTCAAGCAAGCCGACAGCTACTTCCTCTCGGGCACGTTTGATGTTCGGGACCTGACCTCCATTGCGGTCGGAGCCGCCGCAGCCTATGTCGTGACCGTATACCCGACGTCGAGGAACATACCTCATGAATAACAGAACCCCTCACAGAGACGCTCGGCTGCGCCTGCTGGGCCTGATCCCGCTCATCGCATTGGGCCTGCTGAGCACGCTGGCCACCGGCGGGGGTGGCGGCGGAGGTGGTGGTCCTGCCCCTGGCCTCCCCGGAACCATACAGCTTGCAGCCACCTCTTATGACGGCACCGAAGGGACAGTCGTCAATATCTTCATCACCCGCAGTGGTGGAAACTCTGGTGCCGCAAGCGTGGATTACGCCATCGCAGACGGCACCGCTGTAGCGGGTTCGGACTATGAGGCAGTGACCACACTAACCGGAACCATCACTTTTGCAGATCAATCAGGCGGTAACACAACCATCGCTATCCGCGTAATCGATGACAATACCGCAGAAGGCCCAGAATCGCTTACGTTGACTTTGAGCAATATCTCAGGGGCAACCCTGGGTCCAAATTCATCCGCTACCATCGACATCATCGACAACGACACGGGGGCACTCTCCGCATTTGGTCCGATCACTGAGCTGAGCAGCGCCACCGTCAATGGCATCCGCTACGACACGAATGCCGCCAACGTAATCGTCAATGGGCAACCGGGCAATGTGTCTGACCTCAAGTTGGGACAGCTTGTCGCGATCGAGGGTGACGCGAACCTCGGCGCTGCGACGGGTACAGCCGATCGGATTGAATATTCTGCGACAGTTATTGGCCCGGTTGAAAGTATCGATGCGACACTCGACCGTTTGCTCGTTATGGGTCAGACGGTCTTCGCCAATGCAGATACCGAATTCGACCCGAGTATCGATCCCGATACGTTCGCAGGTCTGGCGCTTGGTGCAACCACACAGATCAGCGGATTTCTCAACGCCGACGGTGACATCGTGGCAACGCGCATAGATCCCGACACGACGAGTACCAGCGTACAGCTCCTCGGGATAGTTGCTGGACTTGACCTAACGAACTTATTGTTCTCGGTCAACCGCCTAATCGTCGACTACAGCAGCGCTACATTCATTGATCTCCCGACCGGGATGCCGAACGACGGGCTGCTCGTGGGTCTCCGTGGCTCATTGGCCAACGGCGTGTTGGCCGTCAACCAGATCGCAAGCATCAACAACTTGGCGAGCACGCCGGGAGAGCGTGTTCGTCTCGGTGGCATCGTCACACGTCTTGCCTCGGCCACCGATTTTGATCTCAATGGTTTTCCAGTCACCACCAACGTGAACACGGGCTACGTCAACGGTGTTGTCGGCGATCTTCAAGTCAGTGCGGAAATTACCATCGACGGAGAAGTCAGCCCCGGAGGCGATACGGTATTGGTCAACCGACTGACGTTCGGTCGTCCGGTTGACGACAGCTCGACGGGCACGTTCGATTTCGAGAATTTCACCAACATCTCGGTGCTCGGTCTTTCCAAGGTGACGGTCGAACAAGGACCGAATTTTTCCGTAGAGGTCACGGCCCCCTCGGACATTTTCGGAGGCGTACCGGTGACTCAAAGCGGTGACACCATCACGCTTGGCGACAACAACACCCTATTCCTCAACGCGTTGGTCACGATGCCGGTACTGAACCGAATCGACGTCGAAGCCGATTCGATAGCCAATGTCACGCTCAGGGATTTCGATCAGCTGCAAATGAACGTGAACGTGGGGGGCGTCAGTAGGGTGCGCGGTGAAAGACTTCAGATCGGTGATTTGACGGCTAGCGTGTCCGGCGTGAGTCTATTGGATTTTGGCGGCATCCGGCCGATCGGCAACGCCAACATCGATATCAATGGCGTCAGTCAGGCGACTCTCAATATGGAGTTCGGATCCGCATTAGGAGGTTCTGTGAGCACCGGGCAAGGGACGGGCCACTCGATCCTTTTCTACTACGGCACGAACGTCACCGCTAGCGTCACGACCGACAGCCAGTCGACGGTGACACGGCTCGGTGATACTCGACCTTAGCTAACGCTGAAGGCAATGCTCGCCATCCGGACTCGACCTGCTGTTGCTGCCGTTGCCACGAGAGCGGATCGACCGTGCAAGGAGGAGTAGAGACTATGAATACGCACCGCCCATTACACTTGATCTGGACCCTTGGCGTAGCTGCCCTCAGCGCGTTCATGTGCTCTAAAGTGCGTTTAGCGCTGTGGACACCCTTCCGAATGCTTTTTATATCAATACGTTAGAGTTAAGTGATTGCCTTCGAAAAGCAGGGCCTCGAGGTTCAAATCCTCTCACCCCGACCATGAATTCCTTTTCTACATCAATTCCTTAGGGCTATCTCCCTGGACCACTGCCTTTGCCTCACTGACCCTGCCTCACTTCTTTTGCGATCGCTCGTAGAACCGTTGCAGGGCGCCGCTCTTGACCAAAAGGTCCAGCTAACCTGATATGATCCAGCCCCGTGGACTAACCAAGAGCCACCGCATATCTTTCTTCCCTTACTGGCGATCGGCGCCTATGGGCGCTGATACAGCCACAACCAAGGCACACCAACTTGCTTTCTACAGCCAATTTGTCGATTCAATTCGGCGCGAAACCCCTGTTTGAAAACGTCTCCGTCTCGTTTGGCAACGGCAACCGCTATGGCCTGATCGGCGCAAACGGCTCAGGCAAATCGACTTTCATGAAAATACTGGCGGGTGAACTGGAGCCCAGCTCGGGGAACGTCTCTATCGAACCCAACGCGTCGATTGGTCAGCTTCGCCAGGATCAGTTCGCCTACGAAGACTGTCGGGTACTCGATACCGTGATCATGGGTCACGAGAAGTTGTGGGCGCTGACCCAGGAACGCGACCGGCTCTATTCACTACCGGAGATGAGTGACGCAGAAGGCATGCGCGTCGCAGATCTCGAGATCGAATTCGCCGAGTTAGACGGCTATTCCGCCGAGTCACGGGCGGGTGAGTTACTGGAAGGCATCGGCATCCCGGCGGAACAACACGAAGGTCCGATGAGTTCTGTCGCCCCCGGCTGGAAGCTCAGAGTACTGCTCGCCCAAGCACTGTTCTCCGATCCGGACATCCTGCTGCTCGATGAGCCTACGAATAATCTGGATATCAATACCATTCGCTGGCTGGAAGACTTCCTGATCGAGAGCAAATCTACGATCCTTATCATCTCGCACGATCGGCACTTTCTGAATAGCGTCTGCACGCATATGGCCGATCTCGACTATGGCGAATTGCGCGAATACCCAGGCAATTACGATGAGTACATGACGGCGGCAACTCAGACACGGGAGCGAATGCAGGCGGACAACGCCAAGAAAAAGGCAAAGATGTCGGAATTGCAGGCCTTCGTGAGCCGGTTTTCCGCAAACGCATCTAAGGCACGTCAGGCAACTTCGCGTGCGCGGCAGTTGGAGAAGATTGAACTCGAGGAAATCAAACCGTCGAGCCGCGTCAGCCCGTTTATTCGCTTCGAACAAGAGAAGCAACTGCGTCGGATCGCCGTAGAAGCAACCGAGCTCAGTAAAGGATTCGACGATGGCCCCCTATTCGAGAATCTCGATCTAACAATTGAGGCCGGTTCGCGCGTCGCCATTATCGGTCCGAACGGCAGCGGCAAAACGTCGCTGGCTCGGTGCCTGCTACAGGAGCTCGAACCCGACAACGGTACCGTCGCCTGGGCTGAGAACGCCAAAATTGGCTATTTCGCCCAGGATCACGCGGCTGAGTTCGACAAGGACATGACGCTTTTCGAATGGATTACTCAGTGGCAACCCGCCGGCTCGGACGAGCAGCTACTGCGAGCCACGCTCGGCCGAATGCTATTTTCGAGGGATGACAGCGAGAAGTCAGTCCGAGTTGTATCGGGCGGCGAAGAAGGTCGATTATTGTTCGGTAAACTGATATTGGAGAAACCGAACGTCATAGTGATGGACGAGCCGACGAACCACCTCGACATGGAGTCCATCGAAGCCCTGAACCTCGCGTTGGCGAACTATCCCGGCACGTTAATATTCATCAGTCATGACCGCGAGCTTGTCTCATCGCTGGCGACACGCATTATCGAACTCACACCAGAGGGTTGTATCGATTACACCGGTAGTTACGACGAGTATCTCCGCACACAGATTCGAAATGAGAACGCGCGCGTAGCGTAGGCATCAGCCCTGATGCCCCTGACAGCCTGGACTCATTTTTCACGAATCTATACCTCCAAGCGACCGCGCCAGCACATCGATAAATTGGCGCAGCGTTCCCGTCAGCAACACGAACTCCGCGTCTAGTCTCGCTTGCGGGTCTTCGTCTTCGGTTTCCTCCGTCGCATCCATGCCGAGAAGCCGCAGCTTACTGAGCGCCCCGTTCTCATCGATCACGCAACTCATAACGCTACCGACTTCGATCGCGAGATGAGTGAGTTTCATCCCATCACGGACATGTTTACGCATGCTCCGGTGCTGAAACAGAGCGCGCGTCTGGATCTGAATAGATCTCGAACCCACGCAAGGTATCGCTCCAGAAGAAATGACCGGTCCAGGTCATCACGTTCAGTACCCCGTACTTACAGTCCGTAAAATTACGGGCGTAGTCCTACGCATTCCTGCGGCGAGATACACCGAACATAATCGCGTCTCCCTTGGGTCGCAGGTTCTTGGATAATGACCGCAGCAACGTCAAGGCGATGGCGAAGCGTCGAGTACGCACTCTGGACCGTAGGAGTCCTCTGCGTAGGGTCTTTTCTGCTCGTGCAGAGTGGCCGGCAAGCCGCGGCGCACATGCAGGCAGAGAGCTTCTTAAACCAAACGCAGGGTCTACCAGACGCCGGAGTGCTGGCGGACCTGGCCACGCGTGAACGCGACCAACGAGTTCGGCCGGAGTCGCGATCTGCAGCTTTCAATCAGCCTCCAACGGATTCCACTGAGGACGCTGCACGGGGGGTTCTGCGGATTCCGAACCTGGGTCTGGAAGTCCCTGTCTACGCAGGCACGGATAACCGGACCCTCAGTCGGGGCGCCGGCTGGGTCGCAGGGACAGCGCCGATCGAGTCGAGCGGCAACGTGGCCATCGCGGGGCACCGAGACAGCTTCTTCAGGGCGCTCAAGGACATATCACCCGAAGACATCATCGAGCTCACAGGGCCGGATTCAACGATCCGTTACCGCGTCACCGACACCTGGATCGTAGAACCGGATGCCGTCCATGTCCTCGACCCGACCCCCTATGGCGCCGTGACACTGATTACCTGTTACCCCTTCTACTACATAGGTCACGCGCCACAGCGTTTTATTGTTAGAGCGACTGCTGTGAAGTCGTTCTAAAAGAGTGAGTTTCGTTCAAGTAAATAAAAGGAGATTGATGTGAGAAATCTTATGATGGGCCTCTTCATTGCGACGTCATTGGCATCGATTGCGATGGCGCAGCAGACGATGACGACCAGCGGCCAGATCGTGTCGGTGCGTCTTGACCAAAGGACATTCAGCGTTCGGGATGCCCAATCGCAGCAAGTTGCGCGTTACAGCGTCCCCGCCGGTACACCGATAACCATGGCAGGCGGCCAGGCGCGGCTGGGACATCTGCGCGCAACAGACCGGGTCGATATTACCTATCGCACCGCCGGCCAGGGCCGCGAGGCAACCCGGATCAGCGTACCCGAGCCGATGCCCGCATTGGATCAACGTGTGACCGACGGCCTCTTCAGCACAGTCACCGGCCGCGTGGAAGGCATCGACTTTCGCGACCGTACGATCACGGTCCGGGGCGATCAGAGCGGTCAGCGCTTCAGCTATGCCATTCCGCAGAACACGCGTCTCACCGTCGGCGGCGAACAGGCGCGGCTGGGAAACCTGAGGCGTGGCGACAACGTCACGCTGCGGTTCCGAACGGAAGCGCAGGAACGCCAGGTCGCACGCGTTCGAGTACCGCAGCCCGCTACGCCGTTGGCACAGCGCCCGATTCAGGCGCCGCCGGCCGGAGTCGCAGCGCAGGCTCAACCACGGCAGCTGCCGAGGACCGCGAGCGCGATGCCGCTGCTGGGATTGCTGGGTTTTCTGTCTCTCATAAGCGCCGGTACAATGAGAATCCTGCGTAGCCCGAGAGTTCGCCGGTAGGTTGCCTTTTTCGACCAGTGCTACCGCAGGGCTCGTGTCGGCGTACGATGCGGGCCCTGCCTTTCTGGGTTCTCCATGACAAACAGAATTCCTAAGCGTTTAACTCTTACGGCCGTATGCGAGATAGTGCTTTGGCCCTTCGGCGTTGTCTGCCTGGGGCTCTTCTCGTTGCTGCAGTGGCAGGACTACGCGAATGCACAGGATGCTGTGGAAGCCTTCTACGCCGAAAGAGACGCGGGCACTTCGCCGGAGACGTTCTCGGCGAACGTTCGAAACGCCCTTTCGCAAGTCGATCAGAGCCTCTGGTCGAGTAACCGAGTCGCCGCCTTCCAGAAGTCGCAACGCCCGCCGGATGCGGCGGTGGGAGTCATGCGAATCGAGCGTCTGTCTCTGGAGGTGCCGGTATTCGAGGGTGCGGGCGAACGGGAGCTCGACCGCGGACCCGGTTGGATCCGCGGCACCTCACAGATCGGGGAGCGGGGTAACATCGGGATTGCCGGGCACCGGGATGGGTTCTTCCGCGCGCTGAAGGACATCGAGCCTGGCGATACGATCGAGATCCTCGGTCCCGATATCAGTACGCGCTACGAAGTTACCGACACGTGGGTGGTGGACCCGGACGCAGTGCACGTACTCGACCCTACCCTGGAACCGGCCGTCACGCTGGTGACCTGCTACCCGTTCTATTTCGTCGGACATGCGCCGCAGCGTTTCATCGTCAGGGCGACCGCTGTCGAGTCGCTCTGACATCACGCCAAGTTTTTTTCGTTCAGGAGACTGATGATGAAGAAGTTGATACTTTTCGTTGAAGCGGCCAAATCGCGTCGGTGCGCCTTGATCAAAGGACATTCACCGTCCGCGACGCCCAATCGCAACAAGTCACGCGTTACAGGTCTTCGCCATACACAACAGCGAGGTTTGTTATGCGTAACAGTGTGTGCGGCGCTTCTGTTGTCGGTTTCCGGCAAGGGGTGGGCGCAAGACGTACAGGATTTTTCTCCAACGATTGACGTCTTCAGACAGATTCCCACGGTCAGTCCGTACTTCGATAACGCTTACGGCTACGCGGTCTGGAGGACCATCGCCAGAGGTGGTCTGGGCGTGGGCGCGGCGACCGGCAGAGGGCAGGTTTATGTCAACGGGCAAGTGACAGGATTCAGCCGTTTGATCGATGTTTCCATCGGCTTCCAGGCCGGCGGACAGGCATATCGGCAGATCATCTTCTTCGAGAATCAACGCGCCTACGATAACTTCGCTCAGGGCAACTTCGAGTTCGACGCCCAGGCCTCCGCCGTTGCGGTCACGGCCAGTGCCCAGGCTTCGTCCGGGACGCAGGGTAGTCAGGCGACGGTCGGTGCATCAGGCAGTGGCGCAGCCGCGGCGGGTGGCCGGTACCAGAACGGCATGCGCGTCTTTACCATGGCTACGGGCGGGCTGATGTACCAGGCCACGATCGCAGGTCAGAAGTACAGCTTCAGGCCAGTGGATTAGAGAAATGGCGAAGTTAACGGCACGGGAGGAGATTGCCGAGCTGTCGGAGTACGTCTCGGATTTCGGCGACAACATACGCGCCTTCCTGAGGCTCGAGTCGGAGAGTGGCGTGCTCTTTTTGGGCGCCATGACCGCGGCGATGCGCGTGCTCCTGGCGCTCCTCGCCTGCGCGTGGTGCGCGAGTAGCGCTGTCGCTGAGAGCGCGCTGGAAAGCCGGATCAGGCATCGACTCGAGACGGCCTTTCTCGCTGACGGCCTGGAAGTGATGGACGAGCGGATTCACGCGCGAGAGGTTTTGCGGCGTGTCTATCCGGCGAGGGTTTACCAGCCACTCTGGGTCACGGAAGATGGGCTTCCCCCGCGCGGCGAAAAACTCGCAGAGTGGCTGAAGGATGGGCCTAGAACGCACGGCCTGCGGCCCTCGGACTACCACCTGCAGGTTGTAGAAGAGCTCGAGGATCCCACCAGGCTGGGTGCTCTGGTCGACATGGAGCTCGCGCTCAGCGATGCGTTCCTGATGCTGGCCACGCATTTTCTTGCCGGCCGCCTGAATCCGCAAACGCTGGATTCCGAGTGGCACGCAAATCGTCGTCACCGTGATCTGGCACCCGTTCTCGAGGAAGCCGCTACCCTCGAAGAGCCAGGCAGCGCACTCGAGGCGCTGCTACCCGACGCGGAGGGCTATCGAGCACTCGTGGACCGACTGGCCACGCTTCGCCGGGAGCGAGCCCGGGGTGGGTGGCCCCTGATCGCCTCGGGCGCGCCCCTTCGGCGAGGGGACCTGGGCGAGCGGGTCGCGCAACTGGCCGCGCGGCTTGAGAGCTCGGGTGATCTCGACGGGCCTGGAACGGGCGTGTATACCGATGCGGTTACCGCGGCGGTGACGGCGTTCCAAGCTCGTCATGGACTCAGTCCTGATGGAGTGGTTGGGCGCATGACGCTCGCGGCTCTCAACGTTCCCGTTCAGCAGCGCATCGATCAGGTGATCGTCAACCTCGAGCGGTGGCGTTGGTTGCCGGAAAGTCTGGGCGCGCGTTACGTCCTGGTGAACATCGCCGGTTTCGATCTCGCCGTAGTCGAGGCAGGTCAACCGACATTGACGATGCGCGTGGTGGTGGGGAGGCCGTATCGGCGCACGCCGGTTTTCTCGGGCACGATCAGCTACCTGGTACTCAACCCCTCATGGGAGGTGCCCTCGAGCATTGCCGTTCAAGACAAGCTGCCCCTCATCAAGGCCGATCCCAGCTACCTTGGTAAACAGGGCTACTCGTTGCTCCAGGGATGGGGTGCAGACGAGCGCGTGATCGACCCCCGCGACGGTGGACTGGGCCACCGTGACGGCGCGCAGTTTTCCTTATCGGTTGCGCCAGGCGCCCGGTCCATTGAACGCGCTCGGTCAAGTGAAGTTCATGTTCCCGAACGCGTTTTCAGTGTATCTGCACGATTCGCCCGCCCGCGAGCTCTTTGCCGAGGCGACACGATCCTTCAGCTCGGGTTGCATCAGACTGGAGAAGCCACTTGATCTGGCGGAGCTGCTGCTTGGGGACAACTCGAGCTGGAGCCGCGCCGCAATCGACGAGGCGCTTGCCACGGGACGTGAGCAGATCGTCCGCCTGTCGAGTCCCATCCCGGTACATATGCTGTACTGGACGGCGTGAGTGGACTCAGAGGGCGCCTTGCAGCTCCGCGATGATGTCTATGGCCGGGACAACCCGGTGTTGCGCGAGCTCCGCGAGTCACCACCCGATTAACACGCCGAGGACCTCAATCATGAGAACGGTATTGCTATTTCTGTCGATCAGCTTCGCCGCGGCGTCGGCCCTCGGGGCCGAGGATCGCTACGTCTGCACGATCGATCGAGCTTACAGCCTCGGACTCTCGGGACTGAGTCGCAACAGAAGGCTCATGGCGGATCTGGTGACCACCTCGTTCGAGGTCGATCGTCAGACCGGCGCGGTGAAGGGGTCCCGACTCGAGAGCCTGCGCGACGATCCCGTCGTCGTTGCACCAGGCGACGATGAGAACTCATTTCAAGTTTATTGGATAACGCAAGGCCTCTCAGGCGCCCGCGTCAGATTTATCGAGGTGCAGGAGTACGTCGAGGGTCAGCGCAAGCCTTTCCGGGCCGTTGTCCAGAACTGGACATATACGGGCTCATGCGAGTGACGTGGGGCTCTTGTTCAGTGCTAGCCCGGTCTGTCATTACTCCATCGGCCCGCGGCTCCGACGCTCGACGAGCACCTGCGCAACGTCCCGGCCTCCAGCCGCGTTCACGGTCAACCTCAGCTCGCCTTCATCCAGATGGTCGCCGTCGCCGGGAATCTTCTGCAGCCGCTCCATCATGAGACCCAGGAGCGTGTTGGCATCGAGTCGCGTATCCGTCTCGAGCCCGAATTCCCGCTGGGCATCTGCAAGCGGCATGAGCCCGTCGACGAGCCATCGGTCCTCGCCGAGCCGTTCTATCGGGTAATGGCACTCCGTCAGATCCGTTTCGTCCATGATCTCTCCAACGACCTCCTCCAGAAGATCTTCCAGCGTGACGATTCCGGTCCACTGGCCGTATTCATCGGCGATGATCGCCATATGGGCTCTCTCCGCGCGCATCGTCTGTAACGCCCGCCAGACACTCTGGCGCTCGGGAATGAGCAAGGGCGCTCGACAATAGGTCTCCAGATCCTTCCACGGTTCCGTTCGTCCCTGCAGCATGGCCTGGTACAGATCCTTAGTGAGGATAATCCCCATCACGTCTTCGTTGTCGTCGCCCCTGAGGAGCGGGAAACGCGACTTGTTGGTCGAGCGGATGATGGCCAGGCTCTCCTCCGGCCTGGCGTTCAGCTTGAGCGCCGTAACGCGATTACGCGGAATCATGATCCAACCCACGGGGCGCTCATTGAGCGCGAGAATATTCTGAACCACCTCCGCGCGAGGCGCGGAGATGTTGCCGTGCTCTACGGAGGTTGCGACGACGCCTTTGAGCTCGCTCAGGGTCAACACTTCGGCGTGGGTTCCTTCCTCGACCTTGAATAGAGCGAGGACCCCGCGTGACGCTCGGTCCAGCAGCCAGGTCAGCGGAAATGCGACCAGATAGAAAATCTGCAGTGGATAGGCCGCGGCAATGGAGACCGGTTCGGATTGCCTGATCGCCAGCGACTTGGGTACCTGCTCTCCGAGGACAATATGAAGCGAGGAGAAGACAAGGAACCCGACCAGAAACGCGATCCGATGGATGGCCTCCTCGGATAACGACCACGTGCGCAGGACGGGTTCCAATAGCGCTGCAACGGCGGGCTCGCCGATCCAGCCCAGACCGAGCGACGCCATCGTGATTCCGAGCTGGCAGGCCGCGAGGTAAGGTTCAAGCCGGGTTTGCATGTGAGCGGTAAGCCGCGCGGCGGCGCTCCCGGACTCGACTTCCAGGGCCAGACGGGACGCCTTAGCCTTGACTAATGCGAATTCCGCGGCGACGAAGAATGCGTTCGCAATTAATAGCAAACACACCGCCGCGAGACTGATGGCGAACGATTCCATGATGCCTGTTTCCTTCCCAGGAAGAGCCAGGCGGGGATCTTAGTCCAGATCAGACGGCCAGTCTTGGTCGGGGAGGCGAGGGGCGTCGCGTGGCGGTTTGCGGCGTGGTGGTCTCGGCGCTTTCTGTAGAGCCCCACTACGGAGTCCGTCAATCCGTACGACTACGAACGTAGTCCTACGCACGTAGTCCTACGCATTCTCTTCTCCGTCACGCAGAGGGAGAATGGAGATGCCGTCATACCATCACGGCTGTTTCACTGGAGTACCCGTCGTGGTCGGATCCTTGAGGTCACCTGTCGGGAGCAGGAAAAACGTAGGAGATAAACGGAGATGAATAGATCAACTCACCTCATGAGGTTGAGCAGCGCCGCGTTGGTGTGGGCGCTCAGCGGTTTTCTGCTGACGGGGCTGCCCTCCGTCTCGGCCCAACAGAACATACGAGGAGAGCTGTTCGCCGAGGCGGATGACGCGATGGCGCAGGCCAACGACGCCGAGGCCAACATTCTGGCCCCGGCCAGCTATGAGAGTGCGGCGGAACTCTATCGCAGGGCCGAGGAGAACCTGACCCGCGGACGCGCCCTGGCGGACATCCGCGAGGATCTGGCCGAAGCGGTCAGACTCTTCGAACGAGCGACCGAGCGGACGGAGCTCGCCAGAGTAAGCCTCACGGAGGCGGTCCAGGCGCGTCAGGATGCGTTCGCCGCCGAAGCGCCGCAGTATTCCGCCGATCTCTGGCAGGATGCGGAGGAGACCTTCGCGACCGCCGTTCGGCGACTCGAGGCCGGCAACATGAACCGGGCCCGCAGCGCAGCCGCTGATGCGGAGGAGGAATTCCGTGCTGCGGAGCTGACGGCGATCGAGAACAACTACCTGAGCGCCGCCCGCTCCCTGATACAGCAGGCGAAACGCGATCGCGTCGACAGAGCCGCCCCGATCACGCTGGCCCGAGCCGAGAGTCTGCTCGCGGAAGCCGAGGAGGCCCTGCGCCGAGACCGTTACGATACGGACTATCCCCGCTCCCTGGCCCGGGAAGCGCGCTACGAGGCACAGCACTCCATGCATATCGCGGGACTCGTCAGAGCCGTGGACGATCGCCAGCTCACGATGGAGGAGCTCTTGAAGCAAGTCGAAGAGCCGTTTACCCGGATCGCTGGTGAGCTCGACCAGATCGCCGAACTCGACCAGGGCTTCGCGAGTACAACGGAATCCGTCATCGAGGCGATCCAGATCCTGCAGGCCGACCAGGAGACCCTCCGACAGCGAGGCGAGCAGATCGCTTTCCTCGAGGGTGAGATGGCCTCGCTCGAGGCGCGGCTGGGGGAGGAATCCGAGCAACGCAAGATCCAGGAGCAGGTTCAGCAGCGCTTCGAGCGGATCGCGTCGGTGTTTACACCAGAGGAGGCCCAGGTGCTTCGTCGTGGCGATGAAGTGATTGTGCGGATGGGGCTCAACTTCGACAGCGGGAGCTCCGTGATCAAACCTCAATATTTCTCGCTGTTGCGAAAGATTCAGACGGCCATCGACGTGTTTCCAAGCAGCGGCGTCGAAGTCCAGGGGCACACCGACTCGTTCGGAGCGGATGAGTTCAACCGGCAGCTTTCCCAGGAACGCGCCGATGCGGTGCGCCAGTACCTGTTGGCCAACATGACACTGGGGTCGACCAGCGTCGAGGCGATGGGATACGGCGAGACGGTTCCCCTGGCCAACAACGAGACTCCCGAGGGGCGCACCAAGAATCGGCGTATCGACCTCCTGATCAGGCCGAATCTGAACATGCTCGTCAGCGCGCTCAGCGAGGATTAGACCCGTCTTCCGGTCGGGTTGACTCCCGACCACCGCGAGCCTAAAGTCCGGCGGGCCAAGAGGCGCGCCGGCTTTCTTCCTTGAAATCCTGACACCACCTAACCGATCGGGTCCATGCGGCAGACGACTCCATACCTTGCCCTGCTAGCGGGGCTCCTCGGGCATCCTCTCGAGGTCCCAGCACAGAACGACATCGAGTTCAGGTGGCGAAGCTTTGCCCAGCTCACCGCCGAACGCGTGGAAACCTCAGGCGATTCGATAGCGTTCGGGGCCGATCGCGTTCGCACGATACTGGAGGCGACGCGCGATCAATTGACGGCCGGCATCATGCTGGACTTCGGTGTCAGGGACTTGGGCCAACGAGAACCCGGTGCGCTCGCCAACGTCGTCGGAGATCTCTATCTGAACTATCGGCCAAGCGAAAATCACACCATTCGATTCGGTCAGTTCAAGACACCCCTCGGCATGGATTTCAACATCCCCGGAGAAGATCTCGACATTACCAAGCGCGGGGTGGAAGCGGGTCTCGTCTTGAACCGGGATCTCGGCGTGATGCTCAGCGGGCGCCGCCTGGGATCCGGTTTCGGCTACGACGTGGGACTGTTCAATCCGGCCGGCCGTTCGGGGGCGACTGCTCACCAGGACAGTCAGGTCGGGCAGGACACCGCGCCGGTGGTCCGCGCGCACTACGACACCCCCCGCTGGCATGTCGAAGCAGCGCACGGGCGGAGTGAGCACGCCGGCGGGCCCGGCACCCTCGATTACCGGGTGTCGGACGTAGGCATGATCTTCCGCGAGGATCGATGGGTCGTGAAGGGCGAGTGGGTCGAGGGACGGAACATTCGCGGCATCGATGGGTGGACCGAACGAGTCTATTACCTTCACGGCGCCTATCGGCTGCGTCCCGGGCTGGAGCTCCTAGGGCGGCACTACGAAGGCACAAACAGGCTGGGCGGCGTTTCGACGCGGCTGAAGAACACCTACCTCGGATTGACCGCGTGGGTATGGGAAGGGAGCAGCATGATGGGTCGCCTCCAGGTCAATTACGTCATCGCCGGGGGGGACAAGGCGGGCTATTCGGGAATCCGGGGCTTCCGCGACGACGCCATTCTCGTGCAGTTTCAACTGCTCGTAGACAGATGAATCCATTCGAATGACCCGTGTCGGCATGTTCACGGCGTTGCTGGCCGTTACGCTCGGTGCCGAGAGCCAGGAACCACAAGTGCAGGTGTCCGGCGGGATTACGGCCGTAGCCCTCTATCCTGACGACTCGCGTATCGAGGCTGGCCGCAGCGTTTCCGCCGATCTGTATCTGCAGCGGCCGTTTCTCAACGGGCAATGGTTGGCCTACATCGAAGGCAATTCGAACCTCGACCCCGGCGGGGCTTCCACGCTGCTGATCGAAGCCAACGCCGACGCCGGGTCGGCGCTCGACCCGGATCGAGACGGTCGAATACAGTTGTCAGAGCTCTACTACCAGTTCTCGCACGCCGACGGCGATCGTCTCACAGCAGGGCTCCTGGATCCATCCAGCTATCTGGATCGGACCCGCATCACGAACGATGAGAACGTGCAGTTTCTCGGCGCTTCGTTCGTCAACAATCCCACAATCGCGTTTCCCGACTACACCCTGGGTGCCGTCTATGAGAAACCCGGAAGCGGCCGCAGGCCGCAGCTCAACGCAGTATTAACGAGCTCTAACGGACTGGCAGATAACCCAAACCTTTCATACAGCCAGCTCATCCGGCTCCGCGGCGATGACGATGGGGCGTTTGCCGCGCTGGGCCTGGGGTGGGTGAGCGAACGGCGCCTGGTTCGCGTCGGCGCCTGGGTGAATACGCGGACTCATCTAATACTCGCAGGCGATGGCCGCACTATGGAAAACTACGGCACCTACCTGGTCTTCGGTCAGTCGTGGGCAGATCATGCGATGAGCCTAAGGCTGGGCCTCGCCAATGAGAAGGTCTCAGAGGGCTCGGAATTCGCCGCGCTCGCCTACCGGTACCGTTGGCGCGATCATGCGATCGGGGTGGGGCTCGCCCGGACTTTTCTCTCCGACTCGATACGCGATCCCGAGCTCTCCGACTCCACCCATCTGGAAGTCTTCGGACGATTCACCATCAACGGCAGCATCCACCTCACCGCATCGGTTCAGCATCTGCGGCACAGCGGTTTCGTAGCGGCGGAATCAGACGCCAGGAACTCTGTCATGGTAGGTGGTATGCGGCTTCACTATGCTTTCTAGCCGTCCAACGGCCGCTAGCCGTCCAACGGCCGCTAGGCGTCCGGAGGCGGCCGGCAAACTGAGTCAGGTCGAACTTTAGGCTACCCAACGAACCCTGCAAATCCTGACGTGTATTGACGAATCGCCAAGGCTTTTTGCGCACTTTGGGATGAGACCATCATGAATGACGATAAGCGCGGCACGAGCTCCTGGCCGTCTCGACCTCGCGGCCGCCGAGCCCGGCCTCGTCGCCGAGTACCACCGCAAGCGCGAGCCTGCTGCATTAGTCCAGCCGTCGACGCAGCGCCTAGAACGCGTACTGGGCGCGCATGGCGAAGACGTTGATTCCTTCCGCACCGGCGCGGAGGGCCGTAGAGTCGTCCGTCGCGAGAATCCGCGTCCAGGCGAAGAGCACGCGGACGCTCGGATTGACGTGCCAGTTGGCCCCGGCCGTGAACGTCTCCTCGCGTCCGCCGGCGATGCCATCGTCGTTGAGGTCGATCGACGCATAGCGAGCCGCGAGCTCCCAGGCGCCGCTCCCGCCTCCGTCGCGGCCGAAATTCCGCGCCGGCGTCAGGCGGTTGAACTCGCCTTCGTCGATGCTATAAACCGCTGCGCGTGACTCTCCTGTGAGAGACCATGTTGCTTCGAGGTGCCAGCTCGAGAAGTCGAGATCGCCGGCGCCCGCGCGGCTCACTGCCGCATGGTTGTATTCGCCGACCAGCGAGAAGCGGCCGTTGACGTAGGCGGCCTCGGGCCCGAACAGCACGACGCTCTCGACGCCTGTCAGCACGCCCGTGTCGACGATGTTCAGCCTCGAGACGTTCGTCGTCTCATCACGGATACGCACACTCGAAGCGGCATCAGCCGGCTCGCGGTACGCGCCGCGGAGCCCAACGTGGAGTACGCGATCGGCCTCGATGACCGGTGCGAAGACGTAGCGGCCCGCGAACCCCCAACCCTCATCGCCGCTGCTGCCGGGGCTGACCGACTCACCGAAGAGACCGCCGGCCGCGAACCACCTCGCACCCGAGGCGTCGGCGCGCAAACCGATCGCGCGGTCGACGAATGGGACGATCAAGTCGTTGGCGATGGATCGCTCGATGAACGGGATGTCGTTCGAGCTCATCTCGAGCGCGAGGCTGTAGGGCTGCTTCTGGTGTCCGACGGTCAGGGTGACGCGGTCGAGGCCTCGATAGCGCAGCCAGAAATCCTTGACGTTGACGTCGTCGCCGGCGAGGTCCGTCTCCGCGGCCCAGCCCCAGTCGCCGTCAATCGTGCCGCTAAGCTCGATGATGGCCCGGCGAAGCTCCGTCCCGTCGGTAGCCTCGACGCCGGTGTTGGAATCCCCGCTATGCCAAGCGAAGTCCGCGTGTAGCCGCGCACCGATCTCGAAGGCGAAACGACCGTCGGCCGAGCGGACGCTCAGAGCCCCTTGATCGAACGCGATCACCGCGCGGGCAGTGCCGTCGTCCTGGTTTTGCGCTCCGGGCTCGACGAGCTCGTCGTACTGCTCCTGCGTGATCGCGCCATTGCTGAGCAGCGCGTCGAGCAGCTCGCGATCTTGAGCCTGTGCCGGGAATGCCGCGCCGATGAGAAGGAACGGGGCAAGCCATGGCGCGAACCGCCGCGAGCGGATGTCCAATGGCCGTACCTGGTCGTTTCCCGGCGGCGAATGCTGCCATCGGTACGTCGTCCAGGCTGATCGGCGACTACGCGATGCGTGCATCCCAAGCAATTGAGTGTCCAAAATCATTCGCGCATATCGCGTTTGGTATCTGTTTCCGCTCACTTTTCAGCACGTTTTTTTGACAATTGAGTGAAGAAGGCTTGCTCAATCAAACGCTTGGAGTCGATCGGCATGCGGATTAGGGCAGCCAAAACGGTCCAACCTACTGCAAGTCATGCGTTTTCGTCATGTGCGTACCCGCAGCTGGGAAGCAGTTCGTCCCACGTTCCCACGGGCGAATGGAGTCATCGCTTTCGGACAGACGCGCTGCAATATAGTCGCCGACGTCGGCACCAACGATGTTGCGCGCGAGTGCCCACCACTGTCTTCCACCGGCAGTGGTGACGATCGACAGCACCCCCCTTGCGAATCCTTTGGCCGACCCGTCATTGATAAGCCCATCCTATCACTCCTCGCTCCAAGTCCGTCCAGCAGTTTTCGGTACTCTAGTCTATCAAGCTCGGAGTCACCCCAGGGGTTCGCCGCAAGTAAAGTCAACACGGCATGATCTGCGGATACGCGCTCATTGAGCGCTGATGCGAGCCGTTGCAGTGCTTGCCCGTAGTTACCCCGATGTGTACGAGTGCCCACCATGCTATGCCGATACCCTCCTGCGTTGCCCGCTCTTAGAGTGTCGCTAATCTATACTTAATGTGACAATACCCTCCGGGCCCTACTTTGAAGTACATCATGAAGAAATTTGTCTGCCGCACTTTGTGGGTGCTCTTCAGTCTCTTGTGTATCACCGTGGTGCTGCCATCCTGGGCTCAGGACTCCACCACGCGCGTGACGGTCGATATCCTGCAGGGCCGTATTGCTGCCGCGCAGGAGTCCGGCCAGCTGGATGACCCGGGCAAGGCACGGCTGATCGATCTTTACCGTCAATCGATCAGTAACTTGCAGACCGCTGACGCCAACCAGAATGCCTTCGAGGATTATCGTCAGGTCCTACGCACCGCGCCGGCGGAAACCGAGCAGCTGCGCGCGTCTATCGAACTCAGAAGTCAGAGCGATCCTCTAGCGAGTCTCGAGGCGTCAGCAACGGCGCCAGTCGCGCAGCTGGTGCGTACCCTGGACGAGGAGCTCGCCAACCAGACGGCCGTCGAGGCCAAGCTGGCGGTGCTCGAAGCCAGACTCGAGTCCGACACCGCAAGGCCGTCAGAAGCGCGGCAACGGATTGCGGCGGCTCGAGCGCAGATGGAAGAGCTCGCCAGCCAGGGAGGCGATAGGCCTGCAGGTGAGCAGACGGCACAGCTTGCAGAAGCGGGCCGGTGGGCCGCGCAAACCAGGCTGGAATCCCTGCAGACCGAGATCGCCATGCTGGACCAGGAGCTCCTGAGCTACACGGTGCGTAACGACCTATTGAGAGCACAACGTGACGAGTCCGCGCTGAGCTTGAGCAGAATCAACGAGCGGGTCGACGCGCTGCGCGAGATAATCACCGAGCGCCGGCGATTGGAAAACGAGCGCGCCATGG